>OGOU01002797.1_pt1 | contig 11874 bp, 7 predicted proteins | sample 1552721 | NCBI WGS metagenome assembly OGOU01 (sample SAMEA2580176, study PRJEB22360) | human gut metagenome | biome: human gut; feature: human-associated habitat; material: faeces | place: Denmark | collected 2008/2010 | reverse complement strand
AAATGAAGAAGAAAAATGGGACGAAGAAATCGACGCAGAGGGAAATCTGATTATGCCCGGGTTTAAAAATGCGCATACTCATTCTGCTATGACATTTCTGCGTTCTTATGCAGATGATATGAAACTTCAGGAATGGCTTTTTGATAAGGTATTTCCGGCAGAAGCAAAATCGCAGAAATGAATTTGTTTCGGAGCCCGGTTGCTTTCCAAGTCCGTACCCAACACCATCGGGGCGGTAAAGGCCAACCAGGCAAAACCAGGAGTCTTTACAGGCGTCAACTCCACATACCCGTCTTTACTAACAACAACAGACGCCTCATCGACAAAGCCATCCCCGAAACGGCTGTCGCGAGCCAAGACGACCGGACCGCGCACGATGGCCTGTGCTTGATTCCTTTCCACCAGACGGGCACGTAAATCGAGTTTGACAGTGATCCGGTCGCCCTTTTTCCACTTACGGTTCACTGGCAAGTATGCACCTTGCAGGACACCATCCTGGGGTTGGCCATTTACGGAAACCACCGCAATCTTGCTCCATGCCGGGATGCGCAAGGCAATGGTGAAAGTCGTCTCTTTCGCAGGATCGACCTCTATCTCGATCTGATCAGTCCGCGGATAATCGGTCGTTTGCTTCAACCGGACCGGCTTCTTGCCCGACAATACCAACTCCGCTTCCGAGGGAGCATAAAAATTTACCCGGACACAATCGTCCTGAACCTGATAGGCAAATTGAGGAATCATGGCAAAGGCACGCGGGCCGTTCGCATTGCAACAGTTGATGTGCATGCCGCACTGTTCCTCCCCTTCATGACGCCAACCTTCCAACGGGCTGTATTTGGCTATTTGCGAAGCATCCGCCTTCAGAGATGCCATCAAAGCATTATAGATAGCCGTTTCCATATAATCAGCATACAGGGAGTTACCCGTCATCTGTAACAAACGGTTACAGAGCTGCATCCAGGTAAAGGTCACGCAAGTTTCCATCGTATGGTAAGTAGGTTGCGTCTGACGTTCTTTCCCGCCATACCAGCATTCGAATGCACTACCCGATCCGGCCACGTTGATCTCTTCGCGTACGATATGCCCGACCGTCTTTTCCACGACAGAGAGATAGAGTGGATTGCCCGTTACCTTATACAGTTCCAACAAGCCTTCATAGCAGGACATCATTTCATAAGCTTTTTGTCCGTTTTCCCTCGAAAACCAAGTTTTCGGATGCGGAAAACGGTTGGCTACGGGCACATCGGCAATAGCTTTGCTGATCAGCTGCGGACCACCGGGTGTCTCCCATTGTCCGACAATATATTTGGCAAAATCGAGATAACGTTTTTCTTTCGTTCTGTTATACAGATACATGACAGGTTCGAGGACGGACGAGCTCGGCATGCCAATGTAATTGCCGGTTGAGACGATATCCACCTTTCCGGGCCCAACCTGCGTCATTAGATGTCTACAACTCTGCAAGCTTCTTCCAATGCCTTCTTATCACCCGACAGGTCATACCAAGCGATCAATCCCAATGATGTATACTTGCGCCCCCAGACATCCCATTGCTGTAACTGGTATTCCGGCGCATAATTCCCGATATAACCGTTCGGCAACTGCGTTGCCATAAGCGATTCGGCCGCATCCTTTATGATCTGGTACAGTTCGGGGTCCCGGTTATAACGATAGGAGGCGATCGCACCCTGTATCCATTTCCCCCAGAACTCGCTTTGCCAGCGCGACTTCTCGTTCTGGTGGCGGAATGGTTCGACCAAATGGTCCACATCCTGCGCTTTCACACGATGTTCGATACAATCTGTGATTCGAGTCCCTACATAACCAGATATTTTTACCTGCTTTACAGGAGAGTCATTGCCTACTTGCGCCATCCCTGCCGTCGAGCAGGCACAAGCCAACAGGAAAGAGAAAGTCTTCACCTTAAACGGAATCATCATAATATTGAGAATTTAAGAATTATAAGAACAAAAATAAAGAGTTAACCGTGATATTATGTTATAAAATTGACAGAATACCTGTCAATTATGATAAGTGTCTACTCCTCTACTACACTCCGCCAACATATTTCATGAAAAAAAAACGAGAATCGATTATTTTATTTCTATATTTACCCCCAATAATACTTAATAGATATGGAAGAATACATCGGTACAGTCATCAAAGTCGGAGGTATCCTGATCGGAAGCATCATGGTCCTATTCGTGATTTGGTACATAGTCAAGGATATACTGGACATTAGTGGAAAGGATTCATCCGATGGCAAATGAACCAATATATAATTAAGGAAAGACATCTGAATTTAAAACATAGGTGTTTTACCTACAAACCATATATGTCAGCATGTAGGTATGACACATCAAGAATACAGAGGTAAAGCCTACATCTATTGAATTTGAATATACCAAAGATAAGGCTTCTCGTGATGGGACGCCTTATTTTTTTGACCTATTTCTACCTCATTGCCTCTTTGATACACATAGTTCTCATAGGACTAATTCAATTTAGATGTACAAAGTTATAATAAAATTATCATAAACTTTTAATAGTGAGGTCTAAATTCGATATGATATTCAAATCGAATTTGCCTCCATTTGGAGAAGTGTTTCTCTTATTAAATTTCCTAATCAATTGATATTCTTTTATATACAGACGGTCTAATTAACGTAGTCCTATGAGAACTTAGTAAATATTTGTTGTCATCAAACGAAAACATGAAGGAGACACTGCCACATACAATCGACAAGTTGTTTTGGAACATCGCTGTAAACGACGACGAGAATGCCTTTAAAACATTATTCTTCCAATTCTTTTCTCCCCTCTGCATCTTTGCCCACCGGTACATTGAACGTTGGGAAACATGTGAAGACGTCGTACAGGAATCTTTTCTCAAAATCTGGGAAAACAGAAAAAGTATCAGAATCGAAACATCTGCCCGCAATTTTTTGGTCACAAGCGTACGCAATAATTGTATCGACTATCTCCGAAAACAGGAACTCGAGTTGGCCTGGAAACAATGGAAGATAGGCAAGGGAGACGAACCAAGTGGAGATATCTATTCGATTGTCGAACTTAGAACGATGTTGGCTGAAGCATTGGATAAACTACCGGAGAACACTCGCCTCATTTTCGAAAAGAATCGTTTCGAAGGAAAGAAATATACAGAGATCGCCGAGGAACAACAAATATCAGTCAAAACAGTCGAAGCGCATATAAGTAAAGCACTTAAAATTTTACGCCTCGAACTGAAAGACTATCTGCCATTCCTTATTTTATTATTTCAAACTCCTGATAAATATATTTAACATAGGGGAATCTCCCCTTTATGCGTCTAATCACAAATACATGACAAACGTGAATATACAAACCGAACATATCATAGCCTATCTGGAAGGCAAACTATCGAAAGAAGATAGCCTTGCTTTTGAAAAACAAATGTTGGATTCACCTGAATTACGGAAAGAGGTCGATGATCTCCGTTTTATCTGTGACACCAGCCAGATGCTATATTTGCAAGAAAAAATAGATGTAGACAACCACTGGAAAAATGTATCGAGAACCATGCAGAAAAACCGATTCCGACAAAAGATCAGTCGCTATTTTCGTTACACGGCAGCCATATTGCTCATTCCAGCCTTAATTAGCAGTATCTACTTTTACCAGCGTATCTACAGATTGGAAAATCAGCCGATCGAACAGGTGGAATTGTCTAGCGCTTATGGCCTTGTTTCTAAAATTACACTGCCGGATGGTTCCGAAGTATGGCTGAATTCAGGTTCCAAGCTGCATTATCCTAAACAGTTCGTCGGAGACCATCGTAAAGTATATCTGTCCGGCGAAGCTTATTTCAAGGTTTCATCAGATAAAAAGCACCGCTTCGATGTAGCACTTTCAAACGGAATCACGGTAAGCGCCTACGGCACAGAATTTAATATTAATGCTTATGAAGATGATGACGAAATACAAGCCACTCTGGCAAACGGTTCCATAGAAATCAGAAATGAAAAGAAACCAATCCCCCAAGTTCTGAATCCGGGTGAACAGGCCGTATATAATAAGATAACAGATAACACTAAGGTTTCAGACATCAATCTGTATATGGTTACTTCATGGAAGGAAGGAAAAATGGTCTTCCGCCGGACCGAAATGGCAGAGATAGCTCAACGTCTGTCACGCCATTTCAACGTAAACATCATCTTACAAAGCAAAAAAATATTCAATTACAAATATTCTGCAACCTTTACGACCGAAACCTTTGAAGAGATCCTGCAACTGCTCGAAAAGACTGCTCCTATCAAGTGCACAATGATCGAACCGAAACAGGCCAGCGACTATTCTTATACCCGTCGGACCGTTATTATCGAAGCAAGATAAAAAAATTGCATTTTGGCGTAGGGGGATTTTTATCTCCTACGTCTAATAGCCGTAATAAACAGAAATGAATGATTAACACAAAAATTGAAATACCATGAAGACATAGCTGCTACACACATCTGAATCAAAAAGATGGAAAGATGCTTGCAACATCTTCCCATCCCGTGATCAAAAATAATTATCAATCCGAAAATCTCACCTGACGAATGATAATTGTCTAATTAAGTCATATAACTACCTAATTAAATTTGATAATGTAAAGTTATGAAAATTACATCAAAACAAAAAGGTTTCAGGTCATATTTCGACTTGTCTCCTCAAATTCCTACGCGTATGAAAATCGCCGCTTTATGTTTAACCTGCTTTCTTAGTGCAGCAAATGCAAATAGTCTATATTCGCAATCTGCACGTCTTTCTATAGAAATGAACAACGTTTCGATAGAAGAGGTATTGAACAAAATAGAGGAAAACTCTGAATTCCATTTTATTTATAACAATGAACTGGTAAATGTAGACAGAAAAGTCAATGTAAAATTCGACAATGAGACAATCGAATCCATCCTAAAGAAAGTTTTCAAATCCACCAATGTCGAGTACAAGGTAAATGAGAAACAAATTATCCTTCGTCCGAAAGAGATGGATATCGTTGCCAAGGTCCAACAAGAGCAGAAAACCGTTAAAGGTGTTGTTTCCGACCAATTTGGTCCTATCGCCGGAGCAAACGTTTCAATCCAGGGAACGACCGTCGGGACCATTACTGATATGGACGGAAACTTCACGATCGAGGTTCCTGAAAACGCAACTTTACAAATTTCGTTTATCGGTTACAATACTTGTTTTGTGAAAGTTGCAGGACAAAGCAACCTGAATGTCACACTGACGGAAGATACACAAAAGCTGGATGAAGTGGTCGTGATCGGTTACGGTACGCAAAAGAAAATGAACCTGACCGGTTCGGTCGCCACTATTTCGGCAGATAACATTGCGACAATCCCGGTTTCCAATATCTCCAATGCGATGGCAGGACGTATGCCGGGTATTTTCTCTTACAATAAATCCGGTATGCCGGGTGTATCTTCCCCGATCACGATCCGTGGCGTCAATACACCCAACAATACAAATCCGACTTACGTCATCGACGGCGTTGTTCGTGAAAAAGCAGACTTCGATGCTTTGGATCCGAACACGATCGAGAACATTTCCGTATTGAAAGACGCAGCATCCGCTGCCGTTTACGGCTCTCGTGCCTCTAACGGCGTGATTGTCGTTTCGACAAAACGCGGTAAAAACCAAAAGCCTCAGTTTAGCTATTCAGGTCTATTCGGAACGGACCGTCCAACCCGCACACCGGAAGTGATGAACGCTTATGACCGGACTGTATATCTGAATAACCAATTCATGTATAATGGCATCCCGGAAACAGATTCCCGCTACTACACAGCCGACGAACAAGAATACTTCAAAACACACAGTACAAACTGGTTCGACCTCGCTTGGAAAAACCCGTTTACGACACAGCACAACCTAAGTGTCAACGGGGGTAGCGAACGTATCAATTACTTTATGTCAGCCGGTTATTACAGCCAGAGCGGAACATTCAACAACCTGGACTTCACACGTTACAGTTTCCGTTCGAATGTAGATGCCAAAGTTGCGGATAACTTTACGATCGGATTGGATGTGGACGGTAATATGAGCGACCAACGCACACCTTACTGGCCTCATGACTCTGATAAAGATTTGATGAACGATATGTATCGTGCCCTACTAACCTTCCCGACTACCGAGCCGGCCTATATAAACGGAAAGCCGAACGCAACCATCTACAACTGGAATATTCTGGAAGCAATCAACAACGGGCATGTTTCCAAAAAACATAACACACTGAACACGAAGTTAAGCGCCAAATGGGAAATTCCTTGGGTAGAAGGCTTGACAGCAAACGCGATGTTCAACTATCGCCGTTATTACGAGAATGAAAAACAGGTAGGAAAAGAGTATACCTTATATATACACGAAACGAGCGGCGGACATAACCATATCATCCGCGACGACGCCCCGGTTGTCGGCACACGTACGAGAACCGAAAACGGAAACTTCGTCCGAAAAGACTTCAACGAAACGAGCGCTTATACGCTAAACTTGCAGTTAAACTATAACCGGACATTCGGCAAACACGACATCGGCGCCATGTTCCTCTATGAGCAATACGAAGAATGGGGTGATATGTTTTGGGCACAGCGCAAGCAATTGCTTTCATCTTCCCTTGAACAGCTATTCGCCGGAAGCGCGGACAGCCAGTGGAAAGATGCCGACGGTAACGAATCCGAAATCGGACGTATCGGTTATGTAGGTCGTGTAAACTATGGTTTCGACAATCGTTACCTGCTGGAAGCAAACTTCCGTTATGATTCATCGGTAAAATGGATTCCCGGAAAACGTTGGGGATTCTTCCCTTCAGTATCTGCCGGATGGCGTGTCACAGAAGAAAACTTCTTCAAATCGAATGAAAAGCTGAACTTTATCAATAACCTGAAACTTCGTGCATCATATGGTACATTGGGTAATGACGGTGGTGATGATGTTGCTTACTATCAGTATCTGAATAAATTCATCACACAAACAGATAAAATCAAGACAAATGCCGTGTTCGGTACAGGTGCCACCGGTATTCTTCCGGGTGTCTACCCTAGTTTAGGCATCACATGGGAAACAACGACAACAGCCGATGTCGGTTTCGATTTAGGCTTGTGGAACGGTCTGTTAAGTTTGGAATTTGACTATTTCCATAAAAGAACTTCAGATATCCTGATGGACCGCGTTCGTACAATTCCGGGAACATTCGGGGCTGATCTTCCAAAAGAAAATTATGCAGAAATGGTAAACCAGGGTTGTGAATTCTTAGTACGCCACGATAATAAAATCGGTAATTTCACATACTATGTATCGGGGAACTTCTCTTTCGCACGTAACCATTATACAAAGATCGATGAATCTGCAAATGCTTACGAATGGGAAATCAAGACAGGCCGTCCTATCAAATTTATTACCGGTTATCTGGCTGACGGCATTGCCCGTACAGATGCAGACCTGGTTGGTTTACCTCAATATAACGGTGGATTCGACTGGTCGAAAGGAGATATTATTCTAAAAGATATACACGGAGCAGGTGGCGTAGGTGGTCCCGACGGTGTTGTTGACGGAAATGATAAAACTGTCCTCTCCTTATACAGCAAAGATCCGGAAATCATTTATGGTATGAGCCTTGGAGGTGAATGGAAAGGTATTGACTTCACAGCCTTTTTCCAGGGGGTAGGCCACCGTGCAATCATGTTCCCGAACCGGGGTGATACATGGACTGAACAGACAGTTTTAAATATCTGGTCTGATGCTTACTCTCCCGATAATATCGATGGTAAATATCCGCGTGTCGGAGGTACAGGATCAAAAGGAGCCAACGGCCAGGAATCTTCCTTCTGGTTGATGAACGGTAATTATTTCCGTTGTAAGAATATTGAAATCGGCTATACACTGCCAAAACAGTGGTTGGGTACAATCGGCGTAGACCGTTGTCGCGTTTATGTCTCAGGAACTAACCTGTTCGTCTTTGACCACATTGGTATCTACGACCCGGAAAACAGTGGTGACCGTGGTGCTTACCAATATCCGCTGACAAAGAGTTTCAACTTTGGAATTAATGTAAGTTTCTAACAATTTGAGTAATTCGATATGAAAAAGATATTTATTACATGCGCAGCTATTCTGGCATTTTTCTCTTCTTGTTCCAGCATATTGGATAAGGAAGATCTGAGCTCCATCTCAGAAGAACAGGTCTGGGTTGACGAAACTCTGACTACCGCTTTCCTGAACGCACTGTATGTTTCCATCCCAAGCTGGGATACAACAGTGGCAGATGCAAGTGATGAAGCAACAGGTGGCGGAGGTTGGATAGACGGAACAACTACACCTGATAACATGAGCGATACAAAAGACTCAGCTCCTACTTGGTACTGGCCTTACAAGGATATTCGTAACTGTAACATTTTCATCCAAAATGCACAGAATACAGATCTTTGTACAATCGATCGCGATCTGGCTGACCGTTTAACTTACGAAGCCCGCTTCATCCGTGCTTATCTGTATTTTGAAATGGTAAAACGCTACGGCGGTGTTCCACTAATTACAATTCCGCAGGAACTGACAGACGACCTGTTTGTAAAACGTACATCTACCAAAGATTGTTTCGATTTTATTATCAACGAATTAAAAGCATGTGCAGAAGGTCTGCCGGCCTCTTTCTCCGGTGACAATCTGGGACGTGTGACTAAAGGTGCTGCCAAAGCATTCCTCGGTCGTGTCTTGTTATTCCGTGCCAGTCCTCAATTCAATCCAAGCAACAATGCCGAATATTGGCAGACAGCTTATAATTACAATAAAGAAACACTCGACTATCTGATTGGTCAGGGACATGCTCTTTACAGTGATTATGGCAAACTGTTCCTGGAAGAAATGAATCAGGAAGTGATCTTCGCCATCCGTTACGAAAACCCGACACGCACTCATACCAGAGATGCAAAATGTCGTCCGATCACATTCTCTATGAATAATACAGGCGGAAATCATCCGACACAGGAAGTGATCGACCGTTTCCCTACTGTCGACGGAAAAACATATACTTATGCCGACTGGAAAAAGGATGGCAAAAATGACATCTTCACCTTATGGCAGAACCGCGACAAACGCTTCTATGCAACAGTCGTATATCAAGGCGTTACCTATTTCAATACAGTTATGGAACTGAATGAAAATGCACAAAACGATTATGCATATGGTAAAAACATGGGATCCAGAACTGGATATTATTCAAAGAAAGGCATTGATGAAAGCATTTCTATTTCCGATTGCCAGAAATCCGGAACAGACTATATCGACATCCGCTTGGCAGAAGTCATGCTGAATTATGCTGAAGCAGCTGTTGAAGTAGGTAAGCAGGGCGAAGCATTCGAAATACTGAAACAAATCCGTGAACGTGCAGGTATTAATGAAACAAGTTCCGATCCTGAACTGAAAGGCAAAGTGTACGGACTGAATCCGAACATGAACCAAAGTGAAATGCGCGAAGCTGTCCGCGAAGAACGCTTCATCGAGTTATTGTTCGAACAGAAACGTATGTGGGACTTACGCCGTTGGATGATCTACGACAAACTTATGATCGGTCAGGAAAAACGTCACGCACTGGTGATGAATAAACAAACTGACGGGACATATACTACTTATTTGTTCGACCGTGACAATACGCCGATGATCGCAAAACAAAATATGTACTTCCTGCCAATAAAACGCAGTGAATTAAGCAACAACCCTAACCTGGAACAAACAAAAGGTTGGGAAAATGGTACATTCGATCCGCAGGCAGGACTGTAATAGTAAATAACAGACCACATCTGCGTATCATTTTACAAAAAGACGGCATTCCCCTCGAATTACTTACAATTCGTACGGAATGCCGTCCTTTTTATGCCCTTCTATGAACATAAAGACACAACCAAACCCACCAACAAGAGTAGCTTTAACGATATTTCAACAACTTTTCACTTACGACAACTTACAATACCCACAGATTATTTGTTATACAGTTACGAATTGTTACGTAAAATCGCTTTATTGAATCAAATTATCACACAATATAGATTTAAAGGACATTTGGATACATTTAATGATTATAATATATCAAAACGTCGTATATTTGCATCGTAATAAAACAAAAGGAAACAAGAATAGGAGTAAAACAAATAAAATGACAAATCCAGTTAGATTCACAAAGATGCACGGAGCCGGTAACGACTATATATACGTAAACACGATGGCTTATCCCCTGGAAAACCCGGAAAAGCAAGCTGTCAGGTGGAGCGCTCTCCATACAGGCATCGGGTCGGATGGATTAGTACTGATAGGTTCATCTGAAAAAGCCGATTTCAGCATGCGGATATTCAATGCAGACGGTTCCGAGGCCATGATGTGCGGAAACGCTTCCCGCTGCATCGGCAAATATGTATATGATGCAGGACTGACCGATAAAAAGACAGTCACCCTCGAAACATTATCCGGCATTAAAGAGCTTCAGCTGACCGTTTCGGATGATGATACCGTCAGTGAAGTAACAGTCGATATGGGAACACCCGAAATCGGCGAATCGGCCCTCGAACTGGAAGTCGGCGGACAGGTTTACATCGGAACCGTCGTGTCGATGGGCAACCCTCACCTGGTTATTCTTGTTAATGATATAAACGATATCGACTTACCGGCTATCGGACCTAAGCTGGAAACACACGCCTTCTTCCCCGACCGGACCAATGTTGAGTTTGTAGAGGTTTTAAAAGACGATGAAGTCCGGATGCGGGTATGGGAACGGGGCTCGGGCATCACCCAGGCTTGCGGAACAGGAGCTTGTGCTACAGTTGTAGCCGGTGTCGTATGCGGTAAGACGAAACGAAAAACAAAAGTATTCATGGACGGCGGCCCACTCACCATCCACTGGGACGAAAACTCAGGAAAGGTCTACATGACCGGAGGAGCAGTCACCGTATTTGAAGGAATAATAGAGAAGTAACACAAAAAGCAAAACAAAGGGCCGACAACCCCGACAAGACAACAACATAAAACAATTGAACGAATATGGCACTGATTAATGAACATTTCCTGAAACTGCAAAGCAGTTACCTGTTTTCCGACATCGCGAAAAAGGTAAACAGTTTCAAAGTGACACACCCTAAAGACAAAATAATCCGCATGGGAATCGGTGATGTAACACAGCCCCTGGCACCTGCCGTCATCGAAGCCATGCATAAGGCAGTGGATGATTTGGCTTCTATAGAGAATTTCCACGGTTACGGCCCCGAACAGGGATACAGCTTCCTGATCGACGCAATCATCAAGAATGATTATGCCAGCCGCGGCGTATTCCTGGAGCCGGGAGAGGTCTTCGTCAGCGACGGTGCCAAAAGCGATTGCGGAAATATCGGCGATATTCTCCGCCACGACAACAGTATCGGGGTACTCGACCCGGTCTACCCCGTTTACATAGACTCCAACGTCATGAGCGGACGCACCGGAGTATTGGAAGACGGCAAATGGAGCGATGTTGTTTACATCCCCTGCACGGAAGCAAACAACTTCACGCCCGAACTGCCGGCCCGCAGGGTGGACATACTCTACCTCTGTTACCCGAACAACCCGACGGGAACAACCCTGACGAAAGACGAGTTGAAGAAATGGGTAAACTATGCATTGGCAAACGACGTCCTGATTATGTACGACTCGGCTTACGAAGCCTACATCCAGGACCCGAACATTCCCCATTCAATCTACGAAATCAAAGGGGCGAAGAAAGTAGCCATCGAATTCCGCAGTTTCTCGAAGACAGCGGGTTTCACCGGAGTACGCTGCGGATACACGGTTGTCCCGAAAGAACTGAACGGCTTCACGCTGGGAGGCGAACGG
>OGOU01002779.1_pt1 | contig 11990 bp, 5 predicted proteins | sample 1552721 | NCBI WGS metagenome assembly OGOU01 (sample SAMEA2580176, study PRJEB22360) | human gut metagenome | biome: human gut; feature: human-associated habitat; material: faeces | place: Denmark | collected 2008/2010 | reverse complement strand
GCCAGAATGTAGAAAGTGGTATCCGAAGCTCCGCGAACTACACAACTCATACGTCCTACAAATGAATCGGGCCCCAGTTCTTTCATCGTATCAATCATCAATCCGTTTGCACCGCTTCCACTAAGTGATTTCATTAGTGCCGTAGGCAATGCACCTACAAAGCTGGTATCCACTCCACACAATCCTACTACATAACCGATTCCACCCACTAAGTAGTCCATCGCTCCCGAAGTGCGGAATACAGCGATACCTACAAGGAAAGCCACCAAATAGGGAATGATACGCACAGCCGTGGTAAAACCTTCTTTAGCCCCTTCCACAAAAGAATCATAGACATTGATTTTCTTTCTGATCCCTGTTAGAATAAACAGGATGATAACACCGAACAGAAAGATGTTGGCTATCAGTGTGGAGTAAGTTCCCATTTCCTCACGGGAGACACTGATAAACAGATAAATCAATCCGGAAAAGAAGAGGCAGACTACACCCATCAATATCAGAATCGGCTTATTGATTAAGTTTATCTTCTGGGCAATGCTGACGGCTATAACTCCCACCAAAGTAGAAATGAAAGTACTTAGCAAAATAGGGATAAACACGTCTGTCGGTTGCGCAGCCCCCATTTGTGCACGATATACCATGATACTGATAGGGATAAGAATCAGTCCCGAAGTATTGATGACTAAGAACATAATCATTGGATTGGAAGCCGTGTCTTTCTTCGGATTCAGCTCCTGCAATTCTTTCATTGCTTTCAGTCCCATCGGAGTGGCGGCATTATCCAGTCCGAGCATATTGGCGGACATATTCATAAAGATAGACCCCAGTACAGGATGCCCTTTAGGAATATCCGGGAACAAACGGCAGAGTACCGGACTCAAGAAACGTGCCAATGCACTGATTAATCCACTGTTCTCGCCGATTTTCATAATACCCAGCCAAAGGGCTAATACTCCGGTAAGCCCGAGAGAAATCTCAAAAGCTGTCTTTGAAGAGTCGAATGTCGAGTTCATGATAGCGGTGAATATCTCCGTATCTCCCAGGAAAATCACTTTTGCGAGGGCGATGACGAAGGCTATAAGGAAGAAAGCTATCCAGATATAATTTAGAACCATAGTCGATTGCGTGTATTATAGATTTATATATATCATATATACGATATATATCGTGCAAAAGTAATATTTTATAGTTGCTTTTCATTTTTCGTTTCTGAAATTTTTGTGAAGGTTTTTGCGGTTGTTTTCGCCTGTCGGGTTTCATTCGGCGGTCAGCGATGTGCGTTCGCCGTAGTTCAGCGACCAGTTCATGGGCTTGCGCAGCCATTTGTGGTCATTGTAGGCGCCCAGGCGCTGCAGTTCCTTGATGTTGTACTTGGTCTCGGTCTCGGGGTCGTAGTTGATGCGTTGTACCCAGGCGTTTTCGCGCTCTTCGAGGCTGAGTCCGTCTACCCAGTAGGCCTGATACAGGTTGTAAGGACGGCGCAGACCCGGATAGATTATCTCCTGGGCGTCGCCGATGCCGTAGCCGTTGCGGTTGTTCGAGTAGTGGTAGCGGCGCATGTCGGTCCACTGTTCGGGTTGCATGTACATGGCTATGTATTTCTGCATCATGAGGTCCGAAAGGGTGTAGTTGGATTTGTCAAAGAACCAGTGTTTGTTGCCGATTGCCGAGCAGGGTTTGACACGGCCGGCCTTGACGTTGTCAAAGAAGGCTATGAGCTGGTTGTCGAAGCGGGTCTTGTCGGTGTCGTCGCCGGGTATGCCGCCGACTGCGGGATATTTGCCCTGGTTGTCGGCAAGGAAGCGGTCGAGGTGGCGCTGGATGTTGTACTCGGTGGCTTCGCGGGCAAGGTCGCAGGCGCGGTTTTTGTCGCCCAGCCAGTAGTAGGCTTCTGCCTGGATGAAGTACAGCTCTTCCATGGTGAAGATGCAGTTGTAGGCGTCGGTGCCTCCGGCATACGCGCCGCAGTACAGGTCGGGATAGTTGGCGGCCTTGAACGACGCGCCGGCGCCGATGTTGTTTTCGAGATAGCGCAGCTTGGTGGCTTTGGTGTCGGGTTTGGCTGCGGTTTCAGGTCCTTCGCGGGGGACGAACAGCAGCGCCAGGCGCGGGTCGGAGCCGTAGCCGTTCGAGCGGTCGAAGGCGCCGTTGTTGCGTTCGTTGTCAGGTGCGATGACGCCCAGGCAGTTCTCCATGAAGAATTTCGAGGGTACGGCATCGGTCAGCTGGTTGTCACGCGACTCCCACGAGTTGATTTTGGGCTGGGCCGACGACCAGGGGGCGTTCTGCTCGCCTACGCCGTTGGCGTTGTAGTTGTAGCGGGGCTCGTTGCCGAACCATGCGCCGTACAGCAGGCTGCCCGAGCGCCAGGTGTCGATGGCTTTCTGTGCGGTGGCTATTATCTGGTTGCACATGGCGGCCGAACGGTCTATGTTGGGAAGGTTGCGCAGTAGCAGACGGGCTTTGACGGCGTATACCAGGCCTTTCCACTTCTCGAGGTCGCCGCCGTAGACGCGGTCCTGCTCGGCGGTGATTTTGTGGTTGTTGGGGTTCTTGCCTATGGCGGGGTCGTCATAGTCTTTGAGCAGCTGCTCGCACTCGTCAAACATCCACTGGTATATCGATGCCTGGGTGTCATATTTGGGCGAGTTGGACAGATAGGCCTCGGTGCGCGGCATGTCGCCGAACATGTCGGTGGTCAGCTGCGTGGACATGAGCATGATGGTGCGTGCTATCAGGGCGTAGTTGGGCGACCCTATCTTTTCGGCGTTGGCTATGAGTTCGTTGCCGTTGACGCCGATGTCATAGAAGTGGCGGCGCCACTGCGGGTGACGGTTCATGGTCATGAACTGCCAGCCGCCTTTGTAGGCGTAGGGTGTCGTCTGACTCTTGCCCATGGTGGTGAGGCACTGCGACAGATAGATGCCGTATTCCGAGTGGTCATATACGGTCTGCGAGGCGTAGAACACCATTACGGGAAGTCCCAGCTCGGCCGTATTGCTGTGTGCGACGTCGGGGTTGATGTTCTCGTACAGCTTGTCTTCGCATGAGGACATCGATATTCCCAGTATGGTCGCCAGCGCGAGATATTTTAGTTTTTTCATTGCGAAATTTCTTTTTTTAAAGAGTGGTTTTCAACTGTTGGTTGGTTTTTGCTTGCGTGGCGATCAGAAGGTGACTTTCACGTTGAAGTTGAAGCTGCGCAGCGACGGTACCGAGTAGTTGTCGATACCCATGGCGCCGGTACCGTTCGAGGCCGAGGGCATTACCTGCGGGTCGGCTCCGGTGTACTTGGTCAGCAGGAAGAGGTTGCGGCCGGTTACCGACACGTTGAGGCCCTTGACGGGGTTGCGCGAGCCCAGACGTTTCATCAGGTTGGCGAAGTCATAGGCCAGGGTGACGTACGACAGACGCAGGTACGAGCCGTCTTCGATAAAGTTTTCCGAGACGTTGCTTACATAGTTGTTATAGGTGGTCTGGTCCAGGATGACGGCCTTGGTGTTGGGTACGTAGGTGCCGTCGGCCTGCTCGACCATGCCGCGGAACACTACTTTGTGGTTGCGGTAGTTGTTGAGGCCGGCGCTCATGCCGTTGGACATCAGGCCGCGGCCGGTGACGTTGGCGACGTCGCCGCCGACACGTCCGTCAAGCAGGAACGATATCGAGGCGTCTTTCCACGAGAAGGTCGATCCTAAGCCTATCAGACAGTCGGGCTCGCGGTTGCCGATGTACTGCTCTTTCAGCGACGAGATGCGCGGATAGCCCTGCTCGTCGATGAGAATGTCGCCGGCGGGCGATTTCTCGTAGACGTTGCCGGCAAGACCGGTGGTCGACTCGTTGAGGCGTGCAACGGTGTAGATGTCGCCGTACTGGCCGCCCTGGATGTGGGCTACGTCTTCGGGAAGGGTCTTTACTTTGCCTCGGTTGAACGAGAAGTTGAGCACCGCAGTCCAGTTGATGTCTTTGGTCTGCATGATGGTCTGGTTGGCGGTCAGCTCCAGGCCGTGATTCTCGATCGATCCTTCGTTGCGGGTCTGGAGGATGGTACCTGACGAGGGCGATACGCGCACGGTGACAATCTGGTTGTCGACTGTCGTGCTGTAGTACGCTACGTCCAGGCGTGTGCGGTTGTTGAAGAAGCGCAGGTCAAGACCTACTTCCCACGATTTGGTCATCTCGGGTTCGAGGGTGATGGCGCGCGAAAGTGTCGGGTCTACGCCGTAGCCGCCGTCGGGGAAGGTCGACCACTGCTTGTAGTTGGACGAGAATTGGTTGGCCGGGGCATCCTTACCTACCTTGGCCCAGTTGCCGCGGATCTTACCGTAGTTGAATACCGGACTCTGTATCTTGAACAGCTCGGTGAAGATGATACCGCCCGTAAACGAGGGATAGAAGTACGACGTGGTCTTGGCCTGTCGCAGCGTCGACGAGCCGTCAAGACGTCCTGTTACAGATGCCTGGATGACATTCTTGTAGTCAAAGCGGATTTCGCCGAAGTAGCCGTACTTGTTGCGTTGGGCGTGGTTGAGGAAGACATTGTAGTCGCCCTTGCCGTATTTCAGATATTTGTTGTCAAGGTTGTTCATCGAAATGAAGTCGCCGTTGAGCATGAAGTGATAACCGCCTAAGCCGGCCGAGTAGCTCTTGGACTGCGAATATTCGGCGCCGGCAAAGAAGTTGAGGTTGAAGTTGTCGTTGATTTTCCAGTAGTAGTTGGCAAGAGCCTGTGCCGTGAAGCGCTCCGAGCGCGAGGGCTGGAAGCAGTACGAGCCCATGCGCTGGTCAAAGGCTTCCTGGATGTCCTTGGGGAATTCGGTGCCCGTCTGCACGCCGTTGGCGTCATATACCGGGTCGAAGATGAATTCTTTGTCGTTGCCCTGATAGCGGGGTACGGTCGACGATTCGTACGAGCTCCAGCCTTTGTCGTAGTTGACTTTGCCCGTGAGGGTCAGGTTCTTGATAGGCTCCCACTGTACCGAGCCGTTGACGATGACACGCGAGCTCTCGGTCTCCGATTTGTCCATATAGCGGCCGTAGTATGGCGACAGTGTGGCGTTGACGCGCTGGTCGTTGGTCAGCAGGTCCCAGTCGTCATAGCGGTTGGCCCAGTTGGGTAGGCCGTTCTCCAGCTTGTAGTCGCTCATGTCTTTGTTGATGGCCCAGCCGTAGACTGTCGACATCGAGTTGCCGAAGCCGCGGCTCTTGTTGTCGATAAAGTTGGTCGACAGCATGATTTTAACCGTCTTGGACGGATTGAACTCGCCTTTGACAAAGACGCCGATGCGTTTCTTGTAGTCGTTGGGCACTACGCCTTCGTTGTCCATATAGTTGGCCGAGGCATAGGCCGAATATTTTTCGTTACCGCCCGACAGCGAGATGTCATACTTCTGCATGAAGCCCGTGCCCAGGAATTTGCCCAGGTTGTCATAATAGGTGTCGCCTTCGCCCATCTTCGGACCCCAGCTGCCCGTGGCGTTGGGTGTGTAGATGCCGTTGGCACCACCTATATATATATCCTGAATCCTGGGCGTGTGCAGCACGTTCGAGAATTCCCAGCCGCCGTTGACCGTGACATTGACTTTGCCGTCTTTGCCCGACTTGGTGGTGATGAGGATGACACCGTTGGCGCCTTCCTGACCGTACAGGGCCGATGCGGCAGCGCCTTTCAGCACTGACATGGACTCGATGTCCGAGGCGTTGATGTCGCCCATGGCCGAGGCACCGCCGCGGATGGGCATGCCGTCAAGCACGATAAGCGGCTCGTTGGACTGTGCGATGTTAATCGACGACACGGCGCGGATGATAATCTGCGATGCCGAGTTGGGCGAGCCGCCCGAGTTCGACACCTGAAGTCCGGCAACCTTGCCCTGCAGCGAGTTGGCAATGTTTGCCGTCTGGCCCGCAAGGACTTCGTCCGACTTCAGCTCTTGTACGCCGAAGTTTAGTTTGGACTTGGCCTGCGACTGTCCCATGGCCGTCACCACGACGTCCTTCAGCATCTCGGCGTCACTCGACAGGGTGACATCGACTACCGAGCGTGTGCCCACTTTGACAGTTTGCGGCTTTGCGCCCACAAGCGAGAACACCAGCGAGGTGTTGTCGTCAGGGACATTAATCGAATATTTTCCATCCAGATCGGTCGATACGCCCGTCTTGTGGCCTTTGATGGTGACTGACGCACCTAATGCGGGTTCTCCGTCAGGGTCAGTGACGGTACCCGTCACGGTACGGGCCTGCACAGCAAAGGCAACGATGGAAAACAACATTAAGAATAGCTGTTTTTTCATAATTACTTTTTTTGTTTATATTCAAGGTTAATTACTTGTCAACTGATGGTATTGAGTCTTCGGTATTGTGATTGGTATCAAGTGATTGATATTGTGATTGGTATTACGATTGGTATTGCGACCGGTATTGCGTTCGCTATAGCGATTGGTATTATAAAAAGGCGCCATCGAGGCGTCGTTGACTTTCAAGTCTATTAAAGTGCGCGTAAAATCACACAAACTTAACACAAATTTTAATACGCCCCCACACACTTTAAATACTTTTAATATTTATTAATCCTCACAAACACTTTTTAACACCTCTCCGTCACCCACCCCTCTTGCAGCATGATGCGACTATGGAGTCGCATCCTCGGCTTCCGCGCCGTCCCGCCGCACTCCCGCCCGGCTTCCACCTCCCCCGCCCACCGCACAAAACAAAGCCCGGCCGGAGGGAAATTCCGTGCCGGGCTGTTAGTGGCGGCGCTGACGCGCCTTAGCGCCAAGCGCGCCTTAGCGTACAAGCACCTTCTCGGCGCTGCGTCCGCTCTGACGTATGTACAGACCGGGCGTCAGACGCTCGGCGCTTACGCGTACGCCCTGAAGGTTGTAATATACAGCCTCGCCGGCGGCGGCGTCTTCGGCGGATATGCTCTCGACGCCTGTTGTCTCGGCGTCACGTAGATAAATCTTGTTGGCCGTAGTGCCCGGAACCTTGTATTCGACGACGAGCGTGCCGTTCTGCCAACTTGTCAGGGTGCCGTCGGTGTGTGCCGTCATGAACATGCGGCCGGCGGCGCCGCTGACAAGTGTCTGTGCGTTGTCGTTGCCCGGTTTCAGAGCCTTGGTGTTGGGATAGTCAGTGGCGTCATAAGCCAGAGTACGGGCTGCTGTGGCAGCGCCTTCGGCACGCAGGCACAGACCCTTGTTGTTGGCCTTGCCGTCGCGTACTGCAAAGGCACCCATGATGCCGCAGTTGGCCGGTGTCGTGCCCCAGTGCGTGCCTTTGGCTTCTATCGAGGCGATGCTGATTTCATACACACCGTCGCCTTTGTAGGTGAAGGGGTAGGCAAGCTCGGGGTGCCATTCGTTATCACCCTCGCCGCGCACGTCCCAGTCGTTGCTGTCCATTACCAGGAACAGGTCCGTCTCGGGAAGTATGGTGAAGCTGACAGTAGCCTCGGCGCTATTGTTGTAGCCGTCTTTCTCGGCCCAAACCTTGACAGTGTGTTTGCCTACGGTCTTGACGTCGAGCGTTGTGCCTGTGGCAGGCCGTCGAGCTGATATTTGACGGTAGCGCCCTCTGTATCGCAGCCGAATGTCAGCGAAGCATACGCGGGCAGCTGAATCTCGGCATTGTTTTTAACGCCGGTGACAGTGACAGTCGCGCAAGGAGGCAGATATATGGTATATGTCGCCGTAGTCACCTTGCTGTCGGCCATACCTTCCTTGGTAGCCCAAGCTTTGAGGGTATTTTCGCCTACCCGGTTGATAGTCACCGAAGTGCCTTCGACAGCCTCGCCGCCGTTCAGCTGATAGTGGACAGTAGCGCCCTCGGTCTTGCAAGAGATATTGACAGTGACCTTAGTCTCATATCTGCCGGCCGTCTTGTCAAAAGTCGGCGCCTCGCAGGTGGGGGTGGTGTCACCCTTGCGGTAAAGCAGCAGGTAAGAATAACCGGAGTCGTTATCTTTGTTATACACACGGAACATCGATGCTGAGCGGTTAAACATAACAGGTATAGTTCCTGTACCCAGTTTCAAAACCCACGCGTTAGTCTTATCCGAATCTTTTCCGTCAGGTGTAGCTTTTGTTAAAGATACGGCCGCCGAAGAATTTGATGTATTGAGAGCAAGTTTTGACGGTACGTAAGCAAGATATTTTTCACCTGACTTCAAATACATCTTACCATTTTCTTCTTTGACTGTCAAGACCATATATGACTTATCATAAGTCAGGTTCACACCATCGAAGTCCGAAGGAGCCGCTGTCGATTTATAACCGTTGCTACTGCCTGCAGCGGTTGATGTCATTAACTGCTTGGAGGCATCTGCTTTATAGCCGGCAATAATGATTTCAGCGCCGTCTGTGAGCTCGTCAGCCGATGTTACCAGCTTGTAGACATCATCTTTGGCGTTGGGGTCCTTGATGGTGAAGTTGAGTTTGGCTTCCGACTTGCTCATGCCATCCTTGCTTGCTGTGGCAACAAGAGCATGTTTGCTGTAGCCGGTGATGGTGTAAGTACCGTTGGCGTTAGCCGTCACAGGCGTACCATTGTCGGTAAGGGTTATTGTAGCACCTTCGGTTTCGCAGCTTACGCTGACAGTGACGTCGGCAGTGTAGGTCTCGCCTTCAGTAGCGCCGCTGATGACCGGAGTGGCAACAGGTTCCAGAACCGGACCGGAAGGAGTGATTTCAAACGACTTGATCAACATCTGCTTAAAGCTCGATATGGCTGATGCAAATTTCACTGAAGATGCTTCGCCGGTCCATTCGATAGTACTTCCGGTACCACTAGCTGTAAGAGTTGATTCAGTGCCGTCGGCGGTGCAGGTGATGGTGCGGTTTCCGCTTTTACCTGTCCAGGTTATCTTAATGGAGCTTATTTTACCGCTATTGCTTGTAATGGTAAAATTCTGTCCCTGCAGGAACGCGATGTTGGGGCTGCTGTATGAGTATGAAGGAAATTCGAAGGTGTAATCACCTACGGTTGCCTTTTTGTTACTAATAGCAGAGTTGATTTCTGCAGCCGAAATAGTCACCGGAGTGCCGGCTGCGGCGCGGGGAGCGACGGAGGCGGCGGCCACGGGGGCTTCGGCAAGGAAGGTGTAGGTGGCGGCGGCGACGTCCTCACCTACGCTGTTCTTGGCCCAGGCGTTGATGGTCAGGCTCTTGTGGTCGGCCGAGGTCTTGAGGCCGTGGGCGTCGGCGTGGATGGTGACAGGTTCTGTTGCCTTAAGTGTCGTCTTGTTTACGGCAACGCTATATATCTCCTGTTCGGTCGGCGAGTTGGTGGTATTGTGGGCCTTGTAGCCGTCGAGCGTGTAGTAGATATAGTCCGGAACCGGATTTACGTCGGCATTGAGGCTGAGCGTGACTTCATGACTCTCGTTGGCGTCGAGGCGCGAGCCGTCAGCAATGCTGAACGAAATCACCGGAGCGACCTCCTGCGCAACCGCAACAGTGTAAGTAGCCTCAGCCGTGGCCGATTCGGCATAGCCGGTGGCCTTGGCCGTAGCCATATATTCATAAGTACCGGGAGTAGCAGGCAGTGTGAAGGTACCGCCGTTGGCAAGATTGTATTCTTCAAGGTCGACACCCATTACTAAGATGCTCGCACCGGGAGTTGTGCAATGAACCGTAATCTCTTTGCCGGGAGCGAAAGTGCCTTCGTCAGGGCTGAAAGTAGGCGCAGCGCACTGAGGAATCGTGAAAGTAACAGTAGCAGGGTCGGAGTCTTCATAACCGTCGGCTATTGCCGTCGCTGTATATGTGTATGTGCCGGCGGCTTTAGGCAGCGTAAAAGTATATTCGCCCAAATCGCCTGTGGTAGCGGCGCCTTCGCCTGTAACCTCAAGCATATAATCGGCGTCGACAGCGCAGCTGACAGTTACATGTGTTTCAGGTCCGACAGTGCCGCCGTCGGGGCTGAATGTCGGTTTGGGACACTTCGGTGTAGGAGTGTTGTCGTAAACCTCGAATGTGACGTCGGTCTGTTCGCTATATGTCGACCATCCCAGATTGTGGGCTTGGGCCCAGCAGGATTTTGTGCCTGTCTGGTCGAGTGTAAACTCATATGTTTCGCCTTGATAGTTGGCAACATTGTCGTCAGTCCAGCTTACGTCCATCAACAGTGTGGGGCTGCGGTTGACAACGGTGACTTTGGTGCCGACAGGTACTCTACCGCCGGCCGGAACGAATACCGGAGATAAAACCGTGGTGCTTCCTTCGAGAAAGATGTGGACCGATTTGATGTAGACGGGCACTGAGCCGGCCTTAATGGTGAATGAGCTTACATCTTCGGTCGATGTCGGCGTATATTGCACACGCGAAAAGTTGGCGCTTGAACTCGCCGGGTTGATATCGCTGTACGTGTGGCCGTTGATAGTTACGGTAGCCGAGGTGTTGACACCCGAGTATTGTTTGGTCGTGGGACCCATTACCTCGTATGAGGTCACTTTGTAGGTCTTTTTGAGGCTTATGGTCACCGAGCCGTTGGCACCGAGATACAGACCGCCGACAGAGTTGTAGCGGGCATTCGTGGCAGCGGTGATGGCCGAAACGTAGTCCGTGACATTGTAGCTGTCGCCGTACGTTACGTTTTCAATGACCTGGGTCACGTTTGCACCGGCATTGAAAGCTGTGCCGGTGGCTGTCGCACTGCTGTTGAAGGCAAAGTTGAACAACAGATCGCTTTCGGCCCGTGCCGGCAGGATGAAAGCCAGCAAGGCCAGTAGCATTAGTAAATGTTTTTTCATAAGACTAAACATTTTTTTGTTAAATATTGAATTTATGATAATGATTTGTCGTTTTGCGTGTTGGATAAGCGGCAGTGTGGACGCCTGCGCCGGTAGTGCCGTGCAGTCGCAAGCAATCGCACTGCGGCTGCTATATAGCTGAAAGACAACACGCTACGCCATTCGCGACCTCGGTATGTCGGCCCGGCTTTACGCATCGTCTATCATTTGTGTGCAAAGTTAATGATTTTTAGCGACTTGTGCAACATCCCCCCCCCGCCTGTCAGGCTTTTAGCGTTAGGGCGGCGTGCCCCGAGGCTATTTTGGCCGCAAGCTCGTTCATGGCAAGGCACTTCCCGCGCCTCAGAGGCGTCGCCCGCGTGTCATAGGCCCGCGTCGCCACTATGAGCAGGCGCCCCTCGGCACACAACTCGAAATAGCGCCCCGACGGCTTATAACGCTCGCCAAGGCCCCTGTCGCTCAGCACTATAAGCGAGGCCCCGCCGGATATCGCCTGCTCGCGCACCTCGCGCTCCGAAGGATGGATAAACGGCGAAACAAGGACGCCGCCGCAGCGTATAGCCTCGGCCCACGCCCGCTGACGGGCGGCAAGCTCGGCGGCAGTAAACCGCCGGCTCACGCGCACGGCCTCGATTACAGGCTCGCGCAGAAGCAGGATGTTGCCAAAGACCTCGTATTCAGCGCCGTCGATAGTAAGCACGCAGCTGCGGTCAAAGAACCCGCCGTGCGTCATCCGCAGCCAAGCCCGCCGGGGGTTGTCGCGGACATAGCGCACAAAGTTGTCGCTGTCGTCGGCCTTCAGGGCTATTTTGTCATTGAACCCCGGTGCGAAAAGCACCCCGGCATATCCGAGCTGCCGCAAGGCCTTGGTGCAGTTGGCCTTCAGCGAGCCTACCATGGCGCCTAAGTGCTTGTCGCTGCGCTGTCTGACGCCCATGACCACGTGTACGTGGTCAGGCATCACGATATGTGCCGGGATGACAAGCTGAGGGTAGAACAGCGGCAGGCGCCGAATCTCGGCGTCGATGAGCGCTCCGGTGCCGGTGAGCCGGCACCGGGGTCCCGCGGCGTCCCCGCCGGTGATGCGGCCCAACAGCGGGGCGCCCTTGGCGGCGCCGAAAGTCACCAGGTAGGCCCCCGGCGCGTAGTAGTCGTGCCAGCGGGCGCGCTCCATGTAGTCGGGGTGCAGGCGTGTGCGGTAAGGGCCTTTCATCGTCATTGACAGCGGTTTGAAGTAGCTTGGTGA
>OGOU01002776.1_pt1 | contig 12005 bp, 8 predicted proteins | sample 1552721 | NCBI WGS metagenome assembly OGOU01 (sample SAMEA2580176, study PRJEB22360) | human gut metagenome | biome: human gut; feature: human-associated habitat; material: faeces | place: Denmark | collected 2008/2010 | reverse complement strand
CAATTGAAAGAAGCCGGATATACGCCTACTCTATTTTACATTCGTATCGGTATGGAAGATAAAGATAAAAATCTGGACTGCCACTCGGAGGAAGATATAGAGATAGTAACCTATATAGCCCGTAAATACGGATGTCCGATGGAGATAGTTTCTCTACATAACGAATATTGGGAATATGTCATGGGATATGCTTTCGAAACGATAAAAAGAGGCCTGACTCCTAATCCTGATGTAATGTGCAATAAATTCATCAAATTCGGATTTTTTGAAAAATATTGGGGAAAAGACTTCGACAAAATAGCTACAGGACATTATGCTAATACCCGAATCATAGATGATATAACTTATCTCGCCACTGCAAAAGATACGGTAAAAGACCAAACCGATTTTTTGGCACAACTTAATCACGTACAAATCTCCAAATTACTATTTCCTATCGGAAATATGATGAAAGACGAAGTCAGAACAATTGCCTTACAACAGAATCTTCCGAGTGCACTAAGAAAAGACAGTCAGGGAATCTGCTTCTTAGGAAACATTAATTATAACCAATTTATACGGAATTATTTAGGAGAAAAAGAAGGAAACATAATAGACTTAGAAAGCGGACGTATAGTCGGAAAACATAAAGGGTACTGGTTTCACACCATCGGACAGAGAAAAGGTCTCGGCCTCAGCGGAGGTCCGTGGTTTGTCATAAAAAAAGATCCGGAACAGAACATACTATATGTTTCGAACGGATCTGACCCGGAAACACAATACGGAAACATTCTTAATTTAAGCGGATTCCAGTTCATATCCGGAAATCCTCTCGGAGATCTTGCACAAGATACACCAATTACATTTAAAAACCGGCACACTCCGGAATTTACACCGGGAACGATACGACGCATCGACAATAATATTGTCAGAATCACTTCCGAAAAAAAAATACAAGGTATCGCCCCCGGACAATTCGGCGTCATATACAGCCATGATAAAGAACTTTGTCTGGCCAGCGGAATTATACAATAGATCTTTAGGCTCTCATTGAACTTGTAAACGACCACTCATCAACAATAATGAGACTTCGGTTGATTTTGCCTGAAATTGAGCCGAAATTTTTCGAGTTACAGCATCTAAATAGCTTCGTTGAAATTCTCTGAACTCCAATCCCGAAAGACTCCCGAGCCGATATCTTTCTAATGCGGTTTTAAGGCTGACCAATGCTACTTCTGCACTTTCCGACTCAAAACCGACCATAATCAAGTTATTTTCATAACTGTTATAAAGTTGAGCCAAGTCACTTAACATCTGTAACTCTACTTCCTGATAACTCAGCTTACTATTTTCTATCTCAATCTTCGCATTTCTTACCTTCTTACGGGTTTCCAAACGATTAAACAACGGTACGGAGAGTGTAAAACCCCAAAACGGGCCTGTATTCTGATTAAAAGTCGATATGGATGCAGGTGATTCAGTCCGTGAAAAACTATAGCCTGCCGTAAAATCTACCGAAGGGAAATAAGCCGACCGGGCCAATTTAAGATCAAGCTCCGACACTTTTTGTTCCCGACGCGCAATCAATAATGTCGTATTGTTATTCAACATCAATGTTTGCACTTCATCTTTCGGGTACATCGGATGTAACAGTATCGTATCTTTTACATATCCTCTTTTATGCAGATCGATATTCATCAGCGTATTCAATGTAATATAAGCACTACGCAACTGCTCCTGCTGCTTTACTAATGTCGAACTATCAGAATTCAGATCGATTTTGGTCTGCTTCAGCTCCAAACCTGAAAGACTCCCGATCCGGTTTTTCTGTAAGGCTATTTCATATCGTTGACGGGAAAGATCGAGACTTTGCTTAGCTGCATCCAGCAAGCTCTTCTGTACCAATACATTATAATATCCGGTATTAACTTGTGCTATCAGATTCTCGACAGCCATACGAGTTTTCAGTTCTCCGATAGCAATAAACTCATTGAGTTTTTCATGGGTCGTAAACATCGCCAAACCATCAAAAATAGTCCAGTTCAAATTTATATTAGCGCCATAATTATCGGTAATACTGCCACTGAATTTTTTCTCTGTTCCGCTATTCGCATCTTTCCTTTTCGAATTTATAATCGATTCTTTCTGTGTGCCTTCTGCCGAAAGTGAAGGCAAAAAAGAAGAATAATTCTGGTTATTACGCTCTATCTGTTCTTCATTCTTTGCAATACGGATACCGTAATTAGATTCCAATGCTTTACTGATGCAATCGGAAAGTGTTAAGGTCTCTTGCGCCGTTACTCCCAACGGACAAATCAATAAAAAAAATATTACAATACTTCTTATCATGATTTCGTATAAGTTTCTTCATTAACCACTTTGATCTTAGAAGCCGACAAATATGTATAAATTGCCGGAATTACATAAAGTGTCAATCCGGTAGCACATACCATTCCGCCGACAACAGCAATACCCATAGCGATACGGCTCTCCGAACCCGAACCTGTAGCCAACGCCATAGGTAGTGTTCCCAACACCGTAGAAAGACTGGTCATCAATATGGGTCGAAAACGTGCCACAGCAGAATCAAGTATAGCCTCATGCATACTTAAACCGTCAGCCTTACGCTGATTAGCAAACTCGACAATTAAAATACCGTTCTTCGAAACCAACCCTATCAGCATAATTATACCGATTTGGCTAAAAATATTCATCGTTTGTCCGAAATACCATAAAGAGAGTAATGCTCCCACCAATGCCAACGGGACTGTAAGCATAATAATCAACGGATCTCGGAAACTTTCAAATTGGGCTGAAAGAACAAGATAAATAAATATCAATGCAAAAACAAATGCAAACAAAAGACTGGAAGAGCTTTCTACAAAATCTTTTGAACTTCCGGACAGAGTCGTTTTAAAATCTTCATTCAAAACTTTGTCTGCGATTCTGTCCATCTCATCGATACCCTGTCCTAATGTCTTTCCTTTTGCCGGAGACGCAGAAACTGTTGCCGAGACAAAACGGTCGTATCTAAATAATCGAGGGGGCGTACTACTCTCTTCCATTGTCACCAAATTATCTAAACTGACCAGTTTATTATCTTTTCCCCTCACATAAACCGTTGCCAAATCGGCAGGTTTATTCCGTTGCGATTTATCGAACTCGCTTATGATCTGATATTGTTTTCCATTCAGGATATAATATCCTATCCTCTGATCACTCATGGTTAGCTGCAATGTTCTCGAAATATCTTCTACCGATACCCCTAACAAAGCGGCCTTATCCCGATTAATATTAATCGTCAGTTCCGGTTTAGTAAATTTCAAGTCCAAATCATAAGTAGAAAATTCCGGACTTTGAGAAACCTCATTCATAAATTTAGGCAGAATACCTTTCAAATCATCCAGATTCTTTGCTTGTATGACATACTCTACCGGTAATCCTCCCCGCTGATTGCCGAAAGTCTGACGTTGTGTTACCATAGTACGAGCACCGGTAAGCTGCTTCAATTGAGGAGCTAAATCATCGGCAATTTCCTGCTGAGTACGATCACGATCTTCTGACGGAACTAACATTACATTACAAAATGCAGAATTGGTTTGTCCTCCTCTTCCGGTCAAAGACATAATCAAATCTTCTTCCGGAACTTCTTTTTCTAAATAGGTAGTCAAATCCGTCATATACTGGTCCATATATTCAAAACTCGATCCCTCTGTCGCCGTAGATACGACCCTCAACTGAGCACGATCTTCCATCGGAGACATTTCGGAGGGTAACGTCATCCAAAAATAATAGATGGCTACACCCGACAATAATAAAATAATCGGAGCGATATAACGATGCCGCATAAAAGATTCCAGGCTACTGCGATACGCATTCGTAAACCATACGAAAAAAGGTTCGGTAACTCTGTAAAACCAATTACCGGTCACATTTCGGGTTAACAATTTAGTCGAAAGCATCGGTGTGAACGACAACGCAACAAATGAAGATATCGCTACAGCTCCCGCGATTACGACACTAAACTCACGAAAAAGACGACCGGTCGTTCCTTGTAAAAAGACAATAGGCACAAATACGGCAACTAATGCAACCGTCGTAGCAATTACCGCAAAGAATATTTCCTGAGAACCTTTAAACCCGGCTTCCAAAGGAGACATGCCTTTTTCTACCTTATTATAAATATTCTCCATCACGACAATAGCATCATCGACAACAAGACCTATTGAAAGAACGATTGCCAAAAGTGTAAGGATATTTATCGTGAATCCGGCCAAATACATTATAAAAAATGTACCGACCAAAGATATCGGTATCGTCAACACAGGTATAAGCGTCGTACGCCAGTTACGTAAAAATAAAAATATAATAAGAACAACGAGAACAAAAGCTTCTACAATCGTACTTTTAACTTCATTGATCGAATTGCGGATAAACACTGTATCATCCTGATAAATACCGCATTGCATATCATCCGGCAAATCGGCTTTAATATCTTCCACTACCTTATATGCCCGATCCACAATATCCACATAATTAGCTCCCGGCTGCGGGATAATAACACACCCCACCATAGGGTTGTTATTCATCTTCATTATATAACGATTATTCTCCGAATCGACGGTAGCTTTTCCTACATCTCTGAAACGAACGACTTTATCCCCATCCCGACGCAGCACGAGGTTATTAAAATCCTCTACCGTCAACAACCGTCCCATCGTACGCACCGTCAATTCTGTGTTATCTCCCTCGATACGTCCCGAAGGCAACTCTACATTTCCGGCAGAAACGGCGTTACTCACGTCCATCGGCGTAAGACCGTAGGCAGACAATAACATCGGGTCCATTTTAAGCCGGATCGCCAGCCTTTTCTCTCCCCATATTTCTACGCTACTTACACCGGGAATCGTTTGCAACCGTTCTTTAAGATGCAAATCGGCATACGTACTTACATCGATAATCGAACGGGTATCGCTACTTAAATAAAGGCCAAAAATCGGCTGAGCGTCGGCATCGGCTTTTGAAACTACCGGAGGATCTATATCTTCAGGTAATTTTCTCAACGCTCCCGAAACTTTGTCACGAACATCGTTCGCCGCTGTCTCGAGAGGCACTTCCAACTCAAACTCTATTCTTATATTACTCCGACCATCCCGACTCTGACTTACCAAAGAACGGATTCCGGGAATCCCATTAATAGCAGACTCTAACGGTTCGGTAATTTGCGTTTCCACAACATCGGCATTTGCTCCGGTGAAAGTCGTACTCACCGATATAATAGGAGGATCGACACTGGGATAATCTCGGACACCTAAAAATGTTATACCGATCATACCTATAATGATAAATACCAAATTCATCACCGTAGCAAGGACCGGACGTTTTATACTGACAGAAGATAGACTCATGGCGGACAATACAGTTTAATGTTATTCTACGGTTTCAGGCTTTACGGCAGCCCCTTCTTTTACTTGCATCAATCCGGTTACCAATATGGTATCCCCGACCGACAAACCCGAGATTACCTCGATTTTATTCTCTGTACGTTGTCCTGTCTCTATAACGGTAGAATGAGCTTTCCCATTTCTTAACATCCAAACTTTTTTACCTTCCATTTCAGGGACAACCGACTGTGTAGGAACAAGCAACGAATGATTGGAGACTCTGGTTATAAGATTTAACCGGGCAAACATTCCCGGAGCTAATAATCGACCGGGATTTTCACAACGGGCACGTATCGAAATAGTACGAGTATCCGAATCGACTTTAGAGTCAACAGCATATACCGACGCATTGAATTTCTTGTCGGACGATTCCGTCGTAAACTGTACCATTGCCCCGACCAATGCTTTTCCCGCATATTTTTCCGGAACTGAAAATTCGACTTTCAATAACCCGTCATCAACTAAACGTGTGACGATCGTACTCGGTTGTAAATATGCTCCTAAACTGACATTACGAAACCCGAGAACTCCGGCAAAAGGAGCTCTTAATTCCGTCTTATCTATTTTTACTTTCAAAAGAGAAATATCTGCTTCTATCAAATTATAATCAGTTTGTACCTGATCAAACTCTTCACGGCTAACAGCATCTTTTTCAAATAATATGCGTTGACGTTCCAATTTCTCGGACAACAGTTTCTGCTGAAAAAGTGCACGCTTCAACTGTGCTTGCAAATCAGAATCATCGACTTTAAGCAATAATGCTCCTTTTTCGACATGTTGCCCTTCCTTAAAATAAATTCCGACAATTTTTCCCGTCGTTTCAGCGACCAAATCGACTTCTTCATTCGGCAACAATGTCCCGACAGCCTGAATATCGGAACTCAACCTGAACGGCTTCACAATAAATGCATTGACCGGAATCTGCGTTCCCTTCTTAATATCTTTTTTACTTTCTCCCACTGGAGAATCCATCAACTTAACTGCAATCAACCCACCAATAAGTAAAACGGGAATACCGATTTTCAATAAATTCTTTACATACCTGTTTTTCATGCAATCTCTGAGCTATTTATTTTTTGTAGATGTGCGTATACTTATAAAAATATAGGACTCTGTCATGGGGCAGAATCCTATATATAATAGTTCAAATATTTATACGGTTGATTTCAGCCTCCTTTCTTGTCCAAAAACAGTCCTTAGACAGCGAAATCCTACAAAGGTTTAACGAGCAGGAATATTTTCCACCAAATTTGTCAGAAAATTCCAAAAATGTTCAACCGATGCTATATTTACTCTCTCATCCGGAGAATGAGGAAACTTAATCGTAGGACCGAACGAAATCATATCTAAATTAGGATATGCCGCACCAATAATGCCACACTCAAGTCCCGCATGCATAATCTTTACTTCAGGATCAAATCCCAATACTTTCTTATGTACATCTTTTGCCACCTTAAGCACCGGTGAATTGAGGTTCGGCTCCCAACCGGGATAATCCCCGCTGGTCTCTACCTTAGCACCGGCTAATAAAAATACACTCTCCAGACTTGAGACCAAAGCTTGCTTCATACTTTCACTCGAGCTTCTTATTAAGATAAGTACCTCTATCGAGCCTTCAGACGAGCGAACAATCGCCAAATTAGAAGATGTCTCCACTACTTCAGGTACTCCCGGAATCATTCGGGCTACCCCATTACGACAACCGACAACGGCATTTATCAAATCGTCCTGTATAGGCTCAGGAATCAAAAAATCCGGTAATCCGGTTTCCTCTGCTGTCAAAGTCAAATCATCTTCAATCAAACCGTATTCGTGGATATAGAGAGCCTCAAAATCGGCTACTTCATCTAAAAAGTCCGATTTATATTCGGCCGGAATAGTAACAACCGCCTCAGCTTCACGAGGAATAGCATTACGCAAATTTCCTCCGCTGACCCATGCCAGCCGAGCATCATACTCTTGTACAGCATGTTTCAAGAAACGAAACAGCAGCTTATTTGCATTTGCACGCCCCAAATGAATATCCACACCAGAATGTCCCCCTTTTAATCCAGACACAATAATCTTTAAAGCTATTTCATTTTCAGGAATATAAGGTTCATCTTTATATCTAAAACTAGCAGTAAGATCAATTCCTCCCGCACAACTCATATATAATTCACCTTCTTGTTCCGAATCGGTATTCAATAATATCTCTGCCTGCAATAAATCAGGTTGCAACCCTAAAGCTCCATACATCCCCGTCTCTTCATCATAAGTAAACAATGCCTCTAACGGCCCGTGCTTCAATGTCTCAGACTCAAGAATCGCCAAAATCGAAGAGATTCCGATTCCATTATCCGCCCCTAAGGTCGTACCATTAGCTGTGACCCATTCCCCATCGATGTAAGAAGTTATCGGATCTGTCTCAAAATTATGAACTTTATCCGCATTTTTCTGAGGCACCATATCCATGTGTCCTTGCAAAACCACAGGTTTTCGATTTTCCATACCGGGAGTTGCTGGTTTACGTATCAAAACATTTCCCGCCTCATCCAAAACCGTTTCTAATCCCAAATTTTTACCAAAATCCAGAATATATTGCGTTATTTTCTCCAAATGTCCGGAAGGACGCGGGATTTTACAAATAGCACTAAAATGACGCCATACGGCTTCGGGCTGTAAAGTTTCGATTTCGGATTTCATAAATTTATCTGTTTTTACAGTTAATAATTATCATTTTCCCGCCTCGATCCGACAAAATCCGCCAATCCGGCACTTCGGTCTTTTTTTTTCTCTAACGAAACAGAAAACAGAGTATAAATTCCTAATAATATGATCAATAACATTTGAGATCCATGTGCAACCAAAGCAAACGCTCCGGCAATATTTTCTCCTATACCATATATAGAAAGTGCCGCAATAATAGCCAAGTGCCATGGGCCGACACCTCCCTGTACCGGAATTCCCATACTGAGGCTTCCCATAACAAATAACGTCATAGCTGCCAAAACTCCTAAATGCTGCATCGAACCGAAAGCAAAAAAACATACATAAAGTTCCAAAAAATAACAGAACCATATCGCAACGGTATATAGCAAAAACATCGTTACTTGTTTCATCCGCAATATCGTACGAAAACCATACCATAGATTCTTCACAATGCTTTTTACCTTCGCTACCCATCTATTTTCGGTTTTCTTTGTAAAAAGCCAAATCAAAAATCCGACCATCACAAGCAGGCAGATATACAGCCAAGGTGTTGTAATCATCCGCCAGAGGGTTTCCTCAATTGTAGGAAACTTTCGTAAAAAGTCCCGGAAAACCTTCATCTGCAAGAAAAATGTTATAACAGTAAGAAAAACCAATGTTAACGTATCGCACAAACGTTCGGATATAATAGACCCCAAAACCTGCGTAAAAGACATTTTTTCCCGACGCGCCAAATAAGTACAACGCCACACTTCCCCTACACGAGGAATCAACAAATTCATGGCATACATACCGAAAACAGCGTTTGTCAGAGCTTTTACCGAAGGATCTACTCCTAAGGTCTTTAACTGCAACTTCCAACGCAATGCTCTGAATATATGACTCATCAACCCGATAATCATAGAAAGAGCGATCCAAAAGTAATTAATTTCAGATTGTAAAATGACTCCGATCTGGTGCATGTCCAAATGACTGTACAGATACCAAAAAAGAGCCGCTCCGCATAATAACGGAATAAAAAACTTCAATATACTGCCGAGTAATTTCTTCAACTTATCGGGATAAAAAAATATTATTGTACCTTTGTGTATTGCAAAGATAGATTTTATCCATAAAAGAAACATCTCTTTACCGGATTTAATTAAAATCTCTTTGCAAATTATACATTGATTAACGATCCTGCTACCTGAATTTTTATGACAGACTCGGTAAAACCTAAAAAATTTTTAGGACAACATTTTTTGAAAGACCTCGATATAGCCCGCCGAATAGCAGATACCGTAGGCGATTATAAGGATATTCCTATTCTCGAAATAGGTCCGGGAATGGGAGTATTGACCCAATACCTGATACAAAACAATCATGACCTCATTGTAGTAGAATTGGATTCAGAATCTGTCAGATATTTGAGTGAACATTTTCCCCAATTAAACGGCAGAATATTGGAACAAGACTTTTTAAAATTGGATCTGACAAATCTTTTCACGGGAAAATTTTGTGTTATCGGAAACTATCCTTATAACATATCGAGCCAGATATTTTTCAAGGTTCTCGATTATAAAAACCAAATTCCATGTTGCAGCGGAATGATTCAGAAAGAGGTAGCAGAACGTATAGCTTCTAAGCCCGGATGTAAAGCTTACGGAATATTGAGTGTACTTATGCAGGCATGGTATGATATAGAATATCTGTTTACCGTTCCCGAACACGTCTTTAACCCTCCTCCAAAAGTCAAATCTGCCGTAATAAAAATGACCCGAAATAAAACAGAACGGCTGGGATGTAACGAGAAATTATTCAAAACCATAGTGAAAACAGGCTTTAATCAAAGAAGAAAAACGCTTCGGAATTCACTTAGACAACTATTAGGCAAAAAATGCGAATTACTGGAAGATCCCGTTTTCGACAAACGCCCTGAACAGCTTTCGGTAAAACAATTTATCGACCTTACCAACCAAATAGAAAAGTTCATTCCTCAACCTTAAGCTTAATTTATTATGGAACAATTTTCAGAAGAATATATCAAGGAAGTACGAGATATCATTAAAAATAACGATACAGAAAAAGCCAAAGAACTGTTAAAAGGTCTGCATCCCGCCGATATTGCGGAACTTTATCAGGCTTTGGATCTAGATGAAGCAGAATTCATCTATATGCTTCTCGATAGCGAGAAAGCAGCAGATGTATTGATCGAATTAGATGAAGATGATCGTAAAAAATTATTGAAACATCTTCCCAATGAGGTCATAGCTAAACAATTTATAGACCACTTGGATACGGACGATGCTGTCGATCTGATCCGTGAAATGGATGAAGAGGCTCAGGATGCAGATGATGACGGAACCGAAAACGGGAACCAGGATGGAACCGATGGTCCAGGTCTTCAAGCTGGTCTTGATATCCATGCCGCTGAAGCTGGTAACCACGTGGAAGTAGCTATCGTTCAGGAAGGACGGACACATGGCGGTCAGGCAGACTGCCAGGCCAGCCAGGTAGGGGTTGATGCCCAGGGTAACCAGCATGGGGGCGATGATGGCAGAACCGGTGATCATAGCGGTGGTGCCGGAGCCCTGCGGGAAGCGCATGATGGTGCCGATGAGCAGGGGAACCAGGATGCCGGGGATGCCGATTGCCACGATGCCGTTGGCCATCATGCCGGCAGCGCCGTAGCCTTAACGACTGCGCCCAGGGCGCCGCCGCCGGCGGTGATCATAACGATGGGGCCTGCATCGCGCAGAGCGTCGTTCATCATGCCAACAACAGTCTTGTTATCCAGGTCCTTGGCCAGCAGGAATGCGCCCAGGCACAGGGAGATGAACAGAGCGATAACGGGGTTGCCGAGGAAGGTGATGATTTCGCCAACGATGGTGGCCTTGAAAGCGGTCTGGCTGACGAGGGTGTTAGCAAGGATCAGGAAGACGGGGAGCAGCAGGATGGTGAAGGACAGGCCGGCGCTGGGCAGCTTTTCGGTGCTGAGCAGCTCGGTGAAGTCTTCGTTTTCCAGCTCTTTGCCGGCCTTGATCTTGGCGTCGATCTTATCCAGAACCTTCAGCTGAGCTTCGGTGTACTTGCTGCGGTCGATCTCGTAAGGAACGACGAACTGCGGGTACTTGTTGCCGAACCAGCGGAACAGGAACACGGAGAAGACGAACAGGGGGATGGAGAACAGCAGACCGGCGATGATGAACATGCCAAGGTCAATGTTGATGCCTTCGTTCTGGAAGGTACTGACAACAGCCAGAGGGCCGGGGGTGGGGGGAACCATGAAGTGGGTGATATACAGGCCCATGCCCAGGATGCCACCCAGACCGACCATGGATTTCTTGGTCAGACGGGAGAACTCTTTTGCCAGGGAGGACAAGATGACGAAGCCGGAGTCACAGAAGACCGGGATGGAAACAACAAAGCCGGTCAGGCCCAGAACAACGTCTGCGCGCTTAACGCCGACAAGCTTCAGAATGGTGATAGCCATACGCTTGGCAGCGCCGCTTTTTTCCAAAAAGATACCCATAATGCAGCCGAAGCCGATGACGATACCAATGCTTGTCATGGTACCGCCAAAGCCGCCGGTCACGGTGCTGATGGCAACGCTTAACAGGTTGCCGCCTTCATTGCCGGTGCCAACCAGCAGGTAGTTGCCGGAAAGAACAGCGATCAGGATAGCAGAAATAATCAGGGATGGGAACGCGTGCATTCTAGTGCAGATAACCAGAACCATCATGACGACAACGCCGATCAACATGGCTATGACTGGATTCATAAAAACATCTCCTTGCTTTTAACGTTTAGGCAACACCGCACAATTCCCGCCTTGTGGCTTAAGCACCGCTCCGGCAGCTGCGGCACGGCATCTGCGTTGCCAAAATGCTCGATAAGACATCCAGTATTATC
>OGOU01002775.1_pt1 | contig 12010 bp, 9 predicted proteins | sample 1552721 | NCBI WGS metagenome assembly OGOU01 (sample SAMEA2580176, study PRJEB22360) | human gut metagenome | biome: human gut; feature: human-associated habitat; material: faeces | place: Denmark | collected 2008/2010 | reverse complement strand
TGCAGCAGAAGAATATATTTCAAAATCTCCACCTATTAATTCTAAATTTTCTAAACCTTCAAAAGATTGTAATTCATTCATTCCACCTCCAGAATGGGCAATTGCTTCCAATTTGAAATCACCAGTTATCTGTATCAGGTTACTTAATCCTTTAAAAGAAGATAAGCTATAATTTGATATTGTCAAATTCCCGTCAATTATTTCTAAGGTATTTCCTAATTCTTCTATAGATGTAGTAGCGTCAATTGTAAGATTTCCAATTATCTTTTTATATTTGAAATTTTTAAGATCCTTGACTTCCTTTAAAATCAAATCTCCTATATATACTTCGGGCATTGCGTCTTGATTAATAATTAATGTATCTGTCAACGAAGTACTCTTTTCTTTGATTACAACGATTGATTTTCTTGATTCATTCATTGAATTTGCTTCAACCACAAAATTTAGCCATAGATTTGACGCATTAGAAGTATATCCATTATATTTTATCCAATTTTGCGCATCTTGTGGAATAATAACATCATAATAACGGTAATCATTTCCATTAATTTCAACCTTGTTTAGGCTATATTTAGCTGGTAGATTGAGTGTTTTTTGAGATAGGATTATTTTTTTCCTCTGTTGTTGTAATATATAGAGAGTATCTGATATATTACCGTCTTTCTTTTTAAATATAATTTGAGCTGTTCGATTTTCATGATTCTTATTTTCAAGCACGTTGAGATTCAATTTACTTGCTTGAATAGCTCTAGAGTGAATTAATTTGATCCAGCTAGAAACGGTATCGGGAATGATAATCTCATATTGAATGTTATGCTGTATTTCAACAGATATAGTTTCTCCTGCAGATGATATTTCGTATCTATTTTGACTCAAAATAATCGCATCAACTTGTTTCTGAATCACGTGTAGAGTATCTGCTAAATCGCTATTCTTGTCTTTTACAATGATCTCTGCTTGCCTGTCATCATAAATAGTGCTTTCTAAAATCGTGAATGACAATTTATCCACCCTAGATGCCTTGCTTGCCAATTGCTCGATCCACTCTTTTGCATCTTCTGGAATAATCACCTCGTAATCAACGTTTGTTTTTAATTCAACGTTAATTGTTTCTCCTTCTGCGGGGACATTATAAGTGTCTTGCGTCAAGATCAATTCATCCTTTTGCGCTTGATAAACATGAACCGTGTCTGCAAGTTCACTAGCGTTATCTTTAAAAATAATGAAACCTTCCCTTTTATCCGTGTTTGAATTGGCTTCTATTTTGAAATTTAAGTTTTTAGTTTCTAAAGCACGTGATTTTGAATTAACCTGTTTTATCCAGTTGAATTCTTGCGGGATCGTTGTGGTGTACGTGATGTTACTTTTAACCTCCACCGTTATATCACCACCCGTGGTTGGTAGATCATACTTGTCCTTGGTCAAAAGAAGCGCATCCTTTTTCTTTTGCGTTACCGTTAAAATTTTGGTGTTAGTTCCAGCCTTTACAGTGATGTTGGTATTTTGATCATCGTATAGCTCCGAGGGATTTACCGTTACAGAGATCGTGGCATTACCATTACCGCTAGTTATATCCGTTTTGCACCACTGGCTAGCGTTAGCTATAGTCCAATCTCCATTGCAAGTGATATAAAACTCTTTCTCCCCGCCTCCCGCTTCAAAAACAATATCTGTTGTTGAAAGTTCAAGCGTGACGTTGCTTGAATTACCACCGTTGGGATCATCCCCGTTATCATCCTTACTATCACTACAACTAAAAATAGCGAGTGATATCAAACACGCTAAAAATACAAATAACCTTTTCATAAACACTATTATTTTAATTGTTGATTTAAAATTTTATTGATTAAAGCATTGAAATAACCTTTCATGTTTCCATCAAGGGAATCATACTCGATTTCTTCCAAACAGGTAATATCCTCCTCTTTTTCCCCGTTTGTTTCGAGAAGAAACATTTTTGAATTTTCATCTAATTGATAGATGCACACAACATTCCCATACTCGTCTTTTTTCACGAAGAAATGACACTTGTCTAAAGAGTTTTCCATGATGAATTAATCTTTACTTCCAACCACCCAAGAAGTAATTAGTATAAACAAGAAAGCGTGGTAGTTGTCAACTTATCTTACAAGAGGGAACGACCAAGAACCCGACTGAAAATAAACAGCAACCCCACGCTAAACCATGTATATAGTAGATACATATACGGCAAGCATGAGCGTTTGTATCTGCTTATCCCTTCAGTCTAAAATTGGTCGTTTTTCTTGTAAAGGATAAAGCTAAACGCTTCCATTAATTCAATATGTCTGCCCACCAGTTAAACTGGAAGACAACACAAAAGTAAACAAATTTCAGCATCTAACAAACGCTTTTAGGGTTGCTGTGTGGCAAATTTAGAGTAATCAATTGAATTAAAAGAATTAATTTCCAACGGTTTTACTCTATAAACCATTTATAAGTATTATCACCATGTAACGCCTTATCTATCCCTTCGGTTAATTGCGTGGAGTTTAACGATCTATCTAGGAAGTTATCTATGTAACTGCTCTTGTTAGCACCAGTAAGCATGTTATAGAATTTCCATAAACTGATCTCGCTCGCACCATGCTCCTTTTTAAAGTTATCATCATGGTAATACGCCTTGGCAATAATATTTACCTGTGAATCCGTTAATTCCATGTTGGGGAGTAACTTCTTCTCTTTTGCGGGCAAGCATTGATACAACCTGCTTTTCCCCAAGAACTGGGCGAATTGATGTTCAGTGAGGTAAGAACTAGTGAAGCTCTTCATCAACCGTAAATGCTTTTCAGCATTATACTGTTGGAATAACTTCATAACCTCTCTAAAGAGATCATGCTGGCTCATCGCTCTAAGGTCTGTTTTAAAACCATCAGTAAACGTACACAAGTTACAACATACCTTGTTTTGGAAACCAATAGCCACACTAAACCTTTCTGCCACTTTCTTTGAATAAAGGTTCTCCCTGTTATAAGCTCTCACTCCTGTAATACATAAATTCACCCTGTTACCGTCTATCGTTTCATAAATGGTAGGTATTTCAAAAGCAAACGCCATTCTCTCGTAATAGATCGTCTTGTCACTTTCTAAAAGTTGAGCAACTGGCTTATGTATGGCTTCTGGTATCCTTCCCTTTATAACGTGACTTACCATTATATCTGGTTCCTCTATGCTTTCCCCTCTAAACAGCTCACTCGCTACCTTGTGTACCGTTTCAATAAACGAGGGATGAGATATTGTCATCTCGTTATCCTTGCTGAACACTGGCACGATGCAATCACTTTTTAAACGGATCATGTCAATTGGTTCCGTGTTAGCTTCAATGAAATGCTTTCTCCTTTTGTCCTTTCTAACAGGATCATTTACTACCTCATAAGGAGTGTAGGTAGGTTCTTCCTTTTTTGTATCATTACTACCAAATAAAACTGGCAATAACCCTTCATTTTGACTTGGAATTAATGTTGACGTGTTCATAATCTAATCTATTTAACGGTGGTGGAAATATTTGAAATTTCAGTTTATATATGGAATTGATAAATTTCCCACCAACCCAAGTTTCTAAAATTCATTATCACTTTTACTTGTTTTATTCATTTTCTAGCTTCAAGCCAGTTGAAAAATTAAACTGGAAGTATGTTTGCAGTTTAATTGTCAATAGTGGTGAGAATTATTTCCCCTCTTGGTCGTATATACCAATACTGGGAATTATTCACCAACTTCAATTTTTAAAGTTTACCGTTATCTGAATAACTGTAATAGTCTTCCTCGCAATACAAGATGTAATCCAGTAAATCTATATCTACATATGAAAGTGCGATCTTCACTTGTTTCACCAGTTCATCGTCCAGTTTAGTAGGTTCAAGATCACCAGAAGGTTGGTTTATGCAAATGATCACTCCTTTACAATTAGAGAGTATCGCCAGTTGCAATATAAACCTTACATCCGTAATGTTGTAAGATAAGGCACCTTCACTTACGGTAGACACTCCCAGCACTTTGTTACTGCCATTTAATAGAATAACCCTCGTGGAGATATGATGCTCTATTGTATCCTTAAACGGGGATACCAGTAACTCGTAAGCGTCCCTTGCGGATTCAATCTTGTATTTTTTAGAAGGTTTCCTCCTGTACACCAGTTCTACCACTGGTAATTTCACTTGCTCGTTCATGATCTATTTACACTTTAATCACGTTGTCATTTTAATAATTCAAGTTCACGTTAGCTTGTTGGGTTTGGCAAGGGAAGAGAAACTTCGTGTTCCTATATTACCTGCTTGGAAAGCCTGAATGACTTCCCCCGCTTTAATATCGAAACCTCGTTTCCCTCCCCTGTGCGCTCTCTGTCCCTGTATTTTTTATAGTGCAGCACACTTAACAAGTAATGCTTTTACAAAAAAAAGGAATAGAGATTACTCTCTACTCCTCTTCATCAAACAATATGGCAAACCTCCATATAACGATATCGCATTCATTTCCACCATAGCTAGCCCTGGTTTCCATGCTACCACAACAGATAATAGTCTGTCCCTCCAAAATAGCGAATAAATCCTCGTAACTTGTATTGACAGCTAACGGGTAAATATCCTGTAACCTGTCTTTATATTGTTCCTCTATAACGGGATCAAGGGGAACGTCATTAGGTGTTATCCCAGTTAATTTGGAACGTCTAACAAGATTACGGATTCTTATATCCACTTGTTCCTCGCCTTTAAGGCAAGATAACGAAATAGAGGTAGGATCGCCACCTTTAAACCCAACCACTTTTAGAATATCTCCCACTTTAGGCGGGTCTGGGAATGCAACCAGTAGACTGGCAAGTTTAGTATGACTAATTTCAGAAACACCTTTTGGTAAGGTAATTTGATTTACCTTGAAATCTCTTTTATTCATGGCAATTTGTTTTAGTTAATTGTTTTTTTTTCAGTGGTGGGTGGGGGATGTAAATAGTACACTACCCTCTCACGATATATATAATGCCAACCTAAAATTAGAGGGGAGGGGGTGTTTTTTAGAGGATACTTAAAGATATAACTCCACTTTCTCTTTTACCTCTTCTTGTGCAAACCTCTCCTTGTATATTTTTCTATTTATCAAGGAAGTTAGGAAGTATTGTAAACTATATACTTGCTTTGGCAAATTGGCACATAACTTGGATAGGTTATACTTTAGAGAATAGTAGTTTGCTTCTGTTTCATTTGAAATTGCTGTTTCTAAATCTGGTTCTGGGCGATTATACCTGTACAGGTACAATATTTCCATTAACTTGTAATCGTATGGTGGTGGTACAACGTTCCTCTCTACACAATAATCGTGAATAATCTTGTATTTTTCTCTTGCGATCCCGTCTAAAAACGTGAAGCTATCCTTTACATGAGGTAAGTCCATGATTATATTGGTATCTGTTATAAAGAACACCTTGTTAATCTCTATGACCTTACCCTCTTTTATCGCCATTTCCATGTATTTACTTACCGTTCCTCTATCCATGTTTAATAGTTGAGCGATCTTGTTCTTGCTGTAAAACGTGGCATTCGTGTTATTTAGGCACAAGCATTTAAGTAATACCAAGAACGCCTTCAACTTGTTTGGAATCTCTTCCGTTAATAAACTAGCATCAAACCGTACCCAGTTCATCGTGGGAATGTTTATCGTGTAAGTTATACTTGTGCTGATCCTACCAGCCTCCTCGTTATACCCTTTAATGGAATACTTGTCTAGTAACTCCAATTCTTTAAACTTGTTCGTGTATTTGCTAATAGTGTCTTCATTTTTTAAGCCTGTAACGTTACAAAGTGTTTTTCTCAATACATGGGATTCACCCGTCCTGCAATTTGACTTGTAAAGTAGCCACATGAATACATAAGTTTCATCCAAGTTCAATTTACCCGCTATATCTCTTGTTATTATACATTTCCTGCTTCCTTTCTGTTCGTTTGTCATTATAAATAAACCATTTAAACATCCATATATTGATAATCTAGAGGTATTTAAAAGAGAGTATCTGGGTTAGTGGCATGGACTGGCAAGCCCGTGTCACCATTACTAGTTATTAGTATTATATAGTTAATAGTATATACCCTGTCAAACCTGCAACAGTGACACCCAGTGAAATCCCCAACTTTTAAATATTGATCTTTATGCATGGATAATCTCTCTATTTCTGGTTGGAATCTCTGGTTACATGGAATACAGTTATATCATGTAGCTTTATGGATTAATCTTTATAAGGTGGCAATACTTGGATTCTAGTATCTTTATCTGGTATATAGTATATCTTTCTAACTTTATCTACCTGTTTCTTGATCTTTTTCAGCCCTTTAGACCTTATCCAGAAACCAATGGATACCTTGTTATCTGGGATACCTGATTGCACGGCTAATCGTCTTAATTGCTCGTAAGTGTACATGATTTATAGAGGTTTGGTTAGTTAAATGGTGTATCTAGCTTGGTGACACTTTAAATCCAAAAATTACTCCTCACGGGTGGACTGCAAGGAGTAAAGATGATCTTCATTTGGAATGGAGGTCAATCATCTACTGTTTATATGGTTGTTTAAAGTGGTATCTTTAACGTGATGCAAAGATAGTAAGTGTTTAATATTCCGACAAATAGATTGCGGGGATTCTTAAAAAATAGAGTGGAGATATAGCTATTGGAAAAGTTTAGGGGATAAGGGGAGCTAACAAGCAAGTTTTTTAATTGTAGATGTACTTGTACTTGTGATATTCTGGTTGGTGAGTTTTTAACGGATCGGGTATATAACAGTAAAATACTACCAATTATTCACTGCATGGTGAAATATACACAGGAAATCATACCTGTTATTTTTCTTGTCACTTCTTTTAGATAGGGGGAATATTTCTTACTTTTAACCAGCTAAAAAGAGTTATTATGGTAAAAGACGAGATGATTTTAATAGAAACGTTGAAGGCTATCGAGCCTGCGTTAAAAAAATATTTCGCTTATGACAGGGCGATGTTATATAAAGAGATTGAAAGCATGTATCTGGCTATTCACCCAGAAGGACTTTACGGTGTACTTAATGATGATAAATACATGATTGAGGTTCCAAACACGTTAGATGAACTGGCAACAAGTGATAATCCATTTGATTACTTGCGTTACGCTCCTAGAGAGCAAAAGATGATAAAAGCGTTTGATAGCTTAGCTTACATGACAGATAACATTCAAGGTATCCTTTTTAAAGATGACGGGGTGAAGAAAAAGATAGAGGAACTAGTTGAGAGAAGTAATATCCCAGAAGAATATCAAGTTGCCATGGTTCACGTTCTCTGGATACTAGCCATTATCTACAAGAAACATGAAGCTTTTCAACCAATCCTCGATCCAGAATTACTGGACGCCACGTGTAACATGGACACCTATTTCAAGCAAATAAGACCAGAAATGTTACAACTTTACCTGTTTTTGAAAGGGGATAGAAGGAAGAAAAACAAATCAATCACTTTAAGTAACAACCAAGAAAAAATCACCATAAACAACGCCACGGAGAACTGGTTTACCAATCTTTTAGATTCTTACTTGCACATCTATCTGGGTGTGGATTCCGTGGAGGAAGCCGAGAAGGAATTGAAAGAAGTCTATTCTGCCAAGAAAGGACGAAAGGCTGATGACCCGACACGAAACCTTGTAATAATGGGGGTATATCATTTACTGGAAGACCATTTTATAGCAAAGAATAGTGAAATATATTCTTTTATATACAAGTACATGGTGATCATCGGTTTAATCGAAGAAGGGGATATGATTGACATAAAGATAAAATCAGTGGTTGAACATTTCAAAGGTGACGATTATAAACCCCAATGGATACCATTATCACAAGGTAATTACAAAACTTCTCCCAATAATCCCTCCAAACTTTACTTCTGGTAACAACACTAGCCGCCATACATTTTTTTCTTGAAAAATTCGCAGAGAATGGTGATAATATAGGGGTCCATTTATCTGCGAATTTTCATTTGCGAGTTCTGTAGTTTTGCATCGTCAATCAACAATGATTGATCTGCAAACCTCTAGCAGGGATAGAGGCTAATCTTTTAAATCATAAAATTATGACAGATTTAAACAATGTGGTTTTAGAAAACCAAGTAAACAACGAGGAGAGCTTGCTCCGTAAAAATGTAGTAATAAACGGCAAAACGAAAGCGATGATCATCGCTCTTCCTAAAAACTACCAGATGGAGCAGCCCAAGAACAAGGGGAAGTTACTGGAAAGTTTGGATAAAGACAAGATGTTTGAGGTTATCTATAATTTTGCTCACCCCAAGCCGTTTATCGAGGCGGGAGAACCGCTAGTTGATTTAAACGGCAAAGAATTGCCTGCTGGTACAAATTGGGATGAAGTGTTGGTGCTATGCCAAACTCCCGATACCTACTGGCGGGTAGGGATGGAGGAAGAGGTGAAGTTGGCGCGAGTGCATGACTTCAAATCCGTTCAAGAATGTTTCCAAGCTATCGGATGTTCTATTTTATGCAGTCGCAACCCGAATAAAATCGAGCAACTGGGTATTGCCGCACAAGCTTCTGGTAATCAAACATTCCAAGAAATATACGATTTTGCAAGAAAGAATGGTCTTTCTATAAATTCCTCCCGTTTGTACTTGGACGTGAAAACTAGTATCGAGCAAACACTACGGTTAATGACGGGAGATTCCTCGGTGCCAGAGGTTAAAATTGGTAGACCCGTGGAAACGGCTCAAAGATTGTATGAATCAATCGTATTAACTTTAGGCAAAAGTAGTGCCGCCAAACGCTACCCGATCAAGGTGACCTCTTATTTCGAGAAGTTACACGGTATCAATGTCGTGGAAACTGCATTGCAGTTAATACCCGCCGCTCGCATCGCCCTCTACAACCAAATGGGCTGCGAGGACAAGGAAACGTGCTTGTCAAACACTATAACCCCCTTCATCGAACTGGCATTACAATACCAGAAAGAGCAACAAGAGGTTGCATAGTCAATTCTGCAAGTTAAAATCACGGCAAAGAGAATATTCTTGGTTTAGTTGAAGTCTGGTTACGAAAATTAGACTAAGGCAATCTCTTTGCCTTAAAATTTAAGGTCGGTGAGAAAATGTCTGGATGGGCATATAATAGCTAATCGGGGGGAAAATACCACCAAGTAAAAGATAATCAACATGAAAAGATTATTTCAAAAATTGAAGTTTGAAGTTATCCCCGCTATAATAAAAAAGGGGCAACGTTTATTTAACGCCTTGAAATCAATCGGGCATGATAACATACCAAGCAACGTGATACTGGATAAAACGCTTACAGGTATCGGTGCCACTTATCAAGAATTACACGCTAAACGTCACTCCATTATTATTGAACCAACGTTGCCTGTGATACACGATAAAGCGTACGGTAAAGATGAAATATTGCCAGTTTATGAAAATTGCAAAGTTCCTGACGTGAAACGGTATTTACAAAGAGCAGAAGTGAAATACAAGAAAGTTCTTACCACGCCAGAAAGTTTCTGGAAGATAAAGAATGCTTGTGAAGAGTTGAAATGGAACATGTACAATACCTTTTTCTGCCTGTTCGATGAATGCGAGAGGTTGACGGAGGATAGCGATTTTCGCAGGAAAATTACCATGCCGATGAAAGATTTCTTCCAGTTTAAAGGTAATGCGTTCGTGTCAGCGACCCCGCTAGAGGTAAGCGATCCACGTTTTGAAGGTTTCCAGAGGATAAAGATCACGCCAGATTTTGATTACAAGAAACCGCTAAACTTGATAGTTACCAACAGTTACGATTATTCAGTCCGCCAGTTGTTACTGGAACACTTGGTAAATAGTTCTCGTGTGTTTATTTTCTTGAACACAACGAATGGAATTGAGAAAATAGTGAACTCTTTAGGTATTGAAGGACAATCGAAAATATTCTGTTCAGAAAAAAGCGTGAAGAAATTGAAAAAGAAAGGTTACACTAACGTTGCAAGCTTGTATTCTGAACCTATCGCCAAGTATAACTTTCTAACTTGTCGCTTTTACTCCGCATTAGATATTATATTGAAGGTGAAACCAGATATAGTTATGCTTACCAACCTATATGAAGCGGAACATTCAATGATTGATCCTTACACGGAAGCGGTGCAAATATGCGGTCGCTTTAGAAAAGAAATTGATGGTAGCACTTTCAATTCTATCACGCACCTTACTAACGTTCGCAACACCTTAAAAGTGAAAACGGATGAAGAGATTGATATTGAACTGGAAGAGAAGTTGAAAACTTACGAGGGTTTACAAGCGAGATATAACGAAACAACGGATGCAACTCGCAAGAAGGCAATAATTGATGATATAAATAGGTTAGGTTTAGCGGAGTTTGCCACGAAACTTGATGATGGATTGCTTGAAATAGATCATTTCGCCATTGATAACTATTACAACAACGAGAGGGTGAAACGGTACTATTTATCTGGCAATGCTTTAAGGGAAGCGTACGAAGGAACGAACCATTTTACAGTGAATTACAGGAACGTGTTTCTTGCTGTTGGAGATAGTGACAGGTTAGAATTAAAAGAACTTCCAACATTCATGGAGCGCTGTAAATTGATGGTTGATAAGTTGAACAAGTTACAAGATGATCCAGATCGTGATTTTTATATCAATATTCTTAAACAGGAAAAAGATGGCGAGTTGATAATTGAAGCGTACGAGAAGTTGGGTGTTGAGGTACTTGCAAACAAGAAGTACCAGAGGGCAGATATTAAAAAGGAACTGGATAAATACAATACAGAATTATTGCGGTTTAGCTCGATGGTTGTACAAGAAGTTAAAGAAGCCTTCCCTTTAAACGTGTCAATGCCACAAGAAGATATTAAAAACCAGTTACAGGATATATACAAGCGGTATGGCATTGATTACAAGGTAAGGAAAAACACTATTGAGGATTATTACGATGCAAGTCCCTCGTATCACAAGAAACCGTATACATACACTCTTAAAGCGATAAAAAAGTTTCCAACCAACTAAAAGCATAGTTAATGAACTAATAGAAGGTGTACCTGTTGATGACATTGATTTTTAATTGCTTGATAGGTATTTCTGATGGTAAAATTACAGTTGGTGAATTATTTACGGAATGGGTAATATAAAAGGAATTTGACGGTATTTTTTCACTTGCAAGATTAATTTTGAGAATTAATATCAAAGTTGAAATGCACTCTCTTTGCTCATTTATTTTTATTTTTGTAAAAAGATTTTTTTACGAGATGAAATATTTGATATTAGACACTAATATATATATCCATTTTATTGATTTCGAACAAATTGACTGGATGAGGATTTTTAATGATAATATTTGTATCGTGATTCCTCCTAAAGTACAAAGAGAAATAGATAAACTTAAGGATCAAAGCACAAGCCCCAAAAAAAGGAAAAAAGCAAAGCAGGCATCAGCTAAAATTGCTGATTATTTATTAAATGACAAAAGTGGGAAATATCAGGTGAAAACTTGTAAAGATCCTAGAGCAAGTGAATTTGATGAAGACATTTTTAATAAAGATGTTGCAGATAATTGGATATTATTATCAGCCATTCGTTTAAAAAATGAAGAAATAAGATATAAAAAAGAAAATGAAAAAGTACTTTCTAAAATGTCTGAAGATATTTATCAATTAGAACATAATTTAAGATATATTTTGATGCAAGTTAAAATAAATGAAGAGAATAAAAAGTATGATGAAAATATTGAATTGATAGATCAGTATATTCGTAACTTTGGAAAGTTTAAAGCAATCATTAATACAGATAATCCTTATTTTGATTATTTCATGAATCAAAAAATCAATGATTTAAGTAACAATGGTATAGATGTTCATACATCAATTAATATATCTCATTCAGATTATTATTTAGATAGAGAATATGTAGAGTACCTCATAAAAGTTATTAATTTATTTAAATTAGAAGCTACCCAAATAACAATCAATATCTATGAAAAGCAAGAATTTAATATTATC
>OGOU01002765.1_pt1 | contig 12051 bp, 10 predicted proteins | sample 1552721 | NCBI WGS metagenome assembly OGOU01 (sample SAMEA2580176, study PRJEB22360) | human gut metagenome | biome: human gut; feature: human-associated habitat; material: faeces | place: Denmark | collected 2008/2010 | reverse complement strand
TCGGCATACATTCCCACAAACGTCATCTCAATCACCGACGGCCAGATATTCCTGGAGACAGCACTCTTCAACCGAGGCATCCGTCCCGCTATCAACGTCGGCATCTCGGTATCGCGCGTCGGCGGCAATGCTCAGATTAAATCGATGAAAAAAGTCGCCGGTACGCTCAAAATCGACCAGGCACAGTTCCGCGAACTCGAATCATTCACCAAATTCGGCGGCGATATCGACCCCGTCACCGCACGAGTTATCGATAAAGGACGCAAAAACGAGCGTCTGCTCATCCAGCCCCAGTATCACCCCTGGGACGTCGCCGATCAGGTTGCCGTAATATATTGCGGCGTCAACGGCCTGCTCGAAAACATTCCTCTTGGTTCGGTCGCCGACTTCGAAAAACAGTTTCTGCAGCTCGTCCACGCCAAACATCCCGAAGTGCTCAGCTCGATAGCCTCGGGCAAGCTCACCGACGCCGACAAAGCAGCCCTCACCGCTGCCGCCGCCGAAATCTCAGCACGCTTCAACGACAACACCGTCGTACTCAAATAACGCATACTGCGCCCATAAAACAGTCCACAACAACAAAGTACATCAAACCACAGCGAAAAGATGGCAACACTACGCGAACTCAAAGGCCGTATAGGCTCGGTAGCATCCTCCGAGAAGATTACCGGAGCCATGAAGATGATTTCATCGGCGAAGATGCACAAAGCCGAAGCCTCGCTGCGGCGTCTCGTGCCTTTCCGCAGCCAGATTGACGACATCATCGCCAACCTGCTCAGCTCGGACGCCGAATTTTCATCGCCGCTGATTACCCCGCGGCCCGTACGCCGAATGGCAATCGTCGTCTGGGGCAGCGACGACGGACTATGCGGCGCATACAACGTAAATATCTTCAAACAGCTGCAGGCCAAAATTGAAAAGCTGCGTGACGAATTAGGCGACAAAGTCAGCTTCGACATCATAGCCATCGGACGCAAGATAACCAAAATCGTCGCATCGGCGTCAGGTATCACAGTGGTTCCTGTCGAAGGCATAGACTCCAAGTCGGACGGCAAACCTGTCGACGCCTTCGTACAACGCCTTGTCACCGCTTTCCGTGATGGCAACTACGACCGTATCGACACGCTGTACATGCACTTCATATCGATGGGCCGCCAACGCATCGCCTCCGAACAACTTCTGCCCGTGCTCTACAGCTCGTTTGCCGAGCAGGCCCGTAACCGTCCCTCGGGACGCCCCTACATTTTCGAACCCGGCCCCAACGCCATATTCAACAGCGTGCTTCCGCTCTTCCTCATGTCCACCATTCAGGAAATATTCACCGAAAACCGCGCCAGCGAACAAGCCGCACGCGTAATGGCCATGCAGAGCGCCAACGACAACGCCAAAAAGCTGCTCGAACAGTTGCAGCTCGAATACAACAAACTGCGCCAGCAGTCTATCACCACCGAACTACTCGACATCGTCGGCGGACAGGCACGTGACGAATGACACCGCCCCGCCCACCGAAACGCCCAATACAGACAATCCGAAACAAACCACTCAAAATCACAATACTCAAGCTCATAAAATGGGAAGTGTAAAAGAATATTTCAACTCGTTAGGCTCAGGCATCGCAAGCCTTGTCAAAGGCATGTCGGTGACCGGCAAAGAATTCGTCACGCCGAAAATCACCGAGCGCTACCCCGAAGACCGCGAAACCTACAAGTGGCCCGAACGCTTCCGCGCCATACTACGCTTCATATATGATGCCGAAGGCAACCATAAATGCATAGCCTGCGGCACATGCGAACGTGTATGCCCCAACGGAACCATCACCATCGAGACAAAGATGGTCGACACCCTCACAGGCAAGAAACGCAAACTCGACAAATACTTCTACGACCTGGGCTCGTGCACATTCTGCGACCTCTGCGTCACCAACTGCCCTACCCACGCCATCGAGTTCAGCAACGACTTCGAACAAGCCGTGTTCACCCGCGACAAACTTGTAAAAAAACTTAACTACCTCCCCGAAAAAGAAGAGCCGGCGCCCACTCCGGAGCAAATCGAAGCCTACAAGAAAGCCCAGGAAGCCAAGATAGCCGCTGCCAAAGCCGCTGCCGCCGCAAAAGCCAAAGCTGCCGCCGAGGCACAGGCCGCCGGACAGCCCAAGCCCATGAGCAAAGCCGAAGCCGCAGCTGCCGCCGACCCCGAGCTCGCTGCCAAAATAGCCGCTGCCAAAGCCAAAGCCGCTGATATCAAAGCCGCACGCGAAGGCAAAGCCCCCGAGGACAAATAAGCACGCGCGGACATAAATCAATCCACACGAAAACAACAACCCAAACAATATGCAATCTGTAGGAAGTATCATCATGTACGTGATCATAGCGCTGACTATGGTCATATTTTCCGCGATGGCCGTGACCTCACGCAAGATACTGCGCGCCGCCACCTACCTGCTCTTCGCCCTTTTCGGCACCGCCGCCCTGTACTTCACGCTCGACTACGAGTTCCTTGGCGCCGTGCAGATAGCGGTATACGCAGGCGGTATCGTCGTGCTCTTTGTCTTCGCAATCCTGCTCACAAGCAAACCCGGCCACAACTCCGAGAAACTAACATCCAAATCGACCGTTCTGGGCATGATAGCCGCAGTGGCCATGGCCGCAGTATGCGGCGCAGCCCTTGTCAGCCGCTGCCAGTTCTTCGCTGCCAAGCCTGACATGGAATCACTGACCATGCACCAGATAGGACGTCAACTAATGAGCTCGGGCGACGGCGGCCTCCTGCTACCTTTCGAGGCACTCTCCGTCCTGCTGCTCGCATGTATAATCGGCGGTGTCGTCATCGCCCGCAAACGATAAGCTCCCGTCATGGAAATATCAGCTATCTATTATCTACTGCCGGCTCTGTTCATGTTCTGCTGCGGTGTCTACGGTTTCATTACTCGCCGCAACATGATTGCCATGCTCATCTCGATAGAACTGATGCTCAACGCTGTTGACATCAACTTCACGGTCTTCAACCGCTACCTCTATCCCGGAGCTCTTGACGGCATGTTCTTCACGCTCTTCGCCATAGCCATCGCCGCCGCCGAAACCGCCATGGCCATAGCCATCATCATCAACATATACCGTGCCGTCCGCAACATTGACGTCACCGATATTAACCAAATGAAATTCTAAGCACAATGGACATTACGATACCTATCCTCATTCTGGCCATTCCGCTTTTCATGTTCATCTTCTTAGGCCTTTTCGGCATGAAGATGAAACATCCCGTGGCCGGCATACTCGGAACTCTCGGCATGGGCACAGTCCTTGTGCTGAGCTACTACACAGCATTCCAATACTACTTCAGCGGAGCCGCCGATTTTGTCAATGCCGAAGGCGTACGCCTGCAATATACGGTGTTCAACGCCGACTGGCTGGCATTCACTGACAAACTCGTCATCAAACTCGGCTTCCTGCTCGACCCAATATCGGCAATGATGCTCGTGGTCATCAGTACCATATCGTTCATGGTACATCTGTACTCGATGGGCTATATGCGCGACCACGAAGGTGTATGGGAACACGGCTTCCAGCGCTTCTACGCTTTCCTGTCGCTGTTCTCATTCTCGATGCTCGGCCTTGTCGTCGCCACCAACATCTTCCAGATGTACATCTTCTGGGAACTTGTAGGCGCCTCGTCTTACCTGCTCATCGGCTTCTATTACAAAAAGCCCTCGGCTGTCTCGGCTTCCAAGAAAGCATTCATCGTCACCCGTTTTGCCGACCTGGGCTTCCTCATCGGCATCCTGCTGCTGTCGTTCTACACCGATACCTTTGACTTCGTGGCAATGACACAGAATCCCTCGGCTGTGCTCAGCTCGACCCACGGTGCAACCTTCCTGGGCGGCTCGGTACTGACTTGGGCTCTGGTGCTAATCTTCATAGGCGGCATGGGCAAATCGGCAATGCTTCCCCTGCACATCTGGCTTCCCGACGCCATGGAAGGCCCGACACCGGTCTCGGCCCTCATCCACGCCGCCACCATGGTTGTCGCCGGCGTCTTCCTCGTAGCACGAATGTTCCCCGTTTACCTCATGGAGGAATTTGCCCTGCAATGGATAACGGTTGTCGGCGCCATCACCGCCTTCTACGCAGCAATGGTAGCCTGCGTACAGCTTGACATCAAACGCGTCCTCGCTTTCTCGACAATATCGCAGATAGCTTTTATGATGGTATCGCTGGGCGTAGCACGCCCCGACATACACGAAGGCGTCGGATACATGGCCTCGATGTTCCACCTGTTCACTCACGCCATGTTCAAGGCTCTGCTCTTCCTTGGTGCCGGTGCCCTGATTCACGCCATAGGCTCGAACGACTATACAGACATGCACGGCCTGCGCAAATACATGCCCGTGACACATTGGACATTCCTCATCGGCTGTCTCGCCATCGCCGGCATCATCCCCTTCTCGGGCTTCTTCTCTAAAGACGAGATACTGAGCGCTTGCGTCGGTTACGACTGGGTAGCATACATCTGGATGTCGCTCGTTGCCGGCATGACCGCCTTCTACATGTTCCGTCTCTACTTCCTCATCTTCTGGTGGAAAGAGCACAAGACGCCTCAGGGTCATCACGCACCCCACGACCAGGCGTGGACAATGTCAGTGCCTCTGATATTCCTTGCCGCCGTATCGTGCGTCGCCGGTTTCATTCCCTTCGGCAAACTTGTCACATGGAACGGACACCCCTACGACTTCATGGCACACTTCGACTGGGGCATCGCCTCTATATCACTGCTCGTCGCCATCGTCGGCATAGGTCTGGCATGGGTCATGTACAAGAAAGAAAACCCGCTGCCCGCCAGGATGCGCGCACTCTTCCCCCGTCTCTGGACATGGGCCTTCCACCGCTTTTATTGGGACGAACTCTACCAGTACATCACACATCAGATTATATTCCGCCGCATTTGCAAGCCCATCGCATGGTTTGACCGCCACATCATCGACGGCACTATGGATGCCCTGGCCAAAGTCACCAACTCGCTCAGCTACGCCATTCGCGGATTCCAGTCCGGTCAGGTTCAGCTTTATGTCTGGTGGTACCTCATCGGCGCTCTCGCTCTCGGCCTGATAACCTACTGGGCCATAATCTGAGAATCATATCCAAACCAATCATCAGTTCCTTAAAAATCCTGTTCACCAATTATGATTTTCGATAATATACTGATATATTTTGTGGTCATCCCCCTGCTGATGCTCGGCGGCATAGGCCTGTGCCGAAATATCAAACAGATACGCGCCGTGGCCGTCGTCGGTTCGACAGCGCTGATAGCCCTGTCGGTATGGCTTCTGATTGACTACCTGGGTCTGCGTGCCCAAGGCGCTCAGGACCCCATGCTCTACGTCGACCAATGGATGTGGTTCCGCCCGCTGAACATTCAGCTGGCCGTCGGCGTCGACGGCATCTCGATAGCCATGCTGCTGCTGTCGTCCATCATCGTCTTTGCAGGCTCATTCGCCTCATGGAAGATAGACCAGCCCAAACCCTTCTTCCTGTGGCTCATACTGCTGTCGACAGGCGTCTTCGGATTCTTCATCTCCATAGACCTGTTCACCATGTTCATGTTCTATGAGGTCGCCCTCATCCCCATGTACCTTCTCATAGGCATCTGGGGCACCGGCAACAAAAACTACTCGGCCATGAAGCTGACACTGATGCTCATGGGCGGCTCGGCCTTCCTGATGCTCGGCCTCATCGGCATCTACTACCACTCGGCCCCCGACGGACAGCCTCTGACATGGAACCTGCTCGAAATCGTGCGCAACAACGCCATACCCCACACATGGCAGAGTTTCCTCTTCCCCATGACCTTCGTCGGCTTCGGCGTACTCGGCGCCATGTTCCCCTTCCACACATGGTCGCCCGACGGCCACGCTTCAGCGCCTACCGCCGTGTCAATGCTCCACGCCGGTGTCCTGATGAAGCTCGGCGGCTACGGCTGCTTCCGCGTTGCCATATACCTTATGCCCTGGGCCGCTAACGAGCTTGCATGGATATTCCTCATCCTCACCGGAATCTCGGTAGTCTACGGCGCATTCTCAGCCTGCGTGCAGACCGACCTCAAATACATCAATGCCTACTCCTCGGTGTCGCACTGCGGCATGGTTCTCTTTGCCATTCTCATGCTCAACACCACGGCAATGACCGGCGCCATCATGCAGATGCTCTCGCACGGCCTTATGACAGCACTCTTCTTCGCACTCATCGGTATGATATATGGACGCACCCACACCCGCGACATACGCCTCATGGGCGGACTCATGCACATCATGCCCTATCTGGCCGTCTGCTACGTCATAGCCGGTATGGCCTCGCTCGGACTTCCCGGTCTTTCGGGATTCGTCGCCGAGATGACCATATTCGTAGGCTCGTTCCAGCACGCCGACATGTTCCACCGCATATTCACCATCGCCGCCTGCTGCTCGATAGTCATCACCGCCGTCTACATTCTGCGTGTTGTCGGCAAGATACTCTTCGGCCCGGTACAGGACCAACACCATCTGGCACTCACCGACGCCACATGGTGGGAACGCACATCGACAGTCGCTCTCATTGTCTGCGTCGCTGCAATAGGCTGCTTCCCCAACTTCTTCAACGAACTGATCAACTTCACATTCAGCCCCGAAATCTTCACCGTCATCGGCCTGAACTAATCAATAGCAAGCAATGGACTACTCACAGTTTTTAGCAATGAAACAGGAAATCGCCCTCCTGGCGGTATTCCTCATAGTATTCCTCTACGACACCTTTGCCCCGCGCAAGGCCTGCCGGTGGATTCCGCAGCTCACCGTCATACTGATGTCGCTGGTCACCGTGGCCGGATTCTTCCAGATGTTCTGTCCCGCCGAGACCGCCGTCTCAGCCTTCAGCGGAATGTACGAAAGTTCCACTTTCATTGTCGCCATCAAGAACATACTCAACATCGGCGTCGTCATCGTGCTCATTCAGTCCGTAAAATGGGCCAACGGCGAGCTTATGATAATGCGCCGCGGCGAGTTCTACGAACTTCTGCTGGTGACACTCTTCGGCATGTACCTTATGATTTCGGGCCGCAACTTCCTGCTCTTCGTCATCGGTCTTGAGTCAGCATCGCTGCCTCTTGCCGCCATGGTCGCACTGGACAAACAGCGCTACGAAAGCCACGAAGCCGCCGTCAAATACATACTCACCGCATGCTTCTCTTCGGCAATACTGCTCATGGGCATCTCGCTGGTTTACGGCGTTTGCGGCTCGCTCAGCTTCAGCAGCATATACTTCACCCTGGCCGGCAGCAACATCCCCATGGTACTGATCATCGCCCTGGCCTTTGTTCTTGCAGGTATCGGCTTCAAACTCTCGCTCGTGCCCTTCCACCTGTGGACAGCCGACGTCTATCAGGGTGCCCCGACATCTGTCACCTCATACCTCTCGGTAATATCCAAAGGCGCAACAGCATTCGCGCTGCTCTGCGTCCTGGTTCAAGCTTTCGGATGCATTTACTCGCAAGTTTGGGAATGGATGATGTATGCCCTGATTATACTCACCATCACCGTAGGCAATCTCTTTGCCATACGCCAACGCAACATGAAGCGCTTCCTCGCATTCTCGTCAGTATCGCAGGCCGGTTACATCATGCTCGGCATCATCGCCCAGAACACCATGGGCGCCGCAGCCATGGTCTACTACATCTTTGTCTACATCTTCTCCAATCTCGCAGCCTTCGGCGTCATCGGCGCTATCGAAAACGCCACCGGACGCGTATCGATGGACGAATACTCCGGCTTGTCAAAGACCAACCCCAAGCTGGCCTTCACCATGATGCTGGCAATGTTCTCGCTGGCCGGCATACCTCCCTTCGCCGGTTTCTTCTCCAAATTCTTCATCTTCACCAGCGCCATCAACCAAGGCTCGATTGCCATCTACATCCTGGTGCTCATCGCCCTCATCAACACCATCATCTCGCTATACTACTATCTCCTTGTCGTCAAGGCAATGTACATCAGCGACAAACCCGCCGTCATCGACCGCTTCGAGTCGAGTCCCGGCGAACGTCTGGGCATGATTATCACCATCGCCGGAGTCATGCTGCTCGGTCTTGCAAGCCCCATCTACAACTGGCTTCTCGACACCGCCGCCAACAGCGAAATCCTTGCCATGTTCATGTTCAACTAATCGGTTGCTCTACGGCAAAAACGATATAAGATCACCGTATCAAGCGGCGTCAGTCTCACAGCTGACACCGCTATTTTTGTTCAAGGGACACACAGCGCTTGACAATACCATGGGCGGTTTGGAGATGAGAATCCATAGTTGAATCACACTACAATAAAACAAGTCGACACAGCGCGGCAGCTCGGGGATGCGACTCAACAGTCGCATCATGCTACAATAAAAGCTGATATACAAGAATTTAGGCTCCATCCTTGCAGCATACGGCGACTATGGAGTCGCCCCTCCGGCTACCGTCCCAGGTGTACCACGGTGAATCCGCAGCCCCCAAAACAGCGTGAAAAAATGATACAAAAATCATATCATTTTACTCGCAAAACGTTGAAAATAAGCACCGAAACGCCATGAAAAATCAATAAAAATCACTATCTTTGCAAAAAGACAGCTAAGATATGAAGAATATAGTCGCAAAACATCTATTCAGTATCAACTTGGCACTTACGCTCATGCTTACGGCTTGCAACTCGACGCCGGAGCATAACAAAATGCTCGATCGCGTCGACTCCATAATCGAAGCACACCCCGACTCAGCACTCGCCATCATTCAAAGCATAGACCCTCTCACTCTCCGAAGCGACGCAGACAAAGCCCGATACTCGGTACTGCACGCCATGGCCCTCGACAAAAACTATATCGACACCACCGACCTGTCGGTCATCCGCCCCGCCATCGACTACTACCGCGCCAACGGCACTCCCGACCAAAAACTGCGCAGTTATTACTACCAACGCGAGTTGGGGATAACAATAGTAGAAACGGCTATTTCACAAAGCAGCGTAGTTCATCGGGCGATCCGATAGGGTCGCCCGGACATTTTACCACGACAGTTATTTATTGCCAGATTACGAGCTGGCCGTTGGAATCAGGCACCTTGTAATCGAAATTGACTTCCGGCTTAGTGGCGAAGAAGCAATATGCGCCCACGGCGGCAAGAAGATTCATCAGGAAGTTATGGACGCTCCGATGCCTTGAGTGAACCAGCTGAGCCACGTTTTTCAGCATATCGTTGAGGGATTCGATTATGCTTCTCTTACGAAGCATAATCTTGTCGTACAGCGGCATCAGGCGTTGATTCATGTTGCTTCTCAGCCCGGTCACGATATGGACTCCGTTGTCCCACAGTCGGCCAAACAGCGTCTGTGAAATATATCCCTTGTCAGCATACAGTTTCCCGAAAACCTTGTCGGTCAGTGTGTCCATGACACTTTCGTCACGGTCATCCACATTGGCTTTGGTAAGGACAAAGTTGACGATTTCCCCTTTCTCGTTACAAAGGAGGTGCAGTTTGAAGCCGACATACCAGCCCATTGTGCTCTTGCCCTTGGTGGCTATACCCTTGAACACTTTCATGCCGAACTCCCGCTTGTTGTTTATGACCGGGATGCAGGTACTGTCAACGAAACTGATACCCGTACATTTTCCGAAACAGGCCAAACGGAGAAACATCGTCAGAGCCACGAAGCAGCGCGGCATAATCTCAACAAAACGGTTATACGAAAACCGGCGGGGAAACAGATCTCTCCACTGCCCGCATACACATGACAGATAGTAATGCTTGAAATTGCGGTATGTGCTGAAGTGGAAACAGATCAGGATTGTGATGACCTCCGCGTCCGACATCATGCGCTTTCTGTGACGTTTCGGGGCGTCGGGAGAGGCCGGAAGTGCGTTTTTCGCCATCTCGACTTAAAATTCTTTGCAGAAATCATCGGCGATACAGAAAATTTCAGTAATTTTACTTTCGGTAATCATGATATGTTTATTTTGATTTTCACCTCTAAATTACTAAACATCAATGACATTACCAAAAGAATCGGCAACTTTTTCAAGCTGCCGATTCAATTTTCTTAGGACTTTTCTTATCCCGAACTCGCGTTAATACGCAACACCATACTCAACATTCCGCTTGTTGCCGGTGTTGTAGTCAATCCCGCTAAATAAAACTTTTTTATCTTCAAAACACCTGTATAAAACACACAACGTAAAAGCACACATTGAACGAGAATCAGCCTCTGAAGTCAGGACTTCGCCTTTGCAATAAGCTTTATCCGGGGTTCGGAGGCTTCTGTATTTTGTACTACGCAATGTCGATGACGAGGCCCGCGGACGTCCGAAAATGTTTGCACAAAAAAATAAAAATCGATAACTTTGCACATGAAACCGCCGTGACGGTGCGAACAGACACGGCGAAAACGCGAGCTTCAGTCCGCCATGTCCTTTAGTGTAACGGTCGGGCGTCACGTTCGTTTTTTGCCAAGACATACCTCAATATCTACTTACTTACTCATTATCATTTAACTTCTTAACTATCATGCAAAAACTTCTGACAAGCATTGTGCTGTGCCTATTGGCCGTTGTCTATGGCCACGCCGATGTCACCATCTACTATGATAATTCGGGCACAAACTGGAGCACGGTAAAAATCCACTACTGGAGCAATCCTCACACCGATTGGCCCGGTGTCGACATGGAAAAAGTCGATGACAACACATGGTCATTCACCTTCCCATCGGACCCGTCCGGACTTGACGGATTTCTGTTTCACAACGGCAGCGGAGACCAGACCGCGGACTTCAAAAATGTACCTGTAGACAACCACATATACAAAGGCGCCGGCAGCAAAGGCCCCGTCACGGACATGGGCGAATATCAGGGGACACCTGTCGCCAAAAAGCCCGTCGTTACCGCAACACCGCCTTCGGGCACACGCTTCGAGGACAATGTCACCGTTTCGCTGAGCGTCTCGCCCGAAGCCACTATATATTACACACTCGACGGCAGTCCCGCCAATGCATCGTCCGCAAAATATACCTCGCCGCTTGTCCTGAGCGAGACAACAACCGTCAACACCTTCGCCGTCACTGCCGAAGGCGGTCAGAACGCCCAGACCTTCAAGTACACCAAGCGCGGTGCCATAATACAGCCCGTGGGCAAGAGCCTCAACACCGACTACTACAAGGTTAACCCCGACGGTCGCGTCGGCACCAACCGCACCGTCAATATGGTTTTCAACCGCGTCAACAACGACAACCGCATGTGCGTGGCACAGAACGCGCTCAGCAACTGGACCGAGGACGACCTCATCTGCCAGGGCGTGGCCCGCGACATAGCCTCGGCCATCCGCGGCAAGCACGAATACCCCATCGTCGACTCGTACGCCATATACGCCGCCTACGACCGCGACAACCTGTACCTCGGCGTCCAGTACGTCTACACCGTATGGGACCTCTGGGGTGACGGCAAAGACACCAACGGTCGCGCCAAACCCTACAACATGGACGGCCGACTGATGTTTGCCTTCGATCTTGATCCCGAACTCTCGTTTGACGGTGTCATGGCCAACGGCAGCACTGTCTGGGACGAAAACGGCCAATTCAACACTTTCGACAACGGTACCGACTGCATCATGCTCTGCTCCACAAAGTCGACAGTCGGCACACCCGGCATCTTCTTCCCCGACGCCAACGGCAAAGCCTCATACGACCCCGCATACTGCAAGAGCATCCCCGCGCCTTTCTACGGCTGCGCCGACGGCCTGCTCCCCTCGATAACCCACATCTGGGGACAGGAAGAGTTCGGTTATGACCCCGAGGACCTCAAAAGCAATGACGGCTTTGTCGACCTCATCGGCGAAATCGAGCCCAAGTACCACACTTTCTACGAGTGGAAGCTCCCCCTCGCCACACTTGGCATCACCGAGGACTACATCCGCAACTACGGCATCGGCGTAATGGCCATCGACACCTACGGACAGGGCGCCATCGGCTCGACTCCCTACGACCCCACCGTCTTTGACAACGCTGCCACTCCC
>OGOU01002764.1_pt1 | contig 12052 bp, 16 predicted proteins | sample 1552721 | NCBI WGS metagenome assembly OGOU01 (sample SAMEA2580176, study PRJEB22360) | human gut metagenome | biome: human gut; feature: human-associated habitat; material: faeces | place: Denmark | collected 2008/2010 | reverse complement strand
GCCTTTTGAAAATGCTGTATCTGGCAACCATGGATATCACGAAAAAATGGACCGGTCACAGGCAGGACTGGGTACAGATCCATTCCCAGCTTGAAATTTATTTTGAAGAACGTCTGGCAGGATGGAACCTGTAAAACAGTCAATTTTAGGCAGGTTTTGTTGACATGCCTAAAAACTACTGTATAATGCAGATATGGGCAGAATCCGGAAAATCGGCTCTGCCCATTTGTAATTATCCACAAATCTTATATCAGTATTTAACGCTTACACCAAACTTGAAACGGTCTCATAGGCGTATGCCCCAAAATAGGGGCATACGCCCAATGTCATTAAGTTAAGATAACCAATCAAAATCTTGGCATCATAAATGATGCCGGGGTCTTTTTATTTTGTAATAAGTGCTTGACATCAAAGAAAAAAGTATCAGGTAAACTGGCAGAACTTATGCCCTGGTCAGAAACACTTCCCGATTGCTGTAAACAACTGAAGAGATAATCAAGACTCGCCGCCTCTATCAGGTGGCGATACTTTTTGAGGTAGGCGAGTTATTTACCTGATACGTTGGGACACTTTCATTACTATTTGTGCCGCCAGCCGAAGGCGGCGGAATGGAGATTATTATGCACTACATTATCTCAGATATACATGGACAAATTACTGCTTTTAAAAGATTACTCGAAAAAATAGATTTTGACGGATGCCGCGATAAAATGATAATCGCAGGTGATATTATTGATCGTGGTAATTATGGAATTGAATTGATTAAATTTATACAACCATACGTTGAAGCAGCTTCAATGAAAATGCTTATTGGAAATCATGAAAAATTTTGTCTGAACTATATTGAAGGAAAACTGGATGATTTTTCCTATAAATTGTATGGTGGCGCTGAAACGATAAACAGTCTTAATAAAATGACTGCCGAATCAAAGAACGAGTTATATCTCTTTCTTAAAAATCTGCCCATTTATGAAGAAATCCGAACGAAATATGGTGCTACAGTTGTCACTCATTCCGGTCTTCTGAAAAACTGTCTGATATACAATAATGATAGAACAATAAATGTCATACATTCTATTGAAAAGGCGGCTGACATAAATTTATTTGATTTTTTGTTATCCGATGATATTCACTATATGAATGATTCCGAGCTTAACAGTTTGGATAAATTTATGATTGTAGGTCACGTTCCTGTATTGAAGCTTAATAATGATGGTAGTAACCACATCCACAGGAAATCCGGTTATATATGCATTGATACCGGAGCCCCCTTTATAGAAAAAGGTGGTGCTTTATCTTGTTATTGCGTGGAAACTGATGAGCAGATATATTCATGATTTAGTTGTTCTACCGCTGCTTCAACTTATATATACTCCCCCTCATTATTACTTTTCATATGCATGGTAATAATACATATCTTCATATTTAAGGAGGGTATATATCAAATCATCACCAGAGAAGTATATATAAATACGGTCTCCTTCTGTAACATAAGTAAAATCATTAACCTGATTCTCATATGTCTGGACTCCTCTTCCACCTTTGCTAAAATTACAGTTTTGCCTGAGCCTCTGACTCCGGTAATCTTATAAACAGACTCAGATGGATTGCCATATGAAAAATTTTCAAGTATTTCATCTGTCTTATCTATATGAATGTATGTGTTTTCAGGGGTTTTACTGAATGCAGTTGTAAATGGATTTTGCATAATGCACCTCTTTTATACTTTTTCTGTAAACCCTTTTATATTTTAACAACCAAACATTCCGGAAACATGTTACTGCTCTGTTTCCTTAGGTGCCTGAAATTTGTATTTATTGCAAAATTTTCTAAGAAAATTTAACTTTGTATTGATGTGTAAATGCAGTTGTTAATTGCCAGTTGACATAAGACACCTTTCCATCATTCTTTAGTCTGCCTAAAACGATACCCGGATCCCTTCTTTTACTTTTCTCAATACAGTTCTACTTTTTATCTAAGTTTTTAACAATTAATTCATATAATTCCTTTTCCCTGTCTCGCATTGCTTGTGAAATTTTTGTTAATTCGCTTAATGCCCTATCAAATTCTATTTTGTTAATAAGAATACTATTCTCAACGTTTCCTATCTCTGCATTGAGAATGATAATTGAGGCTTTAACTGAATTTGTATATAGCTTTTCCCGATTCAATTCAATGAATCTTTTGAAATCACTAACATCCTTTCCTGTATCCATGAATGTTCCTCCTGCATACGTTCCAATAGCACAAATAGATAATTTGGTACAACATTTTAATATATCAAAAACAATAATAAAATCACATCCGTAAACAAAATAAAAGCCCTAAACCAGCGCATAGCTTAGCTTGGGACTTCCGAGTGCGCCTTCAGGGGTTCGAACCCTGGACACCCTGATTAAGAGTCAGGTGCTCTACCAACTGAGCTAAAGGCGCATAAAATATTTTGTCTTTTGTTTGACGCAAGTGTTATTATATATGAGTCGTAAAAAAAAAGCAAGTGTTTTTTTTAATTTTATGAAAAATTTTTCAAAAAATAATTTCTGTACTATTTACAGTTGAAAATCTTCTTGAGTTCGTCGAAACCCCGCTTGATTTTAAGCAGCTCGCAGTTAAGTCGGCGGCAGCCGGACCAAATGCATATGCAGTGGAAACGTTTTTTCATTCTACTCCCCTCCCAACATTATTAAAATTTTACCTTGTGGCGATAAGCTTGTTAATAGGATTGCCAAGCTTTGAAAATTTGATTTCGTATTCGGTCATTACGTTGCCATCGTTCATATCGCTGTTGTGAAGATCGTATGTGACGCTGTCTAATTTCCAGCCGGCAGCTTCAACCTCTTCCAAAGAAAAATCAAATAAAGGTCTGTTGTCGGTCTTGAACTCCACACGCCCTGTTTTTGCAAGAATATTGTTATATCTGGCAAAAAACTGTCTTGAAGTAAGGCGTCTTTTCGCGTGACGGTCCTTTGGCCATGGGTCTGAGAAATTAAGATATATTCTTCCAATCTCACCGTTTTCAAATACATCCTCTATTTTCTCGGCATCCATCCGGATAAAGCGAAGGTTAGGCAGCTCCATTTCCCTCTGCTTTTCCAATGCACGGACAAGAACGCTTGAAAACTTTTCTATTCCAATATAATTGATATCAGGGTTCTTTGACGCAAGCTCCATGATAAATCTGCCTTTGCCCGTTCCGATTTCAAGATGGATTTCGTTGTCGTTGCCGAAAATCTCATGCCATCTGCCTTTATTTTCTTCAGGTACATTAATTGTATAATCACTTTCTTCAAGTGCCTCTCTGGCACCTCTCACATTTCTTAATCTCATGTCTATGAGTTTCCTCCGTATCTAAGCGATATTATTAGTATATACAAACGCCCCCGAATATGCTACTATAATTTCAAATTTTGTTAAAGGGATTTAGTATGAAAAAAATAATTGCTTCAACTCTTACTTTTATATATATTATGTGTCATTTAAGCCTATGCCGGGCGGCTGATAATAATGACATTCTGCCTGAATTTCCCGATATTAAGTCACAGTATATTGTGCTGATGGACGCCGATTCCGGGGAGGTTCTTTATCAGAGGAATATGGATAAAAAATGCTATCCTGCAAGCACCACCAAGATGATGACGGCTTTGCTTACCATAGAGAATACATCTATGTCAGATGTGGTTACCTATTCCAAAGCTGCGGTTGACAGTGTTTCTCCCGGTGATGCTAATGTAGGAATTGCTGTGGGCGAACAGCTTACGGTAGAGCAGTCCTTGTATTGCCTTATGCTCCGCTCCGCCAATGATGTGGCTTACGGACTTGCAGAATATGTGGGCGGTACGGCTTCCGGTTTTGCATCGATGATGAATGACAAAGCTGCTGCCTTAGGCGCTGTTTCAACGCATTTTTCCAATCCAAGCGGTCTCACCAATGAATTTCACTACTCCACGCCTTATGATATGGCATTGATAGGAAGGGCCTGTTTTAATAACAAAACCCTTGTAAATATCATGAGTTATACAGGTGTATACAAGATAGGCAAGACTAACACAAATAACAATATCCGCTATTACACACACCGTTTCCAGATGTTAAAAGGCGGCGAGTATGAGTACCGGTATTCAAAAGGCGGCAAAACCGGATATACCGATGCCGCAGGCAACTGTCTCGTATCTTTTGCCGAAAAAGACGGTATAAGGCTGGTGTGCTCAGTTATGAATTCAACGGCTTCGGGAAGATACACCGACTCCATCGCACTTTTTGATTATTACCTTAATAACTACCGTAAATGTTATCTTGATGATAATAATATGTCATCTTCATCTTTTGGGCTTGATGCCCTTGATATTACCTACGAGATGACATCGACAAACGGCTACAGCATAGAATTCGATGATGGGGCTTATATTCTTGTTCCGTCAAATGCCAATATATCGGACCTGACAAAGATTGTAACATACGCAGATAATGCCGCTTATTCCGGTAAAAGCGGCGGATTTGCCTGCATCAGCTTTTATTACAAAAACCTGCCTCTCGGTAATTCCACTATCTATATAAAAGACAATAAAAATTCTTCCATCACACCCGGAACTAACGGAGTAATGACGGAAGAAACACACATCACTATTAATAAAGATAAAACAATTTATATAAATATTTTTGTATTAATCGGTGCAGTGGCAGGGCTTTCACTCATTGTTGTACCGGTTGTCATAAGAGTAAAAAACAGGAGACGTCACAGGAGAGGTTTTCACTTCTGAGCACCCTGTCTCTGGCGCTGTTTTTCCCTTGAACGTTTTGCCCTTCTGCGCTCTCTTTTGTGGTCCTGCTTCTGGATGATTTCAGCAACGCCGTTTTCGTCGGTCTGCTTTAAAATCTTAATCGCATAATATAAATCATCCTCGGTCTTTTTAAATCGTATTTTACCCTTAAAAAGACCGTGGTTCTCACAATATGCCACGCAGTAATATACATGCTGGTTATTGGAAAACCATTTTATTCTCTGCTTGATTTCCCTGTTGCACAAGAAACATTTCGTGGTACGGATAACACCGTCCAGCATAATTTTTTCCCTGTCACGATAGCCTTTTGATATGAACTTACTGTAGGTAGGATACACTAACGTGAATTCCTCAGCCCGTGATGACGGTATCTTGTATGTGTCCACCGAGGTGTACTCATATATTTTATCCATATCCATCAGCCCAAAAATCTTTGCCGTATACTCTGCATCCGCAAAAGCCGAGTGAAAAGCTTCATTCTGCACAATTTTTTTATCTGCGGTTACAGTTTCAAGCGAGCTCCGCTTCTTGCCATCGTCATAACATATACTGTACGATTTCTGCAAATCGTAGTAAATAAGCGGCATTGGAAGATTAAGGTTTATCTTGTAATAATCACAGTTACGCTGAAGTTCCGTAAGGTCCATGCATCCCCATGTACAGAAAATGTAATCATCCCCGCACCATTCCATAAACTCTTTAACAGCCTGTGGAAATGGCACTCCTTTTTCAACAAGTTCACCCATGGTTGTGCCAATAAGGTCCTGCATAACAGGATGAAGCGTCTGATATACACCGGGGGCTATATTTTTTGCAAAAGTATCTATGACTCTCCTCTGTGAATCCAGCTTGACTGCACCAATCTCTATTATTTCAAATGGCATATCCTTAATTTCTTTTTCTTTTCCGTCAGGACATTGATTCCATTCCAAATCAAACACTATATAATTCATGCTCTGTCCTCTCTTCTTTTTTATCTATAAATTTCCATTCTCACATACAAATAAAACTATATTAGCATTGTACCATAAAAAAAGACGAAATACAGTAACTTTCTTTAAATTCCAGTATTTCGTCCTTTAATCAACAATTAAACATCAATAATTTTTTGCACCGTTTTTAATTTTTATTTTCTGCAATTTTAAATTTCTGGATCATTTCACGCAGATTTTCTGCTTCACTGCTCATCTCCTGACTAGATGCTGCACATTCTTCAGATGTTGCCGAATTCGTCTGTACGACATCATTGATCTGTTCAATTCCATCATTAATCTGTTTGATTTCTGTTGCCTGTGTCTCTAACGTATCAGCAATATTTGTGACTTCTTTTGTAATGATCTGGGAATTCTCAGCGACCTCCTGCAATTGTGATGCCGTCTGCCCTGCAATCACCATACCCTTTTCCACGGCTTTCACAGAGGTTTCAATCAATGTTGCAGATTCCTTTGCTGCCTGGGCACTCTGGTCTGCCAGCACATTTACCTGATTCGCTACAACTGCAAATCCTTTTCCTGCCTCCCCTGCTCTTGCAGCCTCAATGGAAGCATTCAATGCAAGCAGATTCGTCTGGGCCGCAATTTCATTGATTGTTGCAATGATCTTGTCAATCTCTTTTGATGCCCCGTTGATCTCATTCATGGAATCAACCATATCCTTCATTTTACCATTGCTTTCCAGAATGGCATTTCCAAGTTTGTCTACTCTTCCACTGATTTCTTTTGCGGATTTTGAATTTTTTTCTACCTGTTCAGAAACACCTTCGACTGTTGCGGTCAGTTCTTCTACAACTGCTGCCTGATTTGTTGCTCCATCCGCAAGGTCATTGGAGCTTGCTGCTACCTGCTCTGCGGCACTCGAAACTTCATCTGAAACATGCTGGATTCCCTTTATCACCTCTGCCATGCTTTCTTCAAACAACATAAAGGAGTTTAGAATTCCAACAAAATCCCCTTTCCACTCTACTTCCGGCTGCACATCAAAATTTCCTTCTGCAAACATCTTCATTGCACGTCCAATATCATCTACATAGCTTCCCAGAATGCGGATGGATTTACGCATACTGTGTGCCAGTCTTCCAATCTCATCATCCGAATGGTATTCCAGTGTGCTGTGCAGGTTTCCATCTGTTAATTCCTGTGCAACGGCTTCCACTTCACGTAATGGTACTAAAATTGTCTCAAGTACTTTTTTGCCTGTTTTTGTTGTCAGTTTCCATGCCAAAACCAGACAAACAATAATACACGCAACTCCTGCCACTGCAAAAATAACCGTAACTCTGACTGACCGGTTGCTTTGCTCATCGGTCATTTCATCTAATCTTATTGCAATTTCTACGGCTTTATTTAATGCCGGGGTACAATCATTCATAATTGAATCAACTGCCTTATCTTTGTCACCGCTTTTGATTTTTTCCATGATGGAATAACCAATGTTTCCCCAGTCTGCAAGGGCAGATGAGTATTCTTCATAATCCGCATCCGGAACAACTCCGGATTTCTTTAAATTATTCAGATGGGTATCAACTTCTGCAAGCAGTCTTTCTACCGTCTGCTCATAATTGTCATAAGAGGATGCATCATTATTTAATGCCATTTCCCTGATATTTCTCGCTGCTGCGTTAACATTTATCCTGCAGATTTTCACCGCCTGGTCTGCAACAGTAACATTTTGTACATAATGCTTCATATTGAAAAATAGAATACCTATGACCACAATAGATAACAGCCCTGAGACTAACATCATAATAATGACTTTTCTGTAGCCATAGTTTATCCTTTCCTTCAGATGCAAATTTTCCAATTTATTTTTCTTAATATTTTTCTTTGTCGCCATAGTTTGCTATTTCCTTTCTCTTTTACTCGTTCCTTATATATCAAATTTTTTTCTTAAAGTCAATAAATTTCAGGAACAATTTTATTATTCTATTTTATATAAAATATTGTACCACTCCCCCTACGAAAAATACAGCACTTTTACCAATTTTTTCTACCGTTACCTCTCTGATCGAACGTGATTTAATCTGGAATGTCGTGCCGGTGGTTCCCTCGTAAGAGCCTCTTTCCATAATCGTAACTGTGACAGTTCCTGCATTGATGTTATTGCTATACGAAACGGTATAGTCTGCATTTTTGGTAAGCAAGAATATAGTGTTTTGTTTCTCGCAAGCACCATAAAATAAAAAAGTGTCTTCGACACTCTCAACTCCCCTAGCCCCTCATTCATGAGGGGAAGGGGTTTTCTTATGTTCTTCTTTATTGTAAAATTCTATTATGAATATATTACAATCCATCTTTACCGATTATTATGAACATATCATTTACGAACTCCATCCTCGTCCTGCTGTCATTGAAAATGTCAACAAGATGATCCATTGTGGCGACCCTTCCCACGGTGGTGCTATGTATGGCTGTCCTCACTGTGGCAATCTTAAATTTGTTCCCTTTCGCTGTAAAAGCCGTTTTTGCCCTTCCTGCGGAAACAAATACAATCAGCTCCGTTCTTTCCATATGTCCTGCAAGCTCGTTGCCTGTGTTCATCGCCATTGTGTATTCACTATCCCGAAAGAACTTCGTGATTATTTTCTTAAGGACAGATCTCTCTTAAATTGTTTATTCCATTCTGTCCGCGATGTTATCCTCCGCATGTTTTCCAAAATGAATAAAGCTGAAAACTTTACCCCCGGATTCATCTGTGTCCTTCACACCTTTGGGCGTGATCTAAAATGGAATCCCCACATCCACGCCCTCATTTCCGAAGGCGGCGCCGGCTATATCACCCCATGGCGCCCTGTCAAACATTTTGATTATAACTTTCTTCGGAATGCCTTCCGTAAAGTACTGCTTGAGCAGCTTGTTTCCTGTATTGGCCCTTCTTTTCGTAAAGTTAAAAATGAAATGTACACGAATCACGCGGATGGGTTTTATGTTCGTGTAAAGCCGAATCTCTGCACCCCTGATATTACCATTAAATACATCAGCCGATATCTCGGCAGACCTGTTATTGCTACATCCCGTATTGATCATTATGACGGTGAAAATGTAACTTTTTCATTACCAGACACGAAGATGACAAAACTGTTACCGAAACCATCCCTGCTTTGGACTTCATCAAAAAACTGATTGTCCATATCCCCGAAAAACATTTCAAAATGCTCCGCTACTATGGGATATATGCAAAACATCATAAGCAGGAAAAGAAGCTCCGTAAATGTGTTTCTGCTGAAAAGCAACGTTTCATACGTTCTATTCAGGACTGGCGGCAGTCCATTCTGCTCTCTTTCGGATACGACCCTCTCTGTTGTTCCAAATGTGGTACCTCTATGTTGATTTTAGAAGTTTACCACAAAAAAACTGCACTATTTGAACAATATCGAAAGGTTATGAAATATGGATAAATCCATACTCATATTTATTCTTTCTCCATAGTCAGATAGTGCAGATACCCTAAACCAAAACAAAAAACTTCATAAACAACGTCATGGCGAATCCAACACATTCGCTCTTTTGTCATGTAATTTTTTATTTCCAGTTCATTATACACCATTTCTGACGATTTGAGAAATTTCCTATAAAGGAAATCAAAGAGGCAACGGAAAGCCTCTTAGCCAAACTCTGTTCCCTCTCTGCTGATGAATGTATGGCGGTGGTGCGTGACGTCCAGAAGAACTACCATCTGCCGGATAAGCCCAGAACCATCGGGGAGCAGCTTGCAGAGGCAAGGCAGAAATCCGGTGCGTAGAAACTGGCGGGCCATGACATTATGGGCCTGGAGCGTTTCGACCCTGATACCCGGCACATGATCGTCTTTGACGTGCTTTCCAGTGACTCCCCCGTGGGATGGAAAGGCGAGCGTATGAGGCTGTTCCTCACCGAGCAGGGCTATCAGAAATCTTTGGGCAACCAGGATAAGGAACATATCAAGATCAGGAACCATGCCAAAGTGATGGGCGGACACCTCCACTATGACAGGAAAGACAGGGTGCTGTAAAAATGCCCTTATTAGGGTGACATTTGGACGGTTTTTTCTTCTGTACACTGTTCTTTTTCAGATGGCAGGGTATTTTATCCTCCCTCCCGCACCGATACGGCACAGGAGGAAAAAACCACAGAAACCGACACTTTTTGAAAAACAGGAAAGGAGGTGCGACACATGGCAGTTTTCCGTATAGAGAAAACCCGTGACTATACCGTGATGGCGAACCATCATCTCAGGAACACAAAGCTGTCCCTGAAAGCAAAGGGCTTGTTATCTCTCATGTTGTCACTTCCCGAAAACTGGGATTATACCACCAGGGGCCTTGCCAAAATCTGCAAGGACGGTGTGGACAGCATTTGCTCTGCTGTGAATGAGCTGGAGGAACACGGCTATGTAATGCGTGAGCGTATCCGCAATGCCAAAGGGCAGCTCACCGACATTCAGTACACCATTCTGGAGCGTCCTGAACCGCCTCTGCCTGAACAGGAAATACCAAAACAGGAAAATCCAGTTTTGGGTAATCCAGACTTGGAAGAACCTGAACAGGAAACCCCCGCACAATTAAATACCAAGAAATCAAGTAACCAAATATCAAAAAAAGATTTATAAAGTACGGATATATCAATTCCTATCCGATCAAATCCTTTGGAGGGAGAGCCGCAGGCGGCGGATGTGATGGGGACGGATACGAGGTCTGCCAGAGAAATATACAGGGAGATCATCCTGGAAAACATTGAGTATGAAAGCTTATGTCAGACCCATTGGATAGAGCGTGACCGTCTGGGTGAAATCGTGGAGCTGATCATTGATACGGTATGCTCTGCCAGAAAGACCATCCGCATAGCAGGCGTCGACTTCCCTGCTGATGTGGTGAAATCCCGCTTTATGAAACTGGACTACTCCCACATTGAGTATGAGATTTCCAGTATGCAGGACAACACCACCTATGTCCGCAACATCAAGAAATACCTGCTGGCAGCTCTCTACAATGCTCCCTCCACCAAATAAAGCATTATTCGTATCATTAAATAAACCGCATGATAGATTGACAGAGAGTGGAGTGGAACTGCGACTCAAAGAAATGGGAAAGAAATTAGGCGTAGAGAAAGTACATCCTCACAAGTTTAGAAGAACAATGGCAACTAGAGCAATAGAAAAAGGTATGCCTATTGAACAGATGCAGAAAATTCTGGGTCATGAGCAGATAGATACTACACTCAGATATGCAATGGTTAATCAAAATAATATAAAATTATCGCACAGAAAATATATCTCATAAATCTTGATAAAAAGAGCAGGAAGAGGTATAATTGACTTATGAAGATAAAATTATGATAAAATTCAGATAAGGAGGATAATATGATACAAATAAGACCAGTTTCTGATTTGAGAAATAAATTCCCTGATATTGAGAAGGCAGTTGGTGGTGGAGAACCGGTGTACTTGACTAAAAACGGATATGGTGCAATGGTTGTATTAAGTTTGGAAGCATATTCTAAGCTTACAGATGGTGTTGAGGCTGCATTAGATGAGGCAGATAGATATGCTTCTGAGAACGAAAAAAGATATACGCATGAAGAAGTTTTTACAAATCTTCGAAGGAGGGTAAATGGCTGAAACACAGTATGAATTAAGATATTTACCTCTCTTTTATGAAGATTTAGAACAAAAAGTGGTATATATCGCAGAAATCTTGCATAATGAAAAAGCGGCAAATGACCTATTAGATGCTGTTGAAAATGCAATAATGGAAAGACTACCAGTTGCAGAATCGTTTGAACCATATCATTCTGTTAAGGAAAGACGATATAACTATTATCGCATCTATGTGAAGAATTTTGTTATTTATTACGTTGTAATAGATGATGTTGGTACTAAAAAAATAATGGAAGTGAGACGTTTTTTATATAATAAGCAGGACCGTGAGCAGTTGACATAGTTATTCTTCTACTAAGCGGTGAATTCGAAGTTTATGGAGGAATAAAGATGGATTGTTTAAGATGTAAAGAGGAAATGATTAAAGCAAAATTAAAAGGAGATGCAGTAGGTACGGTTGTTTATTTAACTAATAAGAAAAACGGTATCTTTGAGAATGAAAAGAATAGTACTGTTTCATGTTATGTATGTCCAAAATGTGGATATGTTGAATTGAATGCAGATAATGCGAAAAATTTGATTTGATAATTTCCACTTGAAACTTTCAGTAATATTGAGAAAATCAAAGAAAGTACAAAGCTCGCGAAGCTTTGAATTTTTAGGAGAAAACGATGAAGAAATGGACAAAAATATTGTTGATAATA
>OGOU01002759.1_pt1 | contig 12067 bp, 8 predicted proteins | sample 1552721 | NCBI WGS metagenome assembly OGOU01 (sample SAMEA2580176, study PRJEB22360) | human gut metagenome | biome: human gut; feature: human-associated habitat; material: faeces | place: Denmark | collected 2008/2010 | reverse complement strand
ATCCGCGCTATGGCCAAGGCCGGTTATGAAGTGATCGTTACGTCGTTCGCGCCGGTCTCCGAGGCGGTCGTCGCCGTTGCCGTACTGCAGATATGCGCCGTCGGTGGTGATGACGGTGACGGGCTGTGCGAGCATCATTGTTGCGTCGGGGTCATGTGCGCTTTGTGGCGTGGGTTTGGGGGCGGGTTTTCCGGCGCGGAATATTGTGATTGTTTTCTGGACGGTGGTGCCGTCTTTCTGTGCCGTTATGTCGATGGTGTTGGCTCCGGGTTGCAGGTCGACGGTGGCTTCGAACGAGCCGGTGCGGTACACGTGTGCGGGCTGTGTGTTGACGGTTGCTGTGGCGCCGGGCTGGGTCACGGCGACTATGGTGGTCTGTTCGGTGTACATGGTGTCGGCGACGCCGCGCACTACACGTATGTCGAAGGGGTTTGCGGAGGCTGTGACGGCGTAGCCCAGTATCATGGCGGTTATTATGGTATGTTTCATGGTCGCTTGGTTTTTGGGAGTGCTTTTGAAAAAAAGGCCACGACGGTTGGGGTCGTGGCCTTGTGGGTATTGTGGTTGTAAGGGGTTGTCAGTCGATGGGTTCGTCTGCGGGGTAGCCGCCCATTTCGCGGATGGCGTTTTTGAGCATGACGTACTGCTGGAAGAGGTGGTTGACGGGTACTTCGCCTTTGGTGTAGTCGTGCATGGGCGATTTGAGGAAGAAGCTGAGGAAGCGCTGAATCCCGTAACGTCCGGCGCGAGCTGCCAGGTCGCTGAGCAGAACGAGGTCCAGGCAGAGGGGAGCGGCGAGGATTGAGTCGCGGCAGAGGAAGTTGATCTTAATCTGCATGGGATAGCCCATCCAACCGAAGATGTCGATGTTGTCCCAGCCTTCTTTGTTGTCGTTGCGCGGGGGATAGTAGTTGATGCGTACTTTGTGGTAGTATCCGTTGTGGTCGTTGCCTTCGCCGCCGCAGTTTACGCCATAGAGGTCGGGCTGGTCTTCGGGAACGAGAATTGATTCGAGGGTCGAGAGTTTGGATACTTCTTTTGTGCGGAAGTTGGCGGGTTCGTCAAGGACGAGGCCGTCGCGGTTGCCGAGGATGTTGGTCGAGAACCAGCCGTTGAGGCCGAGGCAGCGTGTGCCGATGATGGGAGCGAAGCCTGATTTGACGAGGGTCTGACCGGTCTTGAAGTCTTTGCCGGCGATGGGCATGTGGGTTTTTTCGGCGAGTTCCCACATTGCGGGGATGTCGACGGTGGTGTTGGGCGCGCCCATGATGAAGGGAGCGCCTTCGGTGAGAGCTGCGTAAGCGTAGCACATCGAGGGGGCGATGTGTTCTTTGTCGTCAGCTTTCATTGCGGCTTCGAGGTCGGCGAGTTTGTAGTGTACCTGTTCGTTAACGGGAACGTAAACTTCGGTCGAGGCGGCCCAGAGGACAACAACGCGGTCAACCTTTTTTTCAGCTTTGAAGTCGCGGATGTTTTTGCGAAGTTCTTCGACCATTTCCCAGCGTGTCTTGCCCTTGAGGATGTTTTCGCCGTCGAGACGTTTGGCGTAGTTGTGGTCGAAGGCTGCGGGCATGGGCTTGATGGCGAGGAGTTCGTCTTTTACCGGCTCGATGTCTTTTTCTTTGAGAACTTCGGCGTGTATTGCCGATTCGTATGCGTTGGCGGGATAAACGTCCCATGCGCCGAAGACTATGTCGTCAAGTTTGGCGATAGGAACAATCTGGTCATATTTGAGGTATTTTTTGTCAGCGCCCTCTCCGACACGGATTTTGTCGTACTGGGTCATTGAACCGACGGGTTTGGCGAGACCTTTGCGGGTCATCAGCACACCTGTCATGAAAGTTGTCGATACGGCACCGAGGCCGACTACCATAACGCCGAGTTTGCCTTCGGCGGGCTTTACGTTAGGATTGCTCATTTTTTTGTTTGTTGAGTTTTTTGTGATAATTCAAATTATTGGCCTGTCACCACACCTTATTATTATAATCCGGGGCTGCACTTGCACGGACGGTGTCCGCCTGTTGGCCGCGCCCTTGCTTTCGGGCCTGCATACAGGCCCGTTGCATGGATTTGCAAGGGGTTCTGTGGGAAAAGCGTGTAAAAGTACACATACTTTTCGTAATAGAAAGAGAAATTATGTAAAAAAAATGCCCCTTTGTGTTAATTTAGGCTAATTATTAGCTAAAATGACCAATATGGGTTAAAATTACTACACTTATACGCCATTAATGTTAACGAATATAAATCGGGGTTTGCTCCCATTTTGCTCAGATATCGAATTGTGTGGACAATTTTAGCTGTCGGGTGGGGAGTACATGCGATATGATGTCGAGTAGCGGAAGGACTTCGGTGCCGGTGCGCAGCAGGACAACGAGGTTGAGTTCGGTGATTTTCTGGCGGTAATCATATACAAGATAGTATGTCGATAGCTTCGCGTCATGTTCGGCCAGCACGCGACGGTATGGCTCGATATCGCTGACAATTTCGTCGATGACCAGGTTTATGACTTTGGATTCCTGTCCCAGACGCAGCCTCCGCTCGTAGCTGTCAAAAGCAACCAGGGTGAGCAGGATGAGCAGTGTGGCGCCAATCGAGCAGGTGTACATGCCAATACCGACAGCCATGCCGATTATGGCCGTCATCCATATTCCGGCGGCAGTCGTGAGGCCACGGACGGCTCCCTTCATGTGTATCATGGCTCCGCCGCCCAAAAAGCCTATGCCAGTGATTACCTGTGCGGCAATTCGGCCCGGGTCGCCGTTTTTGAGCCCGAAATATACCTGCGGGACGTATATCGACAGTAGCATGGCCAAACAAGCGCCCATGGATATGAGCGCAAATGTGCGTATGCCCGCAACCTGTCCCTTGTGCTTGCGTTCGGCGCCAACGGCCATGCCCAAAAGCATGGCAAGGATTATGCGAAAAATCGAATTTGTCAGATTGAGTTCAAGCGAGTCAATCTGTGCGATGAAGTCGGTAAAAAAATCAGTCATATTGTAAAGTATGATAGACCGTCGGTACGGTTTGTATTACAGCAAAGTTAATACATCGGGCCGAAATTTGCAAATCCCGCCGCTCGGACAACCGGGCTATACGCGCCGGCCGAACAGCATCGCGCCTCGGCGCGTTATAAATCCAAGGGTGTCGGCGCGGGACGGCAATTCACGCATCGCGGTGCGCATGACAACTAAATACTATATACTAACTATAATGAGCAAACTTATACTACTGCGGCACGGACAGAGTGCGTGGAATCTCGAAAACCGTTTTACGGGCTGGACCGACGTCGACCTGTCGGACAAAGGCCGTGCCGAGGCTTTCGAAGCTGGAAAACTTATGGCCTCGGCCGGGCTGAAGCCCCGATACTGCTTCACATCATATCTCAAACGCGCCATCCATACACTGGATCTGGCTCTCGATGCTATGGACCGCACCTGGGTCCCGGTGGTCAAAGACTGGCATCTGAACGAGCGCCACTACGGAGCCTTACAGGGCCTAAACAAGGCAGATACGGCGGCGAAATTCGGCGCCGAGCAAGTACACATCTGGCGGCGTAGCTACGATGTCGCGCCCCCAGCACTGACTCCCGACGATGCCCGGTATCCGGGAAACGACGAGCGATACAGCGCACTCAGTGCCGACGAACTGCCCCTGACCGAGTCGCTGGCACTGACCGTCAGCCGTGTGCGCCCATGCTGGGAAGAACTCATTGTCCCCGCGTTGCGTCTGTATGACACCGTTCTTGTAGCAGCCCACGGCAACAGCCTGCGTGCCATGGTGATGATGCTAAAAAAGCTTACGCCCGAGCAGATTGTCGCCGAAGAAATCCCCACCGGGCGTACCCGTCTACTCAGCCTCGGCGACCGCCTCAATCTTCTCTCCGACAGCTACCTTTAGTTGTTGAGGACTCGTCGGCAGGCAGTTCGTACGAGCTGCTTCGGCCGCCGGCATGCGAGGCTACGAGCATATCTTGGTCAATAAGGCCGCGGATGTCGCGCAGCGCAGTATCTTGCGAACAGTGACAAATCTTTGCCCACTTAGACGTGGTGAGCTTGCCCTCGAAGGCGTCCCATAGCCGGTTGATGGCTTTACGCCGGCTTCCTTGTATGATGGTGCTGCTCAGACCCGGTCAGTCGAAACTTAATGTTACGGGACAGTGGTCCGAGCCGGTAACTTGGTCGAGAATTTCGGCAGATTTTATGCGTGGCGCAAAGTCGCTTGATGTCAGAAAGTAATCGATACGCCAGCCCACGTTGCGTTCGCGTGCCCGCATCCGGTAACTCCACCACGAATATTGTACCTTGTCGGGATGCAGATGTCGGAAAGTGTCGACGAATCCCCGGTCGAGCAAAGCGCTGAGTCCGCTGCGTTCCTCGTCGGTGAATCCGGCGCTGCGGCGGTTGGTCTTGGGATTCTTAAGGTCGATTTCGTTGTGAGCGACATTGAGGTCGCCGCAAATTATGACGGCTTTGTGCTTAGCCAGCCCGGCGACATAGTCGGCGAAGTCTCGGTCCCACTGCTGCCGGTAGTCCAGACGCGCAAGTTCGTTCTGCGAATTTGGCGTATAAACGTTGACCAGATAGTGGTCATCGAACTCGAGGGTCAGTACGCGACCTTCATGGTCGTGAGCGTCGATGCCTATTCCGCGGGTGACTGACAGCGGTTGCCGCCGCGACAGCACTGCGGTTCCCGAGTAACCTTTGCGTTCGGCGTAGTTGAAGAATGTGTGATAACCCTCGAATTCCTCTTCGAGCTGGCCTTCCGAGATTTTTGTTTCCTGCAGGCATATACAGTCGGCGTCAAATCCGGCGATAAGTTCGGTAAATCCCTTTTTTATGACGGCACGTAAGCCGTTGACGTTCCATGATAGGTAAAGCACTTGTTATTTCTGATTTTAGGGACCAAGGGGCGGCAAAGTGCGCCCGAGGTCATGTTTGACGGGTGATAATAATCTGACTATCTGAGATTGTTGAGCAGACGCTGAAGCGATGCGCGGCGTATGGGAGTGCCGTTGAACAACGTCCGGTATCGTTGCTCGTCCAGTGCGAGCCAGTCGTCGGCTGTCATGTCGAGTATTGACTTTCTGGGAGCGAAGTCGGCGATTTCGGAGGGGATGTCGTCGGCTGTGTGGGGACAGGCAAGGCGACATTCGTCGCAGCCGAAGGCGTACTTCTTATCAAGACGTGGCAGGGGGACATCATCAGGTGCCTCGATGGTGAGGTAACAAAGGCAGCGCGAAGCATCGACCGAGCCGTCGCTGTGGAGTGCGCCGGTGGGACATGCACGGACACAACGACCGCAACGCTCGCAAGCTATCCTGCCATCGGCAGCTTCGGGACACAATGGCAGGGTAGGGGTCAGGGAGGCGGTAGTCAGCACGGTGGCCATGACAAACGATGTGCCTTTGCCGGGGACTATCAGGCAGTTGTTGAGCCCTATTATCGCAGCGCCTGAGCGTGACGCCCAGTATCGCTCGCGCAGTGGTGCCGAGTCTATGCAGATACGTGAGGCGAATCCGCCGGCGGCAAGCATCTCGCAAAGCGGTTTTAGCCGGCGGCGCAGAACCTTGTGGTAGTCGCGTCCCAGGGCGTAGCGCGAAACGTATGGCGCTCCCGGGGCTTGACTCGCCTTGGAGTGAAAGCTGAAAAGGCAGACGATGAGCGAGCGTGTGCCGTCGAGCAGCAGGCGAGGGTCGTTGCGTACTTCGTCATTTCGCTCCATCCAGGACATGGCTCCCTGACGGCCTTCGGCAATGAAGTGTCCGTAAAGGTCTCGGGCATGCTCGCCGACAGTTTCGGCGCGGGCTATACCGACAGACGATGCTCCGCAACGATGTGCTTCGGCAATGATATCGGACGCCAACAGCGTGGGCGCCTTGTCCTCACGAGGGAATGACGTGGAATTCATAGCCTTGGTCCAGAAGCCAGCGGACTGCCTGGGGCATCGCCTGCAGCATGTTGTCGCGGGCCTTAAGCGAATCATGGAACACGATTATCGAACCGTCGCGGGCAAAGCGCCGCACGTTGTCGAGGACACGTTCGGGGCTGAGGCGACGGTTGTAGTCGCGCGATACTACATCGTACATTATAATGTTGTAGCGGTTTTTGATGGCTTTGGCCTGCGACCAGCGCATGATGCCGTGCGGGGGACGGAACAGGTTGGAGCCGATGAGGCGGTCGGCCTCGGTGATGTCGCGCATATATCGGCGCCCGCGTGTGCGCATGCCCTGCAGATGGTGCATGGTGTGGTTGCCCACGCTGTGGCCGCGGCGACGGACCTCTTCGAGCAACTCGGGATGGCGGCGCACGTTGTCGCCGACCATGAAGAATGTCGCTTTGACATTAAGGCTGTCAAGAATGTCCAGAACCTGAGGTGTTACCTCGGGCACCGGCCCGTCGTCAAAAGTAAGATAGACGACGGGCCTGCGCGAAGGTAGTTTTATGCGCCAGAACGCCTCGGGAAAGAGGAGTCGGTATATCAGCGGCGGTTGTTCAATGAACATCTTTCAGTTCTATGGTCGGATATGCGGCTTATCGGGCAAGTCTGAAAAATTCATTCTCTGTGATTCCGGCTTTACGGACCACGTCTTTGCGCGCTTTGTCTACTGACAGTCCGTACATACGGTTGAAGTTGCGTATAGTGTTATAGTATGGCGCAGTACGCGGGTCGGTGCTGAGCTGATGGTCGAGACCTGCGTCGTAAGGCTCGGCGAAAGTGTACAATATGACGTTGAGATTGGTCATACCGTCGGTAATCTTAGCCAGGGCGTTGAGATGTTCGGTCTGCGTGATTTCAGAGGCCTTCGGACTGGTGATGATGGCCTCGGCTATGTCGGCGATGTTGATAGCGGCGGCAATCTGAGGCAGGTTGTAGCTCATGTTCTGACGTTCGATGCTGTTGACCTTCTGGCGGTTGGTGTCATCCAGGCTGTTGTAGTAGCGGATAAATTCGCCGTTGCGGACAATGGCTTCGTCGAGTATTTTACGTCCCTTGGCTATGAGGGCTTTCGAGCGATTGAGTATGCCAAGACGTATGTAGTATTCGGCGAGCATGATGTCAACACCTTTCATCATGGGACATACCGAGGTCGGGAGCTTTTTCTGCATCAGTTCGACAAGGTTCTGGGCCATATCGACATAAGTGCGGGGTATGGGCAGACCGTTTTGCTTCGAAATCTTGCGTGAGGATTCGGGCGCGGGTGTGTTGCCGTATTCCATAAGCTCCTTGGCCGACTCGAGGATGATGCGGCGTGTCGAGGCAACCATCGAGCGGACGGTCTCGTCGAGGTAGAGATGTCCGGGACGGGCAGTGTCAAGGCCGCCCCAGCGGAATTTGCCGACAATGTTGTTGTAGGCTTTGGCTGCGACGGGCGATGTGGAGCCTTCCTGACGCTCGAAGGGCGTAATCTGATAGGCCATGCCGGTGACATAGGCGCTGTTTTCCCAGCCGGGATAGAACGACGGGCCTACGGTCGAGGCAAAGTAGACGGGCCGCTTGAAGTTGTCCTTGGCCGAGCGCGAGATTATGTCATAAACCAGCCAGTCGTTGAGGATACCGTTGAAGCGTCCCTGATCCGAGCCTATACGGGCCGCGCCGAGTTGCATGATTGTGTTGCCGAGCGAGTCAGCGGCGGGACGGCGGCCGAAGCATCGGGCAATTGCATCGGGGTCGAGGCTGGTGTAGACATTAGGATAAGTGAAGGGCTGCAGTTCGGGGTACATCTTTTTTACGATATCTCCGGCGGGCACAGTCCCGTTGTAGAAGTCTTTCATGGCCTTGTCGATATTGACAGGCTGTGAAGCGGCCTGTGCTTTTGCCTTGAACTGCATGGACAGGGTCTGACATCCGGCATAGTCGGCCGGTATGGGATACAGGTTGTAACGCATGGCCAGCGGATGCTCGGGGTCAAGCGCGTCGGAGGCAAGTAGGTTATAGATGTCTTCGGCGCTCCAATTGATGTACTGCAGCGAGTTGTAAGCATAGTCCGTAGGCCGGGCAAACATCGGTGTGCCCTTGGCCTGATAGGATGCCGAGCGTATTTGATTGGCATACCAGTCGGTAGACAGATAGCTTAGGTTGACAACCTTGACGTCGGTGCGGCAGCCTTCGACTTCCTGAGCGTACCACAGGGGGAAAGTGTCGTTGTCGCCGTTGACAAAAATGATGGCGTTTTTGTCAAGCGAGTTGAGGTAGTTCATACCGAAGTCGCGTGTGGTGTATCGACCCGAACGGTCGTGGTCGTCCCATGTCTGCGAGACAACCTGCAGCGGGACTATGATGCCAATGAGGACGGCGATACCGGCAGCGGTCCATTTCAGTCCGTCAGACAGACGGTCCTGCATGGTCCAGACATGTTCGAGATGTCTGCGGTTTGCATCGGCTTTTTCGTCCTTGGTGAGAGCTTTTGTATCGGTTTTGGGCGCGGGGGCGCTGTCTTTGACCGTATATTTTGCAAAGAGCGCTTTCAGAGCCCAGGCTATTGCCGGAACGCCCATGCCTACCCAGATGGCAAAGGCATAGAACGAGCCTGCAAAGGCGTAGTCACGCTCGCGGGGCTGGCCCGGCGGCTGATTCAGATACAAAACGATAGCGATACCGGTCATGAAGAACAGGAAGAATACGACCCAGAACTGCTCGATACCGCGTGAGGAAGCATAACGGTGCGTCTTGAGAGCCTGCCACAGCAGACCGAAGATGCCCATCAGCAGCGGCAGCATGAAGAAGACATTGTGTCCGGCGTTGTCTTTGTCGTATTCGTCCGGAAGCAGGCTTTGGTCGCCCAGTCGTGCGTTGTCTATGACAGGTATGCCCGAAATCCAGTTGCCGGCGTAGGGCTCGCCCTGACTCTGGATGTCGTTCTGACGTCCGGCGAAGTTCCACATGAAGTAGCGCCAGTACATGTGGTTGAGCTGATAGTTGATGAAGTAGCGCAGGTTGGTGCCGAAGTCGGCGACCCAGCCGTAAGTGATGTTCGGGTCGCCGTATTCGTCGGTGCCGAGATTGATAGCTTTCTGATGCTCCAGATACGGGTTGATTTCCGATTCGAGGACATATCCGCGGTCTGCCCATTCTTTGCGTACCGACTGGGGGATGTTGCCTAAGTCGGGATTTTCGTATCCGGCCCATGTCTTGTACGAATCGACGTGCATGGGTGCCGAGCTGTACATACGGGTGAAGAACATGCTGATGTCCTTCGAATATTCGTAATTGGAATTGTGTTCCTTCTTGACGTATTGGTCGGGCTGGTCGGGCGATTTTTTGACAACTTTGGTATAGACGTCCTCGCCGTTGTCGATGGCTTCGCCATTGCGCATCATAAGGCCGCGTTGATTTTTAATTTCGGGGTAGCCGTTTTCTTTTACGGCGGCATAGCGTATGGTTTCGCCCTCGGCGGTCTGTTCGCTGTGCCAGTTAATCTCCTCGGCAAATACCGGACCCGAGAACAGCGGACGGTCGCCGTACTGCTCGCGGTTGAGGTACGATGACAATGCGAAGACGTTGTCGGGCGCGTTCTGGTTCATAGGGGTGTCGGCGTTGGCGCGGATGAGCAGCAGGGCATACGACGAGTAGCCTATGAAGATTACAAAAATGCTGAGGATGATGACGTTGAATATGCGTACCGGAATCTTTTTGCATAAGAAAAAGATATAAAATCCCAATGCACATGTCAGCAGAATGAGTATGGCCACGCTGTGGGCGATGTAAAGGATGCCCGAAAGAAATACAGCCAGGAAAATGCTCCAGCGTATTTTATTGGGGCTGTCCTGACGGTACAGCGAGTGTACGGCCCATATCAGCACTGCCACAAGCAGGATGGCGTAGACTAATACGCCGATGTTGTAGCTAAAGCCGAGAGTGTTGACAAAGAACAACTCGAAGCCCTGTGCCATACCGATGATACCCGGGACAAGACCGTAGAGTATGAGGGCGATGATAACCACCGAGACGCCCAAGGCTATAAGGGAGCCTACAAGGTTGGTGTTGCGGAATTTGCGGTAATAGAATACCAGAACGATGGCCGGGATGCACAGCAGGTTGAGCAGATGCACGGCAATCGAGATGCCTATGATGTAGGCGATCAGAACAAGATAGCGGTCCGAGTGAGGCTTGTCGGCGCGGTTCTCCCATTTGAGTATGAGCCAGAATACCAGGGCTGTACAGAATGACGAGAAAGCGTAAACCTCGCCCTCGACTGCCGAGAACCAAAATGTGTCGCTCCAGGCGTACATCATTGCACCGCAGAAGCCGGCGCCCATTATGATGGCGGTCTTGAGCCACGATATGTCCTGAGCGTCGTCACGGACAATGAGTTTGCGCACAAGATGCGTTATTGTCCAGAACAGCAGCAGAATGGTCGCTGCCGACAGTAATGCCGACATGGAGTTGACAGCAATGGCGGCTGTCTGCGCGCCGCCTCCGAACAGGGTGACAAAGAAGCGCGCCGTGAGCATGAAGATGGGGTTGCCCGGCGGGTGGCCTACTTCGAGTTTAAAACCTTGTGCAATGAATTCCGGGCAGTCCCAGAAGCTGGCTGTGGGCTCGATGGTCAGCAGGTACGAAACCGCTGCGATCACGAAGCATAACCAGCCTAACGAATTGTTTATAATGTTGTATCTTTTCATCGATGGTGATAATGAATTGCCATGACAACAGAGGCCTTATTTAGTACAGGCCTCCAACAATCGGCAAAGGTAGTGATAAATCGTCACAAAGCAGTCTGCCGCCACGTTAATTTTTTTTAACCGACGCAGGACAGGGCTTGCCACGCATCACCGGGCGTATCACCACGTCTTTAAAGCTTGCATTTTGCTCCTTGCGTTCGGTGCAAGTATGCCTTGGTATTGGGCCGGCTATTGGACACGAAGTACGCGGATGCCGGTGAGCGAGCGGTTGCGGCGCATAAACTCGGCCAAGGGCTCGATCGATAGTACGACCTTGCCCAGCGACGATGAGGCATGCAGCAGATGCGGTATGCCCTTGTCGTCTTTGATGATGAGTCCCATGTGCGTGACGTCAAGGTCTTTGAGAGATGATGTCAGGGCCACGATGTCGCCGCTCTGCAGGCGTGCCATGACTGCTTTGTTGCCGAGGTCCGACGACCGCAGGTAGGGATAGCGGTGTCCACGGTATCCGTCCTCGATTGCGCGGATGTGCGCAAATGTCGTCGAGTCGGCGAGCATGGGGTAGCGGTCGCGGTGTGCGCTCATGAATTCGATGGTCTTCACACAGTAGCGCACGGGTTCGAAACGGTCGGTGACATCCTTGATGAGACCCCGCGAGCTGTTGTCTATGACCCAGTCGCAGATATAGTGCAGACGCGAGGCGTAGCCGTTCATTTCGCCCGAACGGTAGCGGAGGCGCTCCAGGTTATAGACGTAGTCGCGCCACGATGTGCGCCCTTCGCCGAGGGTTATCGCCATAGTGGCTACTGTCTCGACAAATGTCGTGCAATCAAGCTGTCCTATGTTGACGGTGAGATATTCGCGTCCGTCAGTCGAGTCACATTCGAGGGTATGTGCCACATAAGGGGTGCCTATGAATTGCCGGCCCAGCCATGCCACTCGCTCGTTGGGGCTGTCCAGACGGGCGGCAGCCGCGGCTATGAGTATGCTGTCGATGCGTGTGGTGTCGGCGGCATTGTAAAAGCGTGCCTGTGTGGGCAGAACGCGGCCTTGTACTGTCGGACTGCCTACGCATATCATCAATATGCCAATGACTGCAAGGACTATGATAATGACGGCATATATGACTATGTAAGAGAAAAAGCGGATGACGGTTTTCATCGCGGAATGGTTTGTGCCGTATCAGAGAGCGGCTGTGAAAAGTTCGGTGAGGGTGGGGTGGGGATGGACGATGGCGAGAAGTTCGGCGGCGGTCATTCCGGTGGCAACGGCAGTCTGTGCTTCGCCCACAAGGGTGTCGGCGGCCGGACCTACGTAGTGTATGCCGGCAATCCGTCCTGTCGTGGACTCGGTGATGATTTTCAGCAGGCCGTCGGCCTGCCCGATGGCGCGGGCGTATCCGTTGGCGGCTACGGGAAGTTTGCGCACGGTGATGTCCGTGCCGG
>OGOU01002757.1_pt1 | contig 12072 bp, 9 predicted proteins | sample 1552721 | NCBI WGS metagenome assembly OGOU01 (sample SAMEA2580176, study PRJEB22360) | human gut metagenome | biome: human gut; feature: human-associated habitat; material: faeces | place: Denmark | collected 2008/2010 | reverse complement strand
CGTCGGTGCGTAGCAACAGCCCGCAAGAAGAACGCTATGAGAAAAAAACGGCAAGCAATGGCAAATTCTATTTCAATCTGAAAGCCGCCAATCATCAAATTATCGGCTCCAGCCAGATGTATGCCACCGCGCAATCTCGTGAAACCGGAATTGCCTCCGTTAAAGTAAATGGCACAAGCCAGACGGTGAAAGACAATACGTAATTACGATGCCGGGCGTAGGTTGTTGGCGTCCGGCTTTATATCAAAATAACGCTTATTTATTGATAATTAAGATTAACCTCCGTCATTAAAATAATGAGTAAATAAGTTTCAGTATCAGAATTTATCACGCCCCACAATCACCAATCTGATCCACCACCGTCAGATACCAGTCACTGTCATAACTGTAAAGTTGACTTAAATAAAATACCAGTCCATCGTTACTCTCTTCTGGCGCAGCGACCACACGCACGGCCCCGTATTCCATTCGACGCGCTGCGGCAATCTGCGCATCAGAAATAGTATTTTGCGGTGAACCAAACATCTGCGTGAAGACCAAACTACGGCTGACTTTATGGTGAACATCGCTATTGCTAATAAAATACCCCTGCTTATTCCAGCCACGTTCGCAGTTAAATTTCGGGATAGCTTTCTTATTAAATTCGTCATCTCGCGGAACATGTTCCCCTGCCGAGGGCCATGGGAAATACTCGGGAACAGGTTGCCTGAAATTAATTTGCTTAAGATTTTCAACATCCATCGAAGCACCACGGTGGAAAAGAACATACAAACCCGTTTTTTTATCAATTAACGAGTTGATTAATTGGGCATCTTCTTGCTGAAAGCCCATAATCACCTTTCTGGCTGTTTCCTCCAGCGTACACCCGGCATTGGCGGGTAAAGAAAAGAATATCAGCCCCACCAGCATCATTCCTTTTTTTAACATCAGCATTGTTTGCATCTTCTCATCATGGGGCTCATATTACACATTTAACAATTTTCAGGATAAACCTTACACCATACTGTTAACCTGGCCGGGTAATTCGCTAGCTGGAATACGAAAGGTATACCAGGCATAACGACAGCGTTTCCACAGGCTGGAGAAATGGAGATGATAAAGGCAATCTGCAATAATTTCGTTATCTGGATATAAAGACTCGGCAAAATGTGTCCAGCGCGCACTGAGTTTCATGTTAAACAGTTTTTCATCTTCTTTGTTACCATACAGGCGCGACAAAGTAATCATTGCTTCGAGCGTACCTTTATTCGCTTCTTCTTGTACCTGTTGGAGGTGCAAATGAGCAAGTGAGAGTTCTTTCACCTCAAAGATATTAAGTAAAAAAAGCCCCCATGCTTTTTCATGTCCAGCTTCATGAGCCAGAAATAAATTGTCAAGGAGATTTTTTTCATAAATAGCCCGTGTTTCTTTAGAAATTTCTTGTTTATTTAGTGCCTGGTAGCAGATAGCAATGCTAAAATAAATATTTTGTAGATCTTGTTGATGTTCGCTATAACCATAATTTTTTACCAGTGGATAAGATACCGAGCTATGGAAATTTAGGTCATCTTGAAGTATTTTAAGTGCCCGTCGAAAATACTCCAAAGCTGTAGATGGTTCATAAGGTAATTTTGTATTGTCTTCCTTATCCAAATATTCAAGAGCAACTAAATTTAATGCGGCAGGAATATTTCTTTGCTTACCAATTGTCGCAAGCGGAATGAAATAATCAGAAAGGTCAAACCAACTCAAATCTTTTATTGCCGACCGCCAATTATGATTGTATTTAATGTCACTAGCTTTTTCCAGCCAAGCATCGCCCTGCCCTTCATCTTTTTCAAAACCCAAAATACCCTCTCGCTGGAAAAACCCCCTATAAATAACAGGTGTAGCATAAGTTGTATTCTGTGAATTTTGGCAGATAAAATTATATATCCAGAATGAATCTGGATAATAACTTAATGCAAATTTTATCGCGTACGCAGTGTAATAATTATTGAGCTTCATGTCTTCCATCACCGCTCGCTGTATACAGCACCACAACTTATCGTGATCGTTCTGCTTGTTATAGCAGGCAAGTAACCACTCTAGGGCATTATGGCGACATTCCTGAAATTGTGCGTACTGAGCAATATTCTCTGCTAAGTCGATTGCATATTGTTGCTCCTCGGGCGCAATGTCCTCAATGCTGACATCTCGGTAATCATCCCACCAAAGTAAGAGATCCATATAGTCATGTTCTTCGGTAGATAAGTGCTTACAGGTTACTGAATCCAGCAATTCGGAAATTTCTTTATGCGACCCTCCCCAGCGTGGCATTCGAAATGGTATATATTCAACAAAAGGATAAAAAGTGTGAGGAAAAATAGTCAGGCAAACAGAAAGCCAATATTTTTGCCCACCATCATCATCATACTCAGGAAGTATATTGGGGCGAGGCAAAACGGGGCATATTGCATGCTCAAACGAAAGTCCGGAATACGCCATCAACGCTTCCACTTCTTGCGGGGAGCGGCGGTGATAATTTTTCAGTGCGATCATTAATGGTATTCCTGCGACACTATCACCGTTAAGGTGTGCCGCCAGCCAGGCTGGCTGACCAAATACTTTTGAGTTGGTGCTGGTAAGTAATGCAGCCATCCATTGTCGTGGGTCACAATCAATTGCTTTAAGTGTAGCGATGACCATTTGTTCATTACATGCACCAGCACAAAGCCACATTGCATGTGTGGTATCATTTGCCCAGCCATAACTGCGATATAACCATGCACGGTGATTCCAGTATTGTGCTTCGGCAAGCCAGGCATGTGTAGAATGAGGTCTTGCTTGCTGCCAGGTTTTAATGAGTCTTAAACCTTCTGTTCCGGCATCAACTAGCGTGTTCATATCATAAAAATAGTTGCACATTTGGGTCCAGGATAAAAAATAGCGCTTTTCAGCCTGACGAGAAGTGAAACTCTCCTGTAATACCTGGTTATAAATTTCATCTAGTTCCTGATAACGTTTTTCTTGTAACATATAAGGAATATTTGCGATTTGCCATTTTCTCTCAAGAGTATTAAGTGGCATTTTTTGGTCACACATCTTTTGCATTGCACTGAGTAAACGAGCATCCTGTTCCATAGATATCCTTTTAATTAGGTTCAAAAATTTTAAATTCATTCCACGGCAATTTTTTCCAGTTACTGGATGGATCTTTCAACCATGCAGTGACTTCCTTTAAATCACGGTTCGCAGTGGCGACGGGGGTATCGTATATCATTAACCATTTTTGTCGGGCGCGAACATAAGCACTGGCATAATCTTCCCATGAAGCGAAACAATCTTGTGCTCTTTGAGCATTCAGTAATAACACTATCCAGGCCTGGTTTTCATCGCACCAGCCTAAACCGGCGATGCAACGAGTTAAAAAAGCAGTGCGCATACAGTCAAACGCCAGCCCATCCAGAACCTGGCCTTGTGCTGCCAGTTGTTCGTAAAAATCATGTGGAGAATTACCAAGCCCTGTAGCCCAGCGCTGTAATATAACGCCAATTTGTTGACGGAAATCTTCGTTGCTTTGGTAAGTTTCTGTTCCTAGCTCTTGTTTAACCTGTAGTGCAAGTTGTTGACGCTTATCATCAGTCAACTTTAAATCTAACGTGAAGCCATTTACTGACAGTCCATTACGACGAGCAACTATATCACCAATTGCTAATGCCCACTTACGTCTCTTTGTTGCTCGTCTTTTGTCCTTGATTAGATCCTTTTCTTTTTCTTTAGCAATAAAAGCATCGATTTGTGGTTTGTTTTTTTTGTATCTATAGATAAAAATAAATATTGCGACCAGGAGAACAATGATAAGACTCATTATTTTTCAACCTCTGACAGGGGTAAGTAATGAGATGTCTGTAATGTCAAACTCTCTATCTCAAAGGAAATGTTGCTGATATTTTGACCTGCAAATTGCGGATGCCACTCAGCGCCAGGGAATAACATTTCCGCAGAAGTAGCAACTATAGGGTCAATAGCATTAAGATAATGTAACTTATCAGGTGCGCTGTGTAACAGTAACCACTGCAACTCCACTGAAGGATTTGTAAAATGTTCTAATAAATGAAAGTTATTATGTAGTACGCTTAGTAAAAAACTGGTTTCGTATACTTCCGTTACATATTTCCACCCCTGATATTCAGGTGTATTTTCATAAACAATACCCATACCTTCACAATCACTATGTCGAACTGCTTGTGGTGATAATAGTTGCAAAAGAGACAAAACATCGTCCGCATATTTTTTAACTGGATGACGATTTTGCTTACCTTTTATTTGATCAATTTCAAGTGAATCACCAACAACATTGAGAGCAATAGTAACATGAGGAATATTATTATTATCACGCAAACTGAATAACCGTAATTTATGTTGCTCAATTTGATTTGCATAATACTCACCATAACCACCGGTAAGATTTTTTCGATCATCAAACTGGCCTACGCAATGTTGCATATGCCATGATTCATAAGCCATTTCACGACGAAGGTTCGAATGACTGGCATCAAACTCAACAATTTTTCCGTCTGGCACATCAAGTATTGACTTTACAGTATTTTGTTCACTCGGCTGCCACCCTTTCTCGCGTCGTTGAAGCATCTTTTCATGCTCTTCTTCACGCATTCTGAACGCAACGTAGCAGGTTATGCGCTGTAGTTTTGATTCCAGACGGGTACCACATTTCCTGGAAAGAAATTCCACCAACTCCCGTTCTTTGGTTAATATTTGTTGATGATCGGTTTCGATATAATAAAGTGTCGCAGTTGATACTGAGGCAGTATTAAACTTCGATACCAGCCATTCCGGGATTACATCATCATTTTTATTAAACAGTGAATATTCTGCAAGCGAGTTAATTTGTTGCACCATTGGAAAGTCACTAATTAGCCATCGATAAAAATGGTTGAGTAACCATTTTTGGATGGTCTCATTATCCTGGCGAAACAGACTTCTTTGCAAAATTGCTGTTTTTACTTCCGGGGCATTAATTACATCCCTTGCATTATAATTCTGGTGAATATTTCCAGTCATAACATCCGCCCGTGTTTATTATATCACTCAAAGCAATAATTGTTGACTATAGATTTTTTATCTAAATCAGCATGGTTGCAGGTACATACTCAAGTAAGCCACTCAAGAAAATAACGTAAACTCAATAGTGGCAGCGTCACAAACTTTGGAAATTATGTCTTATATTTGCAGTTTATTTTAGTGAATAATTGAGATAAATGACATTATTTTACATCCTCAATAATTCAGGCTGTAAGAGGACGGCAAATACATTCATAATTATCAGGGGATGAACATTCAGGAAAGTAGTCAGTATCGTCAACTTTTTCTTTTATCACTACATGAAGATTTCGTGTAGATACTCCCATCTCTGCCACTTCTCCCCTCACATTTACACTGGAGCTAAACCCGCCGATTGCGCTACAATGCCCGCCCTTAAAGTGGGGGCACTCCCCTAACCGCTTCATCAGGTGAAGCGGATCTGACCTGTCATCAGAACGAGAGAATTATGTTTAAACCGGAACTCCTTTCCCCGGCGGGAACGCTGAAAAATATGCGTTACGCTTTCGCTTATGGCGCAGATGCTGTTTATGCGGGCCAGCCGCGTTATTCCCTGCGTGTGCGCAACAACGAATTCAACCACGAAAATCTTCAGCTCGGCATCAATGAAGCCCACGCGCTGGGGAAAAAGTTTTATGTCGTGGTCAACATTGCACCGCACAACGCCAAGCTGAAAACCTTTATCCGTGACCTGAAACCGGTGGTGGAAATGGGGCCGGATGCGCTGATTATGTCCGATCCAGGGCTGATTATGCTGGTGCGTGAGCACTTCCCTGAAATGCCGATCCACCTTTCGGTGCAGGCTAACGCCGTGAACTGGGCGACGGTGAAATTCTGGCAGCAAATGGGCCTGACCCGCGTGATCCTCTCTCGCGAGCTGTCGCTGGAAGAGATTGAAGAGATCCGCAATCAGGTGCCGGATATGGAGATCGAGATCTTCGTTCACGGCGCGCTGTGCATGGCCTACTCCGGTCGCTGCCTGCTCTCTGGCTATATCAACAAGCGCGACCCGAACCAGGGCACCTGCACCAACGCCTGCCGCTGGGAGTACAACGTCCAGGAAGGGAAAGAAGATGATGTTGGCAACATCGTACACAAGTACGAGCCGATTCCGGTGCAAAATGTTGAGCCGACGCTGGGTATCGGCGCACCAACCGACAAAGTGTTTATGATCGAAGAGGCCCAGCGTCCGGGCGAGTATATGACCGCGTTTGAAGATGAGCACGGCACTTACATCATGAACTCGAAAGATCTGCGCGCCATCGCCCATGTAGAACGCCTGACCAAAATGGGCGTGCATTCGCTGAAAATCGAAGGTCGTACCAAATCTTTCTACTATTGTGCACGCACCGCACAGGTTTACCGCAAAGCTATCGATGACGCCGCTGCGGGAAAACCGTTCGATACCAGCCTGCTGGAAACTCTGGAAGGTCTGGCGCATCGTGGCTATACCGAAGGTTTCCTGCGTCGTCATACTCACGACGATTATCAGAACTACGAATACGGTTATTCAGTTTCTGACCGCCAGCAGTTTGTTGGTGAGTTTACCGGTGAGCGCAAGGGGGACCTCGCGGCGGTAGCGGTGAAAAATAAATTCTCCGTTGGCGACAGCCTTGAGCTGATGACGCCGCAAGGCAACATTAATTTTACCCTTGAGCACATGGAAAACGCCAAAGGCGAAGCTATGCCGATAGCACCAGGCGATGGTTATACTGTGTGGCTCCCGGTCCCGCAGGATCTTGAGCTCAATTACGCGCTGCTGATGCGTAATTTCTCCGGGGAAACCACGCGTAATCCCCACGGTAAGTGATTAATTTCGATTATTTTTCCCGGATGGAAAATTCTTAGAAACCGATCACATACAGCTGCATTTATTAAGGTTATCATCCGTTTCGCTGAAAAACATAACCCATAAAATGCTAGCTGTACCAGGAACCACCTCCTTAGCCTGTGTAATCTCCCTTACACGGGCTTATTTTTTACGCGTAACACAATGAAATAAAAGGATTTATTTCTGGTCACGTCCACACATTGACCACATCGACAAAAAAGCCCCTCGACTGAGGGGCTTCCTGTTTGTAATTACATCCACATAATTTGCTGCCCTGACGGCAACGGGTGCGGTCTTACGGCGTGGACTTCTCCCGGCTTCACGATGTATCGCTGTACCGACTCATAAGTGATGAATGTGGCGCTGCAATTCACGTTCTGACACTGGTGATAACGCTCTTTTGTCGTGTCAGTGATATAGCGGCTTGTACGCGCATGTGCGGCATGCTGGCATAAAGGACAATGAAACATCGCGAGCACCTCTTCCGGTTTTGTTGATGGTGCCATTTTAGTTAATTTATCCTTATAAAACAAACAGATAAATAAATTACATCACTCATCATCTTCTGTTTCGTACTCCACATCAGAAAGCCTGACCTCAAGCTCTAAGGACGTCGTGAAGCCGCTATTATTCAGAAAATGTGTCACCTTAGTGATTGTCCAGTCCTGCTCGTCTATGACGCGCTTAAAGCCTGATACTTTAACCAGTGTTTCCGTGTAAATATCAGCACGACCGGTAGCCAGGCTGATGGAGAACTCCGCAACGCCCCGTTGCAGTTTATCCCACTTCGCCTGAGCGGCACGCATGGCCTGTGCTTTCGTGGCATATACCGTGGTCAGGGCAAAAACGTTGTCAGCCTCACCGGCCATGTATTCACCTTCGCGCGCTTCCGGTACTTTTGGCGCTTTCTTCTGCCTGACCGGTTTTGCTTTCGGGTGCTCCAGTGCGCGCAGGTGTTTTTCTTTCTTTTTGCGTTTCAGTTTTACCTTCTGCTTTTGCGGCTTCGGGTCTTTGGTGTGTAACCACTTTGCCGTTACGCCGGTATAGGCTCCACGGTCAGCAATCGCAAAATGATGGCGGTCGCCGTCGCTGCGGGTGATGGTGACCTGCGGGATTTTTTTACCGCTGGCCGTCACCCCCTGCCCCGCTTTGAGAAACAACAGTTTTCCCATTTTTACTGACACCTCACCGCCGTTGCGTTCTGCAAGACGGGTCAGGAATTTCGCATCAGACTCCTGCGACTGGTCGATGTGCGGGATTTTAATTCCGGCCAGTGACGGAGCGACACTGGCTTCCAGCCTGTTACGGGAGGCTATCGCCTCAACAATCGCACCGAGCGTGGTGTCATGCCAGGAGCCTTCCCGGCGGGAATTGAGCGTCCCGCGGAAATCTGCACTCCGGGCGCGGATGGTGACCACATCCGGCGCGCCCCGGTGTTCAACCTCATCAACGGTGAATTTCCCTTTGCATACCAGGGCAAAACCTTTCCAGCCGATATACACCGTCAGGACAGCGCCACGAACCGGCAGCCCGACCTGCCCGTCGGCATCGTTCAGTTCAATATCAAGCTGGTCAGCCTCAAAGCCCCGGTTATCCGTCAGGGTCATGCTCATCAGACGGTCGCTGATATTGCCGGTAATATCCCTGTTGTCGAGCATCAGCATGTAATCCGGCGTCAGCGTACTGCCTGCATCAAATGTCAGTGCATCCAGCATTATCCCGCCCCCGTCATATCCGTGAATTTAGTCGCCATACTGCCAGCCTTACCGATGAGCGATTCTGCCTGTTTACCGATATCGCCATAAAGCGCGGCCAGTGATTCATCAACGCGGGTGAGCGACAGCGTAAAATCAATTTTCCGGGGTGTGCCGTCTGCAAAGAAAATACTCCCTGTTTCACTCACCCTGCTGATGACATACATGCCGTAAATCATGCCGGTGCCATCCAGCAACGGCCACGCCCGGCCTTCCTCAGCCATCAGCCTGAGCGTGGTCATCGTCAGCTTGCCGCCGGTCAGTTCGGGATAAAGCACACCGGCAAGCGTGATATTTTCCTCGCCAACACCGAGAAACTGAAAGGCATCCCGTTTGCCGATACGGGAATTTGACGGCCAGCGATAATCTGATTCACGCTGCATGGTCTGGTGTGGCAGCGTCTGGCGCATAAAAACAAACATACCTAACGCGAGCATCATTTTTCGTCACCTCCTTAACCGTCATGCATCATGCTGGCACGGGCGCGCGCACGTTTATCCCGCTCGTATTTTTCGAGCGCATCCTGTAACTGGCGGTCAAGCTGTGTCCCCGGCGCAGTACCCCCCGTCAGGCTGATGTGATATTCGTTTTTACTCTGGTCCACATAAGAGCGGCCAGCCGGTGCCGTGACCGGCTGATAAGCCTGATACCCCGCATAAGAGCTGGTCGCCGGAATATAACCACCGGTGCCATACGTGGCGGCATGAGTTCTGGCGGCGGTCTGGTCAAGTGCGTCAGACTCTTTGTTGATGACGCCGAGTTTTTCCAGTACCCAGTCAATACCACTGCGCAGTTTGTTGAACGCATTAAGCGGCAGCCTCAGCGCGTCAGCCAGTGCCTGCCCGAACATGACGCCCGTGTCACGGCAACGGTTCAGGGTGTCCTGTGTGGCTTTGACCGGGGCAATCAGGTTTTTAAACCACTGCCACGCGGCCTGTAACTTTTCACCCAGCCAGTCAAATACCGGCTTAAGTGGCGTGAACAGTTCCCCCACCGGCGCAAATGCTGCTTTCAGCCCTTCAACCACACCGCCAAAGAATGCTCTGACAGGCTCCCAGTATTTACGGATAAGCAACGCCCCGGCGACAATTGCAGCCACCACGGCCACAACCGGCCAGCTAATCGCCCCGATGGCCGTCATAACAGCACTGCCAACCGTCGTGAAGATTGCTCCCATTGCGCCTGCTGCCGCGATGATGGCATTGATGCCGGTGATAACCGGCCAGGCTACGAGGCCAATGGCACCGATGACACCAATCAGCGCCAGTGCACCACCGACAATGATGCCGATGGTTGACGCCAGTGATTTGTTTTTCTGTATCCAGCCGTCGAGTTTTAACACATACTTTGTGGCCGTCTGCGTGAGCTTACGCAGTGCGCCTTCCTGCTGGTCAAACAGGTCAGTCCCCACCGCCTCATAAGCGGACTGAAACTCCTTAAAGTCACCGCCGAGGTTGTCCTGCATGATATTTACCAGCTCGGCGGTCTTCCCGTCTGAGGCTTTAAACGCAGCGGTCAGTTTGTCCAGCTTTCCAGTTGAGGCGGCAGTCATCAGCACGGCGGCGGCTGAGCTGGCCTCCTCCCCGAAAATAGTTTTCATGTATTCAGCCTGCTGGGCAGTACCGAGCCGGTTTTTCTCAAAACTGGCCTGCATTTCTTTCAGAATGGTAAATACTGGTCGAGTATTCCCTTTACTGTCTGAGGTTTTCACGCCAAGCTCTTTCAGTGCATCCCATGCTTTTCCCGTCGGTGCCTGCAGGCGGCTTAACACGGCACGGCTTCCCGTCCCCGCCATTGAACCGGTAATTTTTGCATCATGCAGCGCCCCGACCATTGCGGCGGTTTCTTCAATGCTGACACCAGCATTTTTTGCCACAGGTGCGGCATAGGTCAGCGCATCGCTCATGCCATCAAAATCGGCGGCGGTTTTGTTCATCGTCATGGAGAGAACATCCCCGATATGAGCGACCTTATCGTTTGAAAGCTGAAAGGCGGATTTCATCCCCATCAGCAGGGCGGCGTTTTCTTCCATCGTGCGACGGTTCGCCAGCGCCATATTCAGCGTGACCGGCGTTGCCGCCTGAATGGCATCAACATCCCCACCGGCTTTCGCAATAATAATCTGCGCACCGGCTGCATCATCTGCCGAGGCTGCGGTATTGTCGCCGAGCTGGCGCGCCTGCTTGCGGAGTGCAGCCATTTCGGCGGAGTCTTTTGCCACACCGAGCACAGCCTGCAATTCTGAGTTTTTCTGCGCAAACTCATAACCGGGCATCAGCAGCTTAACACCGGCCATCGTTCCCGCCGCCGCAATCCCCACACCGGCAGCGCCCACTGAGGCCATATTTCCGGCCAGTTCCTTTCCGGCCTGATAACGCTGTTTTACTGCGTTAAGCTTTGCCTGTTGCGCACTGACACGCGCCAGCGCGTCACGCTGCCGGTTAAGCTGTGCGGTGGTTTCACTGATACGGTTTTTCAGTCCCTGCTCATCATGTGCAAGATTGCGGGTATTAATTCCCACAGCGGCCAGTTCCCGCTGCTGGCGTTTAACGGAATCCGTCAGGCGGTTATATTTCGCCTGTAAGTCCTCCGCCGCTCGCTTTGCGGATTCCAGCACTTTCGCCTGAGCACGGGTCGGACGTTCGGTGTTTTTAAACTGTGTGGCAAGGGCTTCGGCCTCCTGCCGTGCCTTTTCAAGTGCATGACCAGTCACGGCGAGCTGTGCGCTGGTCTTGCGGAATCCCTCAATACGGGATGCGTGACCGTTCAGCTCGCGCAGCGATTTTTGTGTTTCCCGGATGTCCCCCGACAGCGACTTACTCGCTGTGCGGATGGATTTAAACGGGCGGGATGCCTGGTCAACAGCCCTGAGCAATACCTGTAATTTTACATTGTTACTCATTCATGTTTCCGCTTCGCCGGAGCGCCTTTTCGCGCCATGTGATGAGTTCGGTCAGGCTCATGGGATACAGTTCTGATGGCGGCCAGTGAAATATCACTGCCACATCCGCCATCAGGTCATCGACCGAGAGATTTTTCGGGAACGTCACTGCACCGAGTTCGGCGACAAAAAACCGACCACCTTACCGGCCAGCGCCACAAGGTCAGGCAGTTCCAGTGCGGCGACCTCCTGCTCGGTCAGCATCGGTGCCGTCATGCGCGGCAGCACTTTAATCAGTGCATCGACTTCGGAGTTTGCGACCGCAGCCAGACTGACACCGCGCAGTGTCCCCGCACTGGGTTTCATCAGCGTGACCTGTTCGATGACCTGCTCACCACGTTTGACCGGATTGTCCAGGGTAATCACATTTTCTTTGTTCATGGTTTTCTCACTTATGAATCGGGGTTAACCGGTCAGCCAGGCTGACCGGATGAAAATCACAGGCCGATATTGCGTGGATGCCG
>OGOU01002756.1_pt1 | contig 12079 bp, 13 predicted proteins | sample 1552721 | NCBI WGS metagenome assembly OGOU01 (sample SAMEA2580176, study PRJEB22360) | human gut metagenome | biome: human gut; feature: human-associated habitat; material: faeces | place: Denmark | collected 2008/2010 | reverse complement strand
TTTTATCATGCTGCGTTGAAATATTCCTCCAGGATTAAGTCTATTTCAATCACTTCTGAATAATCATAATACTGATCTTTCCGCTCTTTTGGAATAACTTCTTCAATAAATGGTTCCAATACATCCAGACAGTCTTCTATGATTTCCTGCGTATCTCCATAGACATCTACTGATATGATTTCCTTGGCATGTCCCAATAAATGCGAAACACCTTTTGAATTAAAACTATTCTTCAGCAAAATAGTTGCATAGGTATTTCTCAACTGGTGAAAATGAATATCGGGCAAATCCAAGGATTTCAACAAGTCTTTATAGTATTTCTGATGAAAACCTTTACTCCTTGGATTCCCATATGTAGAACAACAAATATAATTCCAGTCCCGGAACTCTTTTGGTCTGCGTCTGCGGTTCTTCTCATAGGTTTTCCGTTCTTCCAGAATTGCTTCAAATACATAATCCGGTATTGGAAGTTCACGCACACCAGCAGGTGTTTTTGTTTTAATTTCCTGCTTTGTCAGCATCTTAGGTGCACAGTCTTCTGCTTTACTGTTTGGCTTCTTTCCCAACTGACGCTCTACTCTCAACGTCCTGTGAATGTAATCGACATCACTGTATTTCAGACCATTTATTTCACTTCTTCTGAGTCCCATCAATACCGCAAACAGAATTTGCATATGAATCGGTGTCTCCTTGCTTGCCTCAATCAATCGAAGCACCTGCGGAAGTGTCAATGTTTTCTTCTCGTCAATTTTCAGGACACGATACTCTGTCTTTTTTATTTTCTTCGGTAAATTGATTCCATTCGCTGGATTTGTTGCCAGTACATTTTTGTTAAATGCATACTCCAATGATGTTTTCATGATCGTCCTGACATTTTTCGCAACTGATTCATACTTCTCTGCAACTGCATTATATAATTTTCTGATATACCCCTGATTTATTGTAGACATATACATCTTTCCAATCTGTGGAACAATGTAATTCTTAATGGCACTTTTGTAAGTTGTATAAGTGTCGTCTGTTATTCGGGGACGCATAATATCTTCCAACCAGAAGATCATAAACTCCTCTACCCGGATTTTTCCATACACAATATAGGTTCCGGTATGTAGCTGTCCGATTACTTCATCACGAAATGCATTAGCTTCTCTTTTGGTTGTGAATCCCGCATGTTGCTGTGTCTTTGTACTTTCGTCTGCAAACGTCAGCAACACACGAAATCCTTATCCATTTTTGATTGTTGTCACCGAATAGACCTTATATTCTACATATTTCTTAAAGTCAAATGTCTTATGCATGGCTATCCCTCCGTTCCAGTTCGTTGTGGTACAAATGTATTATTTACAAACGCAATAATCTTATCCTGCTCGTCCATAATCTCACAATAATATTCGTAAGTCGTATGAACGGAACTATGACCTAACAGACCAGATATTTTAAACAATGGAACTCCAAGCTCAATTAAAATGGTCGCAAACGTATGTCTGAGTCCATGTACGGTAATATTTGGCAATCCATTTCTGTTACAGATTTTCGTAAGTGCCTGATTCATTGCCGTTAATGATCGGGGTTCGCCATTTTCCTGACAACATACATAATCAAAATTCTTGTATTCTATGCCTGGATCAGTTTTTCGCAATTCAATCAACTGCTGTCTGCGTTTTACTTCCCGCATCACCACTTTTGGCACTCTCAATATCCGGTAGCTATTCTCAGTCTTTGGATTCCTTTTAATAACAGCATATTCCGTAACCGTAAATTCTTTTTCTTTCAGTTTCAGGTTTCCAACAAGCTGTCTGCTAATTCTGACGGTCTGTTTTTCAAAATCAAAATCCTGAAATTTCAATCCAAGAATTTCTCCTTTTCGTAATCCACAAAACAGTCCCAGTAAAATTTCCAGATACCAAGGATTCTTGCTCGCAGCTTCAAGAAAAACCTTCAATTTTTCTTTGCCTAATACCCTTACCTTTGGTTTTGCTCTCGGATATGGCTTTGTCTCAGGCATTGGATTATAGCTTATGAACTTATCTCCTGCTGCATCTTTCATGGCGATGCTCAAAAGCTCCCGCCCTTTATTTCCCGCTGAAGGACAGATTTTCGCGACACGTTCCAGTAGAGCATCTAAATACTCTACTGAAATGTATTTTAATTTGATATCCGCTTCCATACTCGGAAGAATCAGATTATATAATGTATATGCTCCAACCATTCTCGTGGTTGTCTCAATTCTCGGACTGAAAATATTTTCAAACCAGTATTCCAGATAATCGCCAAGCATCACATCTGTCTTTTGCATTTTTGCAATCTGGAGATCTCTCTGCTTCTTCTGGTATCTCTTTTCATATTCCCAGTAACTTTTCTCTGCTTCTTCCGGCGTTTCAAATCCACCTTTTTTCCCATATTTTGTCGTCAAATCGTCCTGCAGCTCTTTGGTTCTGTGATACCATGATTTTCCTTCAAAAAAGACAACTCTCTTTTCCTTTGACATTGTCTCCTGCTGCGTTTCTTTCTGTTTCATTCTGCTCTCACTCTTTCTCTCTCCTCGTCTCCATTCAGCCACCTATCAAAAGAATTGCATGGGATACGATAAGATCTGCCAATCTTCAACACCCGGAATGGTTTTCTATCATAATAAACATTTTCTATAAATTCATACGCCTTGGAGCGTCCCAGCCCAAGCAAATTCTGAACATCTTCTACTTTATATACTTTCTTTTCCATTTCATTCTCTATCATTGCCATGACGTTATCCTCCTCGTCCTAATCTTTGCGCTTTACTACCGGTAGTTTTTAGCTGTGTAACATCAAAAAACGGTACACCACTAAGATATCTATTTTCGTCTGCATCGTCCAATGTGCGAATTTTCAAATCGCACACTTGACTTTTACGTGCTACTTGTTCTTTCTTCCTATATAATAGTCGTACCCATTCCGGACATTGCAAAACATACATGTATCCTTATATCGCTGTTCTGGATTCACTCGCCGGATATAATGTCCCGGCACATCATAAAAATTGCCTGCACATACTCTGCACAGGCTCACGACTAACGGTTTTTCAATTATCTTCGGTATCCCGGTACTTCTTCGGATTGCTTTATTGATTTTCTCCATTTCAGTACGATCTAAGGTACACACATAATTTTCCAACCGTCTTTTATCTAAAGTTCTAAGCTGCTCCAACAGCACTACAGAATCTTTTTCTAACCCTTCCATTTCCGGGACTGCAATGTGTGTTGGCAGTTTCATTTTTTCTTTACTAGTAATTGCTGCCACGATCACTGTCGGACTGTATTGATTTCCTATATTATTCTGAATCACCAGCACCGGACGATAACCGCCCTGTTCACTTCCAAATACAGGATCAAGGTCGGCATGATAAATATCCCCACGCCTGACGTTTCTATCTTCCATCTTTGCTATATCTCCTCTCGTCTTTCTAACTGTTGTTATCCCTAAATATGTAAAATACAAGCCTATTTGTCCCCGACGCCCCGACTTGTAATTGGGAAATCATCAGACTGCTGACTGCTAATCAGCTCCACAGGATTTTATTTAAAATAAATATATGGGATTAGGATTTTTCCTCTCCAGGGATCTCCTGAAGCTGCCCTCACTTGTTGCGGCATCAAAGAAATATTTTGTATACACGACTTTATGACCGGACAGGAGTATCATTATGCCTGTTGTCTGTCATCGCCCTGCCAGAAGCAATCTGACAGTTATAACCAGATATTTTTCGCTCAACAGTCCGGGTAATACAAACTGAAACCAAAAGGAAGTATACGGGTGGGATTTCGCTGTCTTTACCCAGCCTGTGTTATGGCGTATTTGTTAATGTGGCTTACGCTCATCACGATAACAACAGGAATGTGCCTGATGAATGTATATGAATTTGTCAAGGTTCTTCCCGCTCCCCAGTCTTTTCGTGACAAAAGAAGAAACAGGTGAATCAGAATATTTCTCTTTCCACCTGTTTCCTCACTTAAACGCTATTTTTCAACCCACTATCTCAAAATCTTTTTCAAATTTCTGATTGCTGCTTTTACAGACTTTGCTACCATCTGAAAAGAGCAGCCTTCTTCCTGTGCAATCTGCTCATAATTCTTATCTTCAAAATAATACTTCATCAATCGTCTTCTCTGAATTTCCGACAACTGCTGAATTGCACTATGTAAACGTTCCGCTTCCAGTTTATTCAGAACAGTATCCTCTACACCTTCCTCTTTCTGAAATACCCGTTCATATAAACTGGAATCCCAGATTTCTGACTGTTCCAAATGCCTGTCCACAACATTCATATGCGACACATCCTGCAATTCAAACGTATTAAAAGCTTCATATACATTCTTTCCTATTTCCAAATCCTTGTACTCTTTTTCACCATTACGAAATGAAACATAATATTTTCCGTCCTTCTCATAGATTTCATATGGGTTATATTTATCTTTTCTTCTTTTAGGCTGTCTGCCCTCCATGACCTTTCCTCCAATCTGAATTTTTTTGAATTCAGATCAGTAGGCGGGGCACGAATACGAACAATCGACCTTATTTTGAATTGCTCATTCTCAATATTTAGGTAACAAAAAACGCCCTGACAGATTTCACTCCTATGGACGCATTTAATTCGATATTTTATTACCCTGGATTCATTATTGGCTCTTACCCTAGTTTCAATTCCAACATTTACTAATGAAATTGTTGAGATTTTTTTAATTGAATACCTTCTGTTGAACAGAATTTTTTAGCTGAACTCTTGCTAAGAACCATATTTTCTCCGGTTAGATTCCGGAAAAGAAAATAAGCATACAAATACTGCTCTTTCGGAATCTGTTTTTTTTAACCGAAAGAGATTTGTATGCTTTCTCATTCATCGGGTAATACCCTGTGTTTTTTCTAATGTTACACCCTTTTCACTTTTCAAATTTAGGGTAATACACTAAGTTCATGGAGGTATACAAACATGGATATTCCAAAAACATTATTTGCCACTTTAGTAAAACAAGGGCGTATGGAAATGCATTTAACACAAGAAGCTCTTGCTGAAAAACTCGGAATATCGGCGGCTTATCTTGGAGACCTCGAACGCCATAAAGGCGGTCCCAGTCTGGAATTATTTTGTAAAACCATGCAGACTTTAAATATTTCTGCTGATGACTACGTTTATCCAAATCAGAATAAAAATAATTCTACATATGATCAGATTCTTCGGCTCTTAAATCAGTGCAATGATTATCAGTTACAGGTAATTCTTGCAACTACGACAGCTCTGCTAGATTCTAATCCTTTTATTTCTAACGTAGACACTACTAATGATACAAAATAAAACTTGTAAAATACCGATAAATAGCTGATAATTACCGATATTTAAAATTAGTGGAATAAATACTATTACCATATGTTAAAAACAGTTATGCTATATCATTACAACTTGATATAACATAACTGTTTCTTCTTTACGAACATCCTTTTATCTATCAAATACTACATTTTCCTCCACGACACACTTAATTGCTTTTCATCTCGCTAATTATTTTTTCCATATCCGTCGATTTTTTCAAGAGTCCTAAACCAGCCAATAACTGAATACAATCTACATATCCTTGACAATATGCCCTTTGTTCTGACACAAACGCTTCTTCTTCCAAAATTTCTCCATATTGCTTCAACTTCTCCCTGTCCTCATAACTTATATGATCGAGAAGTTTATTCACCTTTTCTTTTTCCATTTTCTTCTTCAACTGAATATTTGCAAGTTCTTGGAAATAGATATAACTTTCTCTGTTTATATTCTCACAACGCAACTGGTTCAAAAAAGAGGATATTTCATTCCAAATATCATTTTCCATAAAAATTTCTCCTGCTTTTTTTGGTATCTTTACTTATTATGCCCAATTTTATATTCCATCATTTCATCAATTCACCATTAAATTTATATCCCATTCCCCATACATTTAAAATGTATCTTGGTTTTGCAGAATCTGGCTCAATCTTTTTTCTGATTCTCCGAATTATGCCCATAACATTATCTTCTGCCCCATAATATGGTTCTTTCCACACCTGTGTATATATTTGTTCCTTTGAAAATATCCGTCCTGGATTTTTTGCCAGCAAATATAATATTTCAAATTCATAATTCGTCAATTGAACCAGCTCACCATTACTTTCTACAGAACGATATTCCGCATTTATTTTTAATGCTCCGTAATCAAGTACCCTATTTTGTTTACCAGGCATCTCAGAGTATTTTTTAGCAGACAGAAAATGTAATAATTCATTTAATTTTTCTTCCTCATTTTCATCAAATGTTACAACAACTACCCTTCCCATTTTATAAAAACCTTTCATATTCCAAATCTTACAAGTGTAATTTTTATCCATTATTACATCTGTAAGATTTAAAGTCAAGTTTTTATTTCGTTGACAGAATAACCTTTTAAGATATATAATATTTTTATTACATTTGTAAGATTTGGAGGAATATCACATGAGCAATCTGCCTCAAATTTCAGAAGCTGAATTTGAAGTTATGAAAATCGTTTGGAAATACGCACCAATCAGCACCAATGAAATTACTGAAAAATTAACACAAATTTCCAGTTGGAGTCCTAAAACAATTCAGACATTGATTAAACGTCTCGTTTCTAAAAAAGCACTAACCTATGAAAAACAAAGCCGGGTTTTTGTCTATACTCCATTGGTCAAGGAAGACGAATATATTCGGCAGGAAAGTAATTCTTTTTTAAAGCGATATTATAATGGTAATATCACTTCTATGCTTGCCTCTTACATTGAGGATGATAAATTGTCTGAAGAAGACATTGCCAGCTTACGGAATCTTCTTTCCAATCATTAACCATGGGAGGAGCATATTTTGATATATTTTAGTTTTCGATTTTTACTCTGTAATGCCATCATTTGTATTTTTTTAGGTAGTTTACTGGGATTAAAAAATTTATTGCAAAGGCAATTATCCGCACGTATGCAATATAATCTTTCGATTATATTTCTTGCCGTTCTAATTGTTCCCTTTTTACCGATAAACTCTGCCCCATCTTCTATATCGTGGAGACATTTGCTGACAGCCAGTTCAAGTACCAATGGTGACATTCAAACCACTTTTCTTTCTGGTAATGGTTATAATTTGGATAAAATAAATGATTTTGCTGTCTCTGTCAGCACCCAAATACCAACTTTTATTCACACATTACTTGTATTTTTCTGGAGTATCGGTATATTCATAATGTTTTTTCTTCTCTACCGCTCAGTAAAACAAGTAAAAGCCTTACATAGTTCTGCTTTACCTCTTCAAAATGAAGAACTAAACGCTCTTTATATAGAATGTTTAAACGAAGTGAACAGCAAGCATACCATTCCGATTTATAGTACAGCATTTTTGAAATCTCCTGTTTTGGCTGGTTTCCTGCATCCTCGCATTTATCTTCCAATTCACTTGATTTCAGATTTTAACGCTGGAACTATAAGCGCAACTGATATTCGATATATGCTTCTTCATGAACTGCAGCACTACAAGCATAAAGATATTCTAATTGGATATTTGATAAATACAGTAAATGTTTTCTACTGGTTCAATCCCCTAATCTGGTATTTTCTAAAAAGAATACGTCAGGAACGGGAACTTGCCTGCGACAGTGCTGTATTACAATTATTGAAAGAAACAGAATACAAGTCATATGGAAATACACTGATTAACTTTGCCGAAACAATAGCTCTGTCTCCATTCCCTCTTACTATGGGAATCAGTGGAAATATAAAACAGTTAAAAGGACGCATTTTAAATATTGCATCATTCCACCAACCTACTTTTAAACAAAAAATTCGTGGATATCTTATATGCATATTCGTCTCTACTATCATCATTGGATGCATTCCCATACTTTCTGTTTATGCTTCTGATCAGACTGGCTATCATTTTGACACAACCGAAAAGAATATTACTCAGCTAAATCTTTCTTCCAATTTTGGGGACTACACCGGAAGTTTTGTTTTATATAATCAGTCTGCTGATAAATGGAATATTTATAATATGGATCATGCTTCCACACGTGTATCACCGAATTCGACTTATAAAATATATGATGCATTACTTGGCTTGGAATCTGGAATTATTACACCAGAACATTCCACTTTCACATGGAATGGAGAACCATATCCTTTTAATTCATGGGAAGCCGATCAAGATTTAACCTCGGCTATACATAATTCCGTAAACTGGTATTTTCAGGCAATTGATTCACAGGCAGGTTTTGAAGCCGTAAGAACATTTTTACAGACAATAAACTATGGGAATCAGAATACTGGAACAAATCTAAATCTCTATTGGACAGATTTCTCTCTGAAGATATCACCCATAGAACAGGTGGAATTGTTACAGGATTTCTATCAAAATAATTTTCATTTTGACAGTAAAAATATCCAGGCAGTAAAAAAAGCTCTGCTGCTTTCCACTACTTCTTCCGGTTCTCTTTACGGGAAAACAGGAACCGGGCGTGTCAATGGTAAAGATGTCAATGGCTGGTTTATCGGATACATTGAAACAGCGAATAATACTTACTACTTCGCAACAAATATTCAATCCTCTTCTGGTGCAACTGGAAGTCAGGCTACCGAAATAACAGAATCTGTACTTTCTAATCTTGGTATTTGGAAATAAATAAAGAGAACTGATAGCATAATTTCCTGTTATCAGTTCTCTTTATTTCATTCTTCTCTACTGATCAATTCTGCAAATTACCTAACCGGTACTGATACCTCGGTATATTATCAATACCATTATCTAAAATCCTGTTTCCAACATACTGAATCGTTCCATCATCCTGAATTTTCATCGTAAGTTCGTGTGTAATAACAACATCATTACATACAACAGAATCACATACTGCATGAATTGTCAAAACAATGGTTCCATCTTCATTGTGCCTGACTTCTGTTACTTCCGGTAAAGACAAGCCAAAATGTGTTGGTGAATAATTACCACATCCCAATCGTTCCCAGATAAACATATTACTTTGTTCATCGTAGACCGCCCATTCTTTCAATTCTTCTTTTGTAACAGGAAGATATGTCATAATTACATTTTCGAACTCTTCTGCTGGAATTCCCACAACCTCTTTTTCTGCAGTAAATTTTTCTCCATATTTCATTTGATAAAAATATTCATAAAGTCCATTATAATCCAACCCCTGCATATCCTCCGCATTCCAGTTTGAACATAACAGATTGTTTCCCTGATAGCCGAACGTACTCACATATTTTTTTGAATATTCCCGACACTCCTCACTCAAAGGCTTTACCCGGATAATACAACTTCCATCTACAATCTCTGTCACTTCCGGTGGTTCAGGTACGCATAATTCATAACAGAAATTCCCATTTTCAGTATATGCCCATTCTTTTATTTTTGATAGCGATATGTATGTAAGTACAGGCTCTGTATCCTCACTCCAGATCATTTTTGCGGACATCACACTCATTTCTTTTCCATCATAACTATATTCTTTTCTGGTAATTCCACCATCTGTATCTGCTTCATATAAAATTACACTTCCTTTTTCTTCTTGTTCTGCAGATTTTAAAAATTGTTCCATCTTCTGATAATTATCCATAACAGAATAATGATCGGAACCAATGACCGGATTCCCATTTTGTTTGATAATTTCTTTCATCCGATTCATCATTTGCTCAGCAGTGTTCTGATCTGCTTCTTGTATTCCATTATATTCAGAATAAATATCTCGGATAATGCCCATAATTTCTTCACAATCGTTCACAACTTCCTTTTTCTTGTCTTCATCGATTGGTAGATTATATCCCTTATCCGGATTTTCCATGGTAGTGTTTTTCTGATTCTTCTCATTTTTTACATCTGTGCTGTTTAACGATATCTTACTTTCACAGGAAGTCAGAATCATTCCTATACAAAGTACTAACAAAATACTTTTTCTTTTCATATTGCCCCCTAATTATTACTGTAATTCTCTTCCCACTCTTCTTCTGTTAACCTTGGCATATACCACCCTGCATTTGCATTTTGATCTGAACTGATTACCTTATTTGATAAATACTGGAAACTTCCGTCTTCCATAGGTTTTATCATCAATTCACTGGTGATTGCCTGATCTAACATTCTGATTTCCCATACTGCTTCTATCGTAAGTTTTAATGTTCCATCTTGTAATTTTTCATATGAGATAACTTCCGGATATGGCTCATATGGGAATTCACAATCATATAACCCTCGCGGTCTGTATCTAAAAGTTTTATTATCAGAGTTATAAAAAGTTCCCTTTTCAATCTCGGTATTACTAAATGGTAAATAGGTCTTTATAACCTCTTCAAACTCATCTTCTGGAACTTCATATTCTGCCCCACCATAATTTGCTTCATATGGAACTTGCTTTCCATATTTCATATAATACATTTTTTCATAAAGATCATAAAAATCAAGTTCCGTATAATTCTGGTTATCCCAATTTGTAATCAACAGATTATTAAGTGCATACCCCAACGGCATAACATATTTTCGATTCAATTCCCGGCATGTTTTATCTAATGGCTGCACTCTGAATCCAGTTTCACCCGGTGCTCCATCAAATCCCGGTGGATGATATTCCTCCAGAAACAAGTATCCTTTTTCTGTATATTTCCACTCATATGCTTCATATTCATCATAATAATTAGCCTGTGGGCTATTATCCTTCCATTTAACCTGACATAATCGAACATTTATCTTTCCATTCATTGACTCTAAATGATATTGTATAATTTCCCCTTCATCAAAATTAAGCAATCCTAAGATAACTCTAACTGTTGTGCTTTTCCCACAACCACTTTCTCCAACAATTCCAACGCACTGCCCTTTCTTAACAGTAAAGCTAACATCATTTATTACAGTATTACTTTCACCATCTTTTAAAAATGTTTTTTTTATAGATGAAACCTTCAATATTTCTTGCAATAATAATCACCTCCACTAAACTACCTTTTTCCTTAATTTTGGCATTGCATTAATTAATTCTTTAGTATACGTCATTGTAGGATAGTTAAATATATTTTCTGTTAAATTCTGTTCCACACATTTTCCATCTTTCATTACTAATGCTTTGTCGGTCATTAAGGAAATTACCCCCATATTATGACTTACAAGAAGAAGAGCTGTATTTGTTTCTTTTACTATTTTTTTCAACAGCCGGATTACTCTGACCTGCATCGCCGCGTCAAGCGCCGTCGTAGGTTCGTCTGCCACGATCAGATTCGGTTCGCAGGCAAGGGCAATCGCAATAACAACTCTTTGTCTCATTCCTCCGGAAAGTTCAAAAGGATATTGTTTCATCCTTAACCTGGGGTGGCGGATACCAACCGAATCCAATAGTTCTTCCGATCTTTTCTTTGCCTCCCGCCATGTACATTTTTTCCTATTCCGCACAGTCTCGGCAATCTGTCTGCCGATCTTCACTGTCGGATTCAGACATTTTAAAGGATCTTGAAAAATAATGGCCGCATTGTCTCCTGCTCTGACAGTATTTCCAAAAAGAGACACTTTCTCTGCCTCTACAGCGGCTTTATGATCCAAAAGTCCCATCACAGCCAGCATTGCCGTACTCTTGCCTGAACCGGATTCGCCTACGATTCCCGTCACTTTTCCTTCTTCCGCCGAAAAATCTATCCCCCGTACAGCTTCAACGCGTTCTTCCTCAGACAAATACGTTACATAAAGTGATCTTACATCCAGCATATTCAATCTGTCTGCCCTCCTCTTCTTTCCATCGCCATTGCAAGTATATGAAACACGACCAAAAGCACACACAACGTAATAAGAGGCGCCAAAAGTTCACACGGATAAAGAATCATCCTGTCTCGTCCTTCCTGTATCAATGTTCCGAGACTTGCCGTCGGCGCAGATAATCCCACCCCCAAAAAGCTTAAAAATGCTTCTGTAAAAATCGCCTGCGGTATCAGAAACAAGAAGTTTACGACTATCATCCCCAGTGCGTTCGGAAGCAGATGTCTAAACAAAATCCGAATGCCCGATATACCATCTATCTTTGCCGCCGCCGCA
>OGOU01002748.1_pt1 | contig 12107 bp, 9 predicted proteins | sample 1552721 | NCBI WGS metagenome assembly OGOU01 (sample SAMEA2580176, study PRJEB22360) | human gut metagenome | biome: human gut; feature: human-associated habitat; material: faeces | place: Denmark | collected 2008/2010 | reverse complement strand
GGTCGAATCAGCACGTCGGCAATTTCCCGGGGGTTACGGTCGATTCAAAGTCGGGCGTTGTGAAAAAGCACGACGACTGCGTTATCGTCGATCTTCCGGGCATTTATTCGTTGCGCCCGTACACGACGGAAGAAATCGTCACGCGCGACTTTATTCTGAACGAAAAACCCGACGGCATAATAAACATTGTCGACGCCACCACGATCGAGCGAAATCTTTATCTCACGACGCAACTTATGACAATGGATATTCCTATGGTCATTGCGTTGAATATGATGGACGAAGTGCGCGGAAACGGCGGCACCGTCGATATTCAGAAAATGTCGGATATGATGGGCTGTCCCGTCGTGCCGATATCCGCCGCGAAAAACGAGGGCGTTGACGAACTTATCGACGTCGTTATCAAAACCGCCAAAGAACAGATCAAACCCAAAGTAAAAGATATTTGCGAAAGCGACAGTCCCGTGCACAGATGCCTGCACTCCGCAATCCACCTTATCGAAGACCACGCGAAAAGCGCGGGCATTTCGGGAAGATTTGCCGCGATGAACCTTATCACGACGGGCGGCGACTTTGACAAACGTCTGAACCTTGACGAAAACGAAAAGGAACTTCTGGAACACAGCGTCGTCGAGATGGAAAACGACACCGGGCTTGACCGCGACGCGGCGATGGCGTCGATGACGTACGACTTCATCGAAAAGGTCTCGCGCGAATGCGTCGTGAAACCGCACGAGTCGAAAGAACGCCTGAAAAGCGAAAAAATCGACAAAGTACTGACGAATAAATACGGCGCGATACCGCTGTTTATCCTTATTATGGCGGCGATTTACCTGCTCACGTTTCAGGTTATCGGCAAATATATCGGGCTCGGCATCGAGATGGGCATCGACGCGCTTGACAAAGTGGTCGTAACAGGGCTCACGAAATTCGGCACGAATCCTGCAATTATCGACTTTCTGGATAAAGGTTTGTTCGGCGGGCTTGGCGCGGTCGTGTCGCTTTTGCCGTACATAGTAGTTATGTTTATGTTCCTGTCGCTCCTTGAAGACAGCGGATATATGGCGCGCGTTGCGTTTATTATGGATAAACCGCTCAGAAAACTGGGCTTATCGGGGCGCAGTTTCGTGCCTATCATCGTCGGATTCGGCTGTTCCGTCCCCGCGATTATGAGCACCCGTACCCTTGCGTCCGAGCGCGACAGAAAAATGACGATCGGACTTATTCCGTTCATCAGCTGTTCGGCAAAGGCGGTCGTGTATTACGCGGTCGTAAATTGCGGCGTGTTCAAGTGGTGGCAGCAGTCGCTGATTATCGTCGGGCTGTACGTATTCGGCATCGTTTTGGGGATTCTGACGGCGTTTGTGTCCGGGAAACTTATTTTCAAGGGCAAGCCCGTACCGTTCGTTATGGAACTTCCGAATTATCGTCTGCCGTCCGCAAAAAGCGTGCTTCTTCTTATGTGGGAGAAGTCGAAAGACTTCCTGACGCGCGCGTTTACGGTCATCTTCCTTGCCACGCTTGTCGTATGGTTTTTGCAGGCGTACAACAGCCGCATTATTTTCATCACCGACGGCGTTGAAGACAACGTGAGTTTATTGGAACATATCGGCAATTTCCTTGCGCCGATGTTTAAGCCGCTTGGTATGAACGACGGTAAAATCGTTTCCGCGCTCATTGCGGGATTTACGGCAAAAGAAGCGGTTGTAAGCACGATCGAGATGCTTGCGGGAAGCGGCGGAATGACGGCGTTGTTCACTTCGGTCCCGGCGTTTTTGTCGTTTTTGACGTTCGTGCTTTTGTATACGCCGTGCGTCGCGACCGTCGCAACGATGCGAAAAGAGTTGGGTTCCGTATGGAAAACCGCGCTCGTCGTCGTTTATCAGTGCGCGCTTGCGTGGGTTTGCTCGTGCATAGTTTATCAGATCGCGGCGGCTTGCTGACATGAAAACGATTGATATAATTTTAATAGTCGCGCTTTCGTTGTGGGTTGTGTTTTCGATTGCGTACGTCGTCGTAAACCGTAAAAAAGGAAAGATGTCGTGCGGCTCAAAAACTTATTGCAACGGCGATTGCGAGGCCTGCAACAAAAAGAGAAAAGAAAAATAGTAACGAATTTTCAAGGTTTCCGCGGTTTTTCCAAGGAAACTTTTTGTTTTTTATCGTTTTTTACATTTGTTTAGTAAAATTAACGATTAAATTATACAAAAAAGCAATTTTGTAACGAAATTTTATTACATTAAATTTTTATTGTAAAAAACCGTTTATACGTTTGACAAATTTTTTTTAACTTATTAAAATTGTTGTAGAATTATGAATAAACGTAATTACAACAAAGAAATGCAGGACGAGATTTCGTCGATAGGCTGTCGGAAACCGTCGATGCTGTTGCAGTGCTGTTGCGCGCCGTGCGCGACCGCCGTCATAAATCGTCTGAAAGATTTTGACGTTACTTTGTTTTATTACAACCCCAACACGTTTCCGGAAAGCGAATATAAGAAACGCTTTGAAACGCTAAAAGTTTACGTCGATAAGGCGGAACTCGGGCTCAATATCGTTGAAATCGGTTATCGCGACGAAGATTACCTTGCGGCGGTCTCGGGCTTTTCCGACACGACGGAAGGCGGCCCGCGCTGCGCCGTCTGCATAAGAACAAGGTTGACGAAAACCGCCGAATACGCAAAAGAACACGGCTTTGAATACTTTGCGTCCACGCTTTCCGTAAGTCCGAAGAAAAACGCCGCCGTCATCAACGACATCGGCGAGGAACTTGCGAAAACGTACGGCGTGAAATATCTCGTCAACGACTTCAAAAAAGAAAACGGATTTCAGGAATCCGTGAATATATCAAAAGAATTCGGGCTTTACAGACAGGACTACTGCGGCTGCGAAGCGTCGAAAAACAGGAGAAATACTTAATTATGGGCAACTCGTTGAACACGAAAAAAATGATGGCAAACTCCCTGAAAGAACTTATTCAGGAAATGCCTTTCTCAAAAATCACAATCGACAAAATCGTCACAAACTGCGGCTATAACCGTCAGACCTTTTATTATCACTTCAAGGATATCAAGGAACTGTTCGAGTGGCTGTATAAGTTTGAAACGCAACAAGTCGTCGGCGACATAAGAAAACTTTCGACGTCCAACGCAATCGACGTTATCATGCGTTATCTTTACGACAATCGCGCGATGACGCTTTCGGCTTTCAACAGTCTTGGGCGCGAATATATCGAAAAGTTTATTTACGAGTCGATTTACGACGCCGTTCACGATCAGGTTATCCAGAAATCCGTGTACGTCATCATCGACAACGAGGATATTGAATTTATCGCAAACTACTTCACGATTACTTACGTCGCGTTGATGGTGCAATGGTTGCAGCATGGCATGACCGAAGAAATCGACAGTTTCATAAAACGAATCGGACGTATGATGCAGGGCGCGGTTGACGCCGCGGTGCAAAAAATGCGAAAAGAATAGAAAATACAAATTAAAACCCGACGCGCCGCGTCGGGTTTTTTGTTTGCAAAAATTGTCGGGAAAATCATTCTTGTGTCAAAATAACAGTTTTTATGACAACAGGCTCGTTCGGAATATCGTCAAAGTACATGAAACTGTGAGTAGGGACTTTTGAAATGCTTTTCACGACCGCAAGGCTTTCCTCGTCCGAAGTTTTCCCGAAAGCCGCATATTGTCCGTCCAGAAACGCGCAGTCGGCAGAGCAGATGAAAAACTGACTGGACGCGCTGTCTTTGACGTTGGTGCGCGCCATCGAAATCACGCCTTCGCCGTGGTGCAGGTCGTTTTTCACGCCGTTTGACAAGAATTCGCCTTTTATCGTGTCCGCGCCGCCTTTTTCCTTAATCGCGCGACCGTCCGCGACGAAACCGCCGCCTTGAATCATAAAATCTTTTATCGTGCGGTGGAAACAAAGCCCGTCGAAGAAGTTTTCTTTGATGAGTTTTTTGAAGTTTTTGACCGTAATCGGCGCGACGTCTTCGTAAAGATCAAGGTTTATGTTTCTGCCGTCCGAAAGCTGAATCTGAATTTTTGACATAATACACCTCGTAAGTTTTCTGTCGGAATTATACCATATTCAAACTATATTTTCAAGGCAATTAAAAAACTTATTGTTTTTTTACAACCTATATGATAGAATATAGTAAAAGGTGGGTTATGGCACACAAGAAAGAACAACCGAGAGAACTTACGAAAGAAGAAAAAGTCGCTGAAATATTAAAGCGCGCAAATGTCTCGTACGACTTCAAAAAAGCGCAGGCAAACATTGCGCTCAACACCCGCTGCAAACGCTGCGGCAAGATTTTGTCGAGCCTTGAAAGGGTTGTTTTTGAAAACAAATGCCGCGACTGCATGGTGGAAGAAAGCAGAAAATCCCGCGATAAATTCGTCAGGAAATACATAATAATCGCTTTCTTGTTCATCGTTGCGCTTGTGTTCGGCGGGTATTGTGCAAACGCCGGTACGAAAGAGTGGCGTATCGTCGGCGTCGTCGTTTCGGCGATATTCACGGGCGTGAGTCTTGGATACGTTTTTTATACGAATATGGACAAAATGATGCCCGGCGCGCAACCCAAAGTTCAGGTGTGGCTCGTGTTCGGGCTGGCACTCGGAATTGCGGCGATAATTGCGTTTCTGACGTACTTTTCAAAAAGCTGGATATTGTACGTCGTGCTTATGCTGCTGGTGCTGATTTACGTCGCGTACCTTGCCGTAAAGGAGTTCAATTCCTTAAAGGAAAAGGACAATCTTCTGGGCGTTTACGACAGGAAATCGCGCGACCACGAGTTTATCGACAGCATTACGGAATCCATCAAGGAACGCACTTTACAGGACGAAAACGACAGAGTAAACGCCATTTCTGTCGAAAACACAGATTTTGTTTCGCCTGTCCCGCCTGAGACGGACGGCGAAATTATCAAGGAAGAAATCGTTGAAGTTTCTGACGAAAAAACAGAAACAGAAGAAGATATATCCGTGTCCGTAAAAACTACGGAACAAGCTGAAATCAAGGACGACGATAACCTTTCGTCCGCCGCGGAGAAGTCCGACGACAGCGGCGATTTCAGCATCTGAAAATGAAATTATTCAAAAAACTTTTTATCAAAGATTATGAAAACACTTCCGATCAGGAAGTGCGTTTTCGTTACGGTATCGTCGCGGGAATTTTCGGGATTATTTCCAACGTTATATTATGCGTTTTCAAAATTCTCGTCGGCGTATTTTCGGGTTCCGTCGCAATCGTTGCCGACGCAATCAACAACCTGTCCGACGCGGCGTCATCCGTCGTTACCGTTTTCGGGTTCAAACTTTCCAACAGACCTGCCGACAGGGAACACCCGTTCGGACACGCAAGGTACGAATACATCGCGGCGTTTATCATTGCGTTTGCGGTCGTGCTTATCGGCGTGTTGCTGTTGAAGCAGAGCATTGAAAAAATCATCACGCCCGAAAGCGTCAATATTTCAGCGTACACCTACGTCGTGCTTGCCGTTTCGATAGTCTTGAAGATTTTGCAGGGGCTGATTTACAGAAACTTCGGCAAAACAATCAATTCCGAGGCGTTGAAGGCGTCTGCCGCAGACAGCAGAAACGACGTGTTTACGACGATTGCCGTCCTGATTTCGACGATTGTCATCGACGTTACGGGCGTAAATATCGACGGATACGCGGGGCTTGTCGTGTCGGTGGTCATTATTATTTTCAGCATAAAACTTCTGAAAGAAACGATAAATCCGCTTCTCGGCACCGTGCCCGACAAGGAACTTGTCGCGAAAATCTCCGAAAAACTCAGGCAGTACGACGAGGTTCTGGGTTTCCACGACCTTATGATTCACAGTTACGGCCCGGCGATAACTTATGCGTCGGTTCACGTCGAGGTTGACGGTGGCAAAAACTTTATCGAAACGCACGACCAGATCGACAATATCGAAAGGGATTTTATGCGGGATATGAACGTGCATCTTGTCATACATATGGACCCGATTACGGTGGGCGATCCCGAAACCGATCTTTTGAAAAAGGAAGTACAGGACGTCGTCCGCTCGATGAACGAAGATGTCACCATTCACGATTTCAGGCTTGTGAAGGGCAATACTCACACAAACGTTTTGTTCGACGTCGTCGTGCCGTACGGGGTGAAGCTCGGCGCGCGCGAAATAAGGCGCGAATTAAACGAAAAGATAAAGTCCGACAAAACTTATTATTACATAATAAACGTCGATAATAAGTACGTCTAAGGGCTTCTTACGCCGTCGCGCCCGAAATGACTTTCCGGGCAATTACAAACAAAAAAACGACAAAAAAATAAGCGGGTTAAGTCGAACTTAACCCGCTTTTCGTTGTGAAAAACTATTTTGCGATTTTTTCGATTTCGTCGAAAATTGCGATTATGACGTCTTCGGAAAGACCTTTCGTCGGGCAGAGAATGCTGACCGAATTTACGCCGTCCGCAAACTTGTAGTAGTATTCCTTCGTATAGGCGGAAGCGTCGACGCCTTCGCATTCGCGCGTGAGATAGGTCGTCATATCCGCGTCGTTACCCTTTGAGAAAATCATCGTGAACTTCGGGAATTTCAGCACTTTTTCGCCTGCCTGGAACTTCGTGCGGATATCCGCGATATCGATATCGTAATCTTTCGCCGTTTTGATGGTGTCTTTGAGTTTATCCGTCTTGATTTGCTGGAATTGCGAAATCTGGCAGGACGTATCGACAAGCCATTTGCATACGCGCGGGGGCAGGTTTCTCAATTCGTTGAAGCAATACCACAACGGACCGCTGGGGAAGTTGCTGTCTTCAAGGGCTTTATAGACGTCGTTAATGCGTTGCGCGGCGTCGGGATAGCACTTGATGGAAACCTTGTAACTGTCGTCGTTTTCACGGATAATACCGAAAGATTTGCTGCTGTATTTGAACGTCCAGTCAAGCGAGCCGCGTTTTTTGATGGTGAAAACGTTGGGTTTGCTCATGAAATACGTCGCAAGTTCCTGCGAAGACAGGGTTTTCGTACGGGGCTGATTGAGAATCTCGTCGAATTTCGCACTGCCGACCATATTCACCGCGCACAATTCCATATCGGTTGCGCCCAAGGCGTTGTAAACTTTGACGCTGTCGTCGAATTTCGCGACCTGCATGTAGTATTTTCCGTTGATTTCTTCGATATTTTTCTTATAGAAGTTGTCAATCTGGAAGCTGGAAAGCTCCACCGTTCTTTTGGTCGTATTGAGCGCGACTTCGGGTTCAAGAAGGTGATCGCTGATTTCCTTGGAAATCTTTTCGTCCTTTTCCTTTTCTTTGACTTCCTGCTTAATCTGCATATTTTCTTTCAGCGCGGCGCCGATAGGTCTTCTCTTTGACGTGCCTGCCGTGAGTAACGTGATGAGAAGCAACAGAAGTTGCGCGATGAACGGGATTATCGGCACGATTTTCGCAATCGAGAAAGGCGTTGTCTTGTCGTAAATCACGAAAATATAAACATATGCGGAGATAGCGGCGCAAATTACCGACAAAACGATGATGAGGATTTTCAGCAGACGGAAGTTCTTTTCGGGCGAAAGTTTCGCTCTCAACCTTTCGGAACGCTGCGCGAGCGTAAGTTCTTCCTTTTTGGGTTTTTCTGCTTCCGCGTCGGCGGCTTTATCCTTCGATTTTTTGTCGGGTTTGCCTTTTTTCGCGACGACTTTTTTGTCTTCCGTCACCGGCTGTTCTTCATTTTCGGTAACGGCTGCGGGCGTTTCTTCCGCGGGCGTTTCTTCCTGTTTTTCTTCGGTTGCGGGTTCGGATTTTTCCGCCGCTTTTTTTGCCGTAGCGGCATTTTTTTCGCGCGGTTTCGACGGTTTTTTCGCGGCTTATCTTCGACATTCTGTTCCCTCTGTTTTTCCTGTTCCTGCTCGGTCTGCGCGGCCTTTTCGCGGTCCTGTTTTGCCTTCAGGCGAGCCAGCTGCTCCCGCAGGGCTGCATTTTCGCGCCGGAGCGTCTCATTCTCAGCTTTTGCCTTATCCTCCGCGAGCTTCGCATGGGCTGCATCCGCGATATAGCTCTGGATCTGGCTGCGCATGTTCTCGGCGCTGCCGGTGCTTTTTTTGTACTCGTCCAGGTAATCCATGGCGCAGAACACCGCCGCCTTGGTCACCGAAAGGTTTTCGTTTCCGTCCAGCAGCTTTGCGATATCCTCGTCCAGCTTTTTGGCCAGAGAGGTGATATACTTTTCCGAATCCGTCGTTGCGATCGCATAGGGCGCGCCCGCAATGTTCACTCGCACTTTATTAACCATCGTATCCTCACTTTGCACGCCGCATGGCCTCTGCACGGCGGGAGCGGTTCCGAGTTTCCCGGTTTTTCGGACTCATTTTCGGGATTTTCGGGCACAAACCCGCCTGCGCCCGAAAACCGGGGCGCGGCTTTTTCGTTCTGAGCGGAATTTCTCTCCGAATTGCCGGGGTGCCGCCGTTCTCCTGCAGCAGCCCCCGGCCCGCTGTACCCTTATTATAATATAAATGGAGCGCAAGAAAAAGTGCTAAATCTGAATTTTTAGCAGATTTGTCAGAAAGACGGGTCCAAAAATAGCAGTAACGGCAAAAATTGGCTCTTTTCCTTGCATTCATGCGCAGAACTGATTATAATATCATTGTTGTGTAGCAGGGCTGAGGGAAAGAGGAGAGTTTCCCTGCTGCGTCCAAATTCAGAAAAAGCACCCGTGAGTGTGCGGATAGGAGTTCCTTTATGACTACGAAAGAATTTGCAAAAATTCTTCAGGACAAGCTGACCAGCGAGTACGGCGTGGATCTGAGCGTTGCTTCCAACCAGCAGATCTATCGTTCCCTCGCTCTGATCTGCCGCCAGATGATGAGTGAGAACCACCAAAAGTTCCAGTCCAAGGCGATCGGCACCGGCGCCAAGCAGGTTTATTACCTGTGCATGGAGTTTCTGATGGGCCGCAGCCTGAAGATGAGCCTGTTCAATCTGGGCCTGAACGATGTGGCACAGCAGGCTCTGGCCGCTGCTGACATCAACATCGACGGCATCTTCGAGGAAGAGCCCGATGCCGGTCTGGGCAACGGCGGTCTGGGCCGTCTGGCAGCCTGCTATCTGGACGGCATGGCCACCACCGGCATCTGCGGCACCGGCTACTCCATCCTGTACGAGTACGGCATCTTCAAGCAGAAGATCGTGGACGGCTGGCAGCAGGAGCGCGCCGACAACTGGCTGCCCGGCGGTCAGGTCTGGCTGAAGAGCCACCCGGACCAGGCCATCGAGGTCCGCTTTGACGGCGAGATCCACGAGAACTGGGATCACGGCTTCCATTATATCCAGCACACCAACTACAACAGCGTCATGGCGGTTCCTTCCGATATGTACGTGCAGGGCTACGACGGAAAGGGCGTTGCCAAGCTGCGCCTGTGGCAGGCAAAGGCCCCGGACTTTGATATGTCCAGCTTCTCTCTGGGCAACTACAACACGGCCATGAGCAAGAACGCCAACGCCGAGCTGATCTCCAAGGTCCTCTACCCCAACGACAACCACGTCGAGGGCAAGATCCTGCGCCTGCGCCAGCAGTACTTCCTGTCTGCCGCTTCCATCGGCGACATCGTCCAGAGTCACCTGGCTACCTACGGCACCCTGGAGAACCTGGGTGACAAGGTGGCCATCCAGCTGAACGATACCCACCCGACCCTGGCCATCCCCGAAATGATGCGCATCCTGCTGGACGAGTGCGGCTTTGGCTGGGACAAGAGCTTCGACATCTGCCAGAAGGTCTTCGCCTACACCAACCACACCGTCATGGCCGAGGCTCTGGAGAAGTGGAACGTGGACATCTTCAAGATGACCCTGCCCCGCATCTACCAGATCGTGGTCGAGATGAACCGCCGCGCCCGCGAAGAGCTGGAGAAGGCATTCCCCGGCGACGAGGGCAAGATCAACTACATGGCCCTGATCGGCGACAACCAGGTCCGCATGGCCAACATCTGCGCTTATACCTCGCACAGCATCAACGGCGTGTCCAAGCTGCACAGCGAGATCATCAAGGACAGCGTCTTCCACGATTACTACCTGTTCAAGCCGAAGGCGTTCAAGAACGTGACCAACGGCATCGCTTACCGCCGCTGGCTGCTGGCCTCCAACCCGGAGCTGTGCAAGCTGCTGGATGAGACCATCGGCGACGGCTACAAGCACGACGCTGCCGACCTGAGCAAGCTGAACAAGTATGCTGACGACAAGACCGTGCTGAAGAAGCTGAACGAGATCAAGCTGGACAACAAGAAGAACTTTGCCGCTTATCTGGAGAAGAGCACCGGCCAGTCCATCGACCCGAACTCCATCTTCGACTGCCAGGTCAAGCGGATGCACGAGTACAAGCGCCAGCACCTGAACGCGCTGAACATCGCTGCTCAGTATCTGTACCTGAAGGAGAACCCCAACGCCGACTTCATCCCCAAGACCTACATCTTCGGCGCAAAGGCTGCTCCCGGCTACTACATGGCCAAGCAGATGATCCGCATGATCTGCAAGCTGGGCGACCTCATCAACAACGACCCCGCTGTGCGCGACAAGCTGCGCGTGGTCTATCTGGAAGAGTACTGCGTCTCCCTGAGCGAGCACCTGATGCCCGCTGCCGAGGTCTCTGAGCAGATCTCTCTGGCAGGCACCGAGGCTTCCGGTACCGGCAACATGAAGTTCATGCTGAACGGTGCCATCACGCTGGGCACTCTGGACGGTGCCAACGTCGAGATCGCCGATGCCGCCGGCAAGGAGAACGAGCTGATCTTCGGTATGCTGACGCCTGAGGTCAACAACCTCAAGCAGGTCGGCTATCACCCCAACGCCTTCATCATGGGCGACGATGTGGCCAACGCAGCCCTGAACTTCCTGGAGCGCGGCTGGAACGGTGAGAACTTCCACGAAGTCACCGAGAACCTGCGCAGCAGCGACCCGTACATGGTCATGGCCGACTTCAAGGATTACCGCCGTGCACAGGCCGACCTGCAGCGTCTGTATGCCGACCGTGAGGCCTGGGCCCGCATGAGCCTGAAGAACATCGCCAACAGCGGCATCTTCAGCGCCGACCGTTCCGTCCTGGATTACGCCCGCGATATCTGGAACGCACCTGTCGTGAAATAACCCTCTCAGTCAGCACTTCGTGCTGCCAGCTCCCCCGAAGTGGGAGCCATTGGCAGACGGGTAAAGCGCAGTTTCGCAGAAAACGTTCTGCGGCGCGGCTTTGCTTTAACCTCATGATACCAAAAGCTCCGGACTGTACAACGGCTCCGGAGCTTTTTTCGAGAAAGGAACGACCCGACTTGTCTTGCCTGTTCAACAGCTACGATCCCTATTTCAAGCAGCCCTTCGGTGCCGTGCGGGCCGGGCAGAGCGTCCGGCTCTCCCTCTGCATCCCCGAAGAACTCGGCTATGTGGACCCGCACCTCGTCCTTCAGAAAGAGGGCCGGTTCGACGTGCCGGTATACTACCGGATGAACTTCAACGGCCAGACCCCCAAGCAGAACCACTTCTCGGTCGAAGTTACCCTCAACGACCCCGGCCTCTACTTCTACTATTTTGACCTCTACACCGATTTCCGCCGCATCGTGCGCGGGCCGGACAACTGCGGCGTCGTGAGCTGGCAGGAGGGCGAGAGCTGGCAGATCACCGTGTATGAGGCCGATTTCGAGACGCCCGCCCCCATCAAGGGCAAAGTGTTCTACCAGATCTTCCCGGACCGCTTCTGCGAAGGGGTGGAGAACAAGCCCATGCCCTTCCCGGACCGCATCTATCAGGCCGACAAACACGCCGAACCCTTCTGGCAGCCCAATGAGGTAGGCGGCCACCTGAACGAGGACTACTTCGGCGGCGACCTGAAGGGCATCCAGCTCAAGCTGCCCTACCTGCACAAGATGGGCGTGGATTTCCTCTACCTGAACCCCATCTTCGAGGCCCACTCCAACCACCGCTACAACACCGCCGACTACCTCAACGTAGACCCCCTGCTGGGCACCAACGAGGAGTTCGAGGCGCTGTGCGCCGAGGCGAAGAAGTACGGCATCGGCATCGTGCTGGACGGCGTGTTCAGCCACACCGGTTCGGATTCACTC
>OGOU01002746.1_pt1 | contig 12110 bp, 9 predicted proteins | sample 1552721 | NCBI WGS metagenome assembly OGOU01 (sample SAMEA2580176, study PRJEB22360) | human gut metagenome | biome: human gut; feature: human-associated habitat; material: faeces | place: Denmark | collected 2008/2010 | reverse complement strand
TGCAGTGCATTCTTAAGTACTACCATCTCTGATACATCAAGAAATGTGGTGATCACGGCTCTTTCTCCCGATGGAACACGGATTACTTTCGTTGTAGCAAGTGCATGACATTCATTCGGCTCACCTTTTCCGATGATACACTCATAATCAACCATATCATCTACTTTGTGAAGTCTTTTCAACTTCTCTATTACGTCCACATCCGGATAGATTACTTTTTTCAGCATAGTACCGAGTTTGGACTGTGCCTCTTCAATGTTCTCCACTCCATACATCCGCAAAGCCTGTGCATTCATATGAATGATCTTATGCCCGGGAATTGTATATGCAAGGACACCACAACTTTGCATTTCCAGCAGTTCTTTGTAATAATCTTCCTGTTCTATCTTTTCTTTACGAAGTGTATCATTAAGTTCCGCCAGACGACGTTCCGCTTCTTTTTCTTTCTCCAAGCGTACCGTCTCTGAAATGTCCTGATGTATTCCCATAATGGAAATACCATCCACTACAGACCTATCTCTTATGCCACTGCAACGTACGAACATCTCTCCAAATGTAGGATGAATATAGCGATATACGATTTCTGATTTTGTCTCTGACAGTTTATCTGAATATTCCAGAAATAACTGCATATCATCCGGATGTACACGTGCCCGATGAAATGTAAATCGCTCTTCCGGTGAGATTTCTCCCTGGATTCCAAGTAATTCATCCATCACCGCATCTGCATAAAATCTCGGTGATTTCCCATCCTCAATTTCTATTCTCCATGCTCCTACTCTGTTGACGCGAAGAATTCTTTCAACATTAATCTTTTTCTGCTGTATCATGGACAGCTCCTCCTCATGCAGCTATTTACTGTGCTTCTTCCATATATTATAACGACAGCGAAATCAGATGAACTTCGCCATCACTCGGAACAGAACATTCATATCCACCGGCTTTGATACATGTGCATTCATGCCTGCATCAAGTGCCTTCTGCCTGTCCTCTTCAAAAGCATTCGCCGTCATTGCAATGATCGGAATCCGCTCTGCTTCTTCGCGCATGAGACCACGTATTGTCCTTGTAGCTGTAAGGCCATCCATCACCGGCATCATAATGTCCATCAAAATCACATCAAATGTACCATCCGGTGAATTTTTGAATATATCGACAGCCTCCTGTCCGTTCCATGCTTTCGTAAGTACAGCGCCTTCATCTTCCAGAAGAAATTCTGCAATTTCCATATTCAGCTCATTATCTTCAACCAGAAGTATATGCAATCCTGCAATAGAAAGCTCCTGTTCTTCTTTTTCAGAAGTTTCTTCCTCTACAGCATCCTGATTGATTTTCAACGGAAGGTTGATCGTAAAGGTAGTTCCTTTTCCTTCTTCGCTGACGACATCAATCTCTCCATTCATTTTTTCAACCAGCTTCTTAACGATGGAAAGACCAAGTCCTGTACCGCCGAGAGTCGTACGTGCTCCGTTTTCTTCCTGCGTGAACGGTTCAAACATATGCTTCTGGAATTCTTTACTCATACCCTTTCCGGTATCCACACAGGTAAACTCATATATTGCATATTTTTCACTACAGGATACCTCTTCACAGTGCAGATCAAGGCTTCCGTTTTCACGATTATATTTAACTGCATTACCTGCGATATTCAACATGATCTGGCGTAAATGCACCGGGCTTCCGATCAGTTTATAATGTTGGTAGTTTTCTCTTTTGTATGTGAAATGTATGCCTCGTTCTACTGCCTGTACCTCAATCAGAGCAACCACTTCATCCAGCATTTCCCGCAAATCAAACGGTATTTTTTCCAGTTCAATTTCTCCGGACTCCATCTTACTCATATCCAGAACATCGTTTACCAGTTCAAACAAAAACATCGCCGCACCGCGGATTTTTTCTCTGCATTCCTTCTGCTTTTCCATATCTTCCGGAAAATGATCCCCGATATTCAGCATACCGATCACGCCATTGATCGGTGTTCGGATATCGTGACTCATCCTCCGCAGAAACTCTGTTTTTGCAACATTGGCACGTCTCGCTTCTTCAGCTGTCTCAATGATCTGATTCTGGTATTCCTGTTCTCTGCGTTTCTGCTCATCAATATTCTGCACAGCAAAAATCACAGATTCAATTTCCCCGTCAGCCTGAATTCTCTTCGGAAGCGCTGTCAGCATATGCCAAACACCAAAAGCATCCTGAAACGTATAATTCAAGGATTCCTTTCCCTTCAGTCGTTCCGACAGTGTGTTGATATCTGTAATTTCCCTCATCCCTGCCTGATACTCCTTACCAATGCAGTATGAAGTAATTGCATTCATCGTCTGTTCCGCACCATGTAAATATTTCACAATTTTATGAACTTCCTCCGGTGCACGGATAATTTCAAGTGTCTTATATTTCAGATCAACCACGTAATTCGTAACATAAATCCGGCTGATCGCATCGATAATATTATGCTGATACTCAAGATTTACAAGCTGTTTTTTTGCCAGTTTCTGGTGCATAAAGAGCAGGGCAAGCCATGCAACAAGATAGAATGCCACAGCATATGCAATGACCATACCACTCTCCGTAAAAACTTCGTTTTCCCGAAAAAATACATAAATATAATACTGACCGTATTTCGCATAGCTGCCATAAAATACCTTACCGTCTTCTTTTACACGGATCAGTGTGTCTGCTTCCTGCTTTTCATTAAACATCATAATGCGGGGACAGTCCTCAATCCTTTTGCCCTGCATAGACTGATTGTTTGAACTGATTACTTTTTGACCATCTGAGAGTACAACCGTACCATCCCGCTCCACTTTATATCCGGTAAGTATGCTTTCAATACTGAGTTCATTCTCTATATCCGCTTTCGTACTCGCACTCTCATAGCACAAAATAATGCTCTTTCGATCCTCTGATGCCATTGCAGCATAGTAATAATATTTCTCTTCAGATATCTCTATCCGATCGGACAGAATTTTCTTTGGATACATCAGAAGATCCTGCAGCTTCTGCGCTTCAAAGGCAGTATTCCATATCTTATCCTCTATCTTTTCGGTATACTGACTGTTTTTTACATGCAGATTTTTGTCCAGAATCAGAATACCTGTCAGTCTCTGCTCTTTTAAAAACTGATGCATATTTTTGTCACTGATCATTTCCTGCTCCGAAAGACAGCGTTTCAATTCCGTTGCTTTCTCGGCAAGATCCATCTGAATCCGAATTTTATTGTTTGTAAGAATATCATCATAACGGCTACACTGCTCTTTCATAAATGAAATAATCTCCGCAGCATCCTCGTTGGCTTTCCTGATTTCCAGCCTTGTCTGGATTTCAAATACCACACTCAAAATCAGAATACCCGGGATCAAAAACAGCAAAAGCAGTCTTACCGTAGTATTTTCGGTTACTTTTTTAGTATACTCCACCATAACTACGCTGAAATCTCATCGATCAGTTTCAGTTCTTCTTCTGTAAACGGTGCACAGCTGACTGCTTTTACATTATCAAGGATCTGCTGCGGTTTTGATGCACCGATCAGTACACTTGTAACTTCGTTATGATGAAGCAGCCATCCGAGTGCCATGTCGGCAAGTTTCTCGCCTCGCTGCGCTGCCAGATCATTCAGCTTACGAATCTGATCCATCCTGTGCTCATCCAGTGTACTTTCTTTTAAAAATCTTCCATCTGTACGGATACGACTGTCTTCCGGAATACCATGAAGATAGCGGTCCGTCAGCTGGCCCTGTGCAAGAGGACTGAATGTGATCAGACCTTTTTTCAGTTTGCCCGCCATATCTTTTAATCCATTTTTTTCTACAGTTCTGTCAAAAATAGAATAGCGATTCTGGTTAATTACAAACGGACAATGCAGCTCTTTCAGGATTGCAGATGCTTTTTCCAGTGTAGGTCCGTCATAATTGGAAAGACCGACATAGATTGCTTTTCCACTCTGCACTGCGCTTGCCAGCGCTCCCATTGTCTCTTCAAGAGGAGTTTCCGGGTCCATTCTGTGATGATAAAAAATATCGACGTATTCCAGTCCCATTCGTTTCAGGCTCTGATCAAGACTTGCAAGAAGATATTTGCGGCTTCCCCAGTTCCCGTAAGGGCCCTCCCACATATCATATCCTGCTTTTGTTGTGATAATCAGCTCATCTCGGTAAACTCCAAGATCCTCTTTCAAAATACGGCCGAAGTTTTTCTCGGCGCTTCCTGGTTCCGGTCCGTAATTATTTGCAAGGTCAAACTGTGTAATTCCGTTGTTAAATGCAGTAAAACAGAGTTTTCTCATATTCTCATAATTTGCTGTATCACCAAAATTGTGCCACAGTCCCAGAGACACTTTCGGAAGCATTAAGCCGCTGTCTCCGCAGCGCTTATACTCCATCTGTGTATATCGTTCTTTTGCTGCTGTATACATTTCCTTCACCCTCCAAAATGATATTCAAATTTCTTCTATAGAAGATTATCCGTTCAAATATTTCGAAAGTCAAGAAATTTTGTAAGGCTTTTACTTTTCCGAAAATGGAATAGCCATTCGATTTATTTGTTGCTATAATCAAGATACATAAAAACACGAAATGGAAATACTATAGAGGAGTGACAGATCATGGCATCAGAACGTACTGATGAATTATATAAAATTTTACTCAGCAAAGGATATCCCAAAGAACTTTGTGCAGAGATTGCATACAAAAATATGAATACAGATTATACTGCCACCCGGATGCTCGGATATCTCTATCGAATAAGCAATCCGCGGATTGAAGACCTCATAGATGAAATGCTTGCGATCTTAAGTGACCGAAATGCGATCATTCAGAAAAAGGAACTGGAACAGGCCCAGAGCGTGATCAATGACGTGTATCAGAATGGGCTCTAAAACTGATTTAGAAAGGTAGAAAAATGGCACAGATTATATTAACTTTCGGACTCGAAAAAGAAAAACTCAGAGCGGTTCGCAGTACTGCCCTGAAAAACGGAATGCAGGTAAAAGAAATTTCCCGGATAAATTATGGGCAGAAGCTTGGCTTTCTTGCCGGAATCCAGGGCTTTCACAAAGAAAAAACAAATTATATCGGCCCGGATTTCCCACTCGAAATGATGGTATTCTCCGGGACCGACTCCACACAGATGGATGCCTTTCTCGCCGACTATAAGCAGACCGGCGCAGCGTCTATTCTGTTAAAAGCAATCATTACTCCACACAATATCTTCTGGACTGCAGAAGCATTATATCAGGAGTTGTTTAAAGAACATCTGCGTTTTATTTAGTTTTACTGTATCGGTTCAAAATCCACAGCTCCATGCTTGCACAGCGGGCAGATGATGTCTTCCGGAAGTTCATCGCCTTCGTAGACATAGCCGCAGACTTTGCAGACAAAACCTTTTTTACCTTCTGTTTCCGGCTTCGGTTTTACATTCTGCTGATAGTACGTATAAGTCATGGTATCCTGATCACTCATAACACGCGCTTCTGTAACGCTGCAGATGAACATTCCATGCGTACCAAGGTCGACATACTGTTCTACTTTCAGTGACATGAATGCATTGATATATTTATCCAGAAATACAAGTCCGTTTCCAGAACGGTTGATCTTCTGTCCTGCAAACTTATCGACTGTTCTTCCTGACTGGAAGCCAAACTGCTTAAAAACAGAGAATGGCGCATCTACAGACAGACAGTTTACATTGAGAACACCCGTCTGCCGAATTACATGATGAGAATAATTTGCCTTGTTGATATTTACAGCTACGCGATATGGATTGTCAGTCAGCTGTGTAACTGTATTTACAATAAGACCGTTGTCTTTTCTTCCATCATTGGAGGTAACTACATAAAGACCATAACCGATGCGGAAAAGCGCAGTCATATCATTTTTGTTTGCAAGAGTATCATTTTTTGCAATATATTCTTTGCAGAGTTCATCTGTCATATCATCGATCTGTTTACGGTTTTCTTCTTTTACAGCAGACCAGATGTGTACAGAGTTTTTCAGCCAGTCGATTTTTTTGCACTTAGACATCATTTCTTTCATAATCTTTGCTGCCAGCGGTGCCCAGGAACCATTTTCAATGAGGCCGACGGTACGATTCTGGTAATTGTGTTCTACCAGTCGGGTAATAAAATCATTCATAAACGGATAGATACTTGCATTGTAAGTTGTGGTTGCCAGGATCAGTTTTGAATAGCGAAAAGCATCACTCAATGCCTGGGACATATCATCTCGCGCAAGATCATAAACCAGAACCCTTGGACATCCTTTTTCTTTTAATTTTTCAGCAAGAAGAGAAACTGCCATTCTGGTGTGTCCATATACGGAAGTGTAGGCAATCACAATTCCGTCATCTTCCGGTGTATAGGAAGACCATGTATCATAAAGCCCGATATAATGTCCGAGATCTTCTGTAAGAACAGGTCCATGAAGCGGACAGATTTTCTGAATATCGAGAGCGGCCGCTACTTTGAGCAATTTCTGTACCTGTGCACCGTATTTTCCTACGATACCGATAAAATATCTTCTTGCCTCGTCATCCCATGGTTCTTCCACATCCAGCGCTCCGAACTTTCCAAAACCATCTGCGGAAAAAAGAACCTTTTCTGTGCTGTCATAAGTAACCATAACTTCCGGCCAGTGAACCATCGGTGCAAATACGAAAGTAAGCTGATGATATCCGAGAGAAAGTGTACTGCCGTTTTCCGCTTCTATTTTCTTTCCTTCCAGATCCAGTTCAAAAAAGTTTCGGATCATGCCAAACGCTTTACCTGTAGCCACTACTGTAGTATCCGGATATACTTTCAGGAAATTTGCAACATTGGCTGCATGATCAGGTTCCATGTGCTGTACAATCAGATAATCCGGTTTACGGCCATCCAGAACCTGCTGAATATTGTCAAGCCACTGGTGAGTAAAATCTGCATCTACAGTATCCATAACCGCAATTTTTTCGTCCAGGATCACATAAGAATTATAAGACATTCCACCCGGGACTTTGTACTGCCCTTCAAAAAGGTCAATGCGGTGATCGTTTACACCTACATATTTGATGGTATCTGTGATTTTCATATAATTTCCTCCGTTTCTCTTAGATTGAATAATTAAGCTTCCGTTTTTCTGTTTACTTGTGCCGGTTTAGTTTTTTGTTTTACTGTTATTTGCTTTATAGTTCCTGGTTGCCTGTAATCTGTAACTTTGTTGTAATTCATAACTTTGTTAAAAGTATAACAGAATGACGCAAGAATTTCTGTTGCAAAAGTCACAAATCGATGATCTTCCTGAAAAAATATGTTATAATCTGGAAAAAGGGGATAGAATTGCGATGGAACATATTACACTGTTTACGAATATTTTGCCCGAAGAACAGGAACGAATGCGCGTCTGTTTTCATGCAAGAGAAGATATTTTCCGAAATGGAGAAACGATCATGGAATATTCCAGTTCCATGAACAAGATCGGGCTGGTTCTTTATGGCAGGGCAGTTCTTTACTGCTGCGACGAAGAAGGAAATGAATATATGATCGATGAGCTTAAGAAAGATGCTGTTTTTGGAGAACCGTTTCTTCTCCCGGCAGACTCCCAACATTATTATGTGACTGCCGAAGAAGAAACAAAGGTAATGTTCATTGATTATGAGCATGTGATCAAAAGATGTGAAAAAGCATGCCACCATCACAGTCAGATGGTCAGCAATCTGCTTCAGATGACGGCAATGCAGTCCAGGCAGCAAATGGCAAGAATTTATGTATTATCCAGAGCTACGACCAGAAAGAAATTACTGGCATATCTGAACAACCTTTCCATCCAGACTCACAGCCGCAGCGTACAGATTCCTATGTCTTATACCGCACTGGCTCAATATCTTACCGTGGACAGAAGCGCCATGACCAGAGAGATGAAAAATTTGGAAAAAGAGGGGATTCTCACCAAAAAAGGAAGGAATATCTGTCTGCGGGAGTAACTGGATTTTCTCATGTCTGGAACATCCAATTTACGCGGACTTTCATCTGACTTACTCTCCGCACGGTTTCCATCTTTCATGCAGTTTTTACCTTATCCAAATATTTCCGTACCACTTCCAGATCTCCGGTGGGTACGCAGAAGATATCCCTGTGTTTTTCGCATTTTTCACAGACTTCCTCCAGATCAAACCACTGAACGCTCTCTACCTCTTCTGTCTGCAGAATAAGTTCGTCTGTATTTACAGGTTCGTTGAAGATATAAACAAATGCAATCTCTTCGTCCCGGAACATTTTTCCGTGGAATTCTTTTGCAAAAGATATTGGGAAGGTTCCGGCAAAATGCAGCTGTTCCGGTACTGCACTGATTCCCAGTTCTTCTTTCAGTTCCCGAATTGCAGATTCCAATGGTTCATCTCCTGCCTGAATATGACCTGCAGAAGAAGTATCAAATTTTCCCGGAAAGGAATCCTTATTCTGTGATCGTTTCTGTAAGAGTATCTGCACTCTGCCCTCTTTTTCACGGATAATCCAAATATGTGCTGTCCTGTGCGGAATTCCCTCTGCATGCGCTTTTTCCCTTGATACGATCTGTCCGGTTGGATTACCCTTGCTGTCTATAACATCAAATAATTCCATTTTTATTCTTTCCTTCTTATCCGTATTAGTTTTTAATTCTCAATGAAATGTATTCTTTCAGGCACAAATCTTTTTCAATTAATCATACCATAAAAATTAATGAATGAAAAAAATTTCTTTAGCAAGTTTCACGCCTTGTAATAAATCACCTTTTTGCCTGTATTCTTCCAGTACCAGATTATTATTATATTTCGGAGGTCATCATAGCTATTATTTTAATTTGCCTATTGCTTTGAAGTAAAAAGATGTTTACAATGCTCATAAGGGGTTCCTTTGTTGGTATTTTTTTGATTAGACAAGAGGTAAACATGCGTACATATTTCCACTATTTCTTAGTTCTTTTTCTTATATTTGCTCTTTTTCGTGTTCCGGCAGAAGCTTTGGGCCAGACACGAACGGAGGCTCCGCTTCGTATTGGACTTGAATTTCGTGAGGCTGACGATAATACCTCTTTTCATATTCTCAATGAAAATCTGAAACATCTGGAAAAGCTTGCCAACGTGGAATTTATCCGTGCAGATCAGAACGATTCCGGTACTTCCAGCGAACAGTCAGTTTACAATATTGAATATCTTCTTTCCCAGGATGTGGATGGCATCCTCTTCGCACCAACAACAAATCAGGTTCTTCCCGCCATATGCCGGATGTGTGAAGAGGCAAAAGTTTACTGGGGCATTTATCTGAGAAGTATTACAGATAAGGAGATTGAGGACTTCTGCAAGTCTTCTCCTTATTACATCGGAAATACTTATGAAAACGAAGAAGACTGGGCTTATCAGCTTGCACAGTCTGTTTTGAAAAAAGGATATCGAAAGTTTGCAGTTTTATCTGAAGCAAAATGGGATAATACCTGCCGTTTAAGAGAAGAAGGCTTTCAAAAAGCACTCATGGAATACCCGGACGCGCAGATTCTGACAGAAGCCCGCAGCATGCATACCACTTCTGATATTAAGGAAAATATTAAAAGCATTATGCAGGCTTACCCGGATCTGGACTGTTTTTTTCTTGCCGGCACCAAAACCATTGGAGGAACAGAGCAGGTTCTGACTACTATCCAGGCCATGCGAAGTACCAGTCGTATCAGTTTGATTGCAATAGATTTTTCCGATAAGATTGTAGATGATTTTCACACCGGGATTCTGAAAAGTGCTTACGGAACTATGCAGCTTTCTTTAGATCCTTATTATCTGGCAATTTTGATGATCAATACCTTAAAAGGATACCCGCTGGAAGAATCCAATACCAGTTATTGTATTCCCGGAGCTCTGATCACGTCGGAAGAACAGGCAAGGGAACTCTCTCCTGTCATAGAAGATCGCTCCCTTTTATACTTTCCAGATGACTATATTCAGGATACACTTTTTAAATGGAACAATCCGGATCTGGATGGGACGCAGTTTCAAAAAATCATTGATGCAAATCAATTTCTGGAATCTTCTGTTTCCAGTGGAAATGTAAGCACTATTGTAGAACCATGACCTTCTTCGCTTTGAATATCCATGGAAAAATTATCTCCATAAAGATAGGAAATACGCCGGTAGATATTTTCCATGCCGATATGTGCCTCTTTTTCCTTATGCATTGTAGCATGTTTGAGATTCTCCCGTATTTCCATCAGCCTTTTTTCGGAAAAGCCCTTTCCGTCGTCGCTGATTTCTATGATTAATTCGTCTTCCAGAGGATAGATCAGGATTTCTATATTTCCCTGTATTTCTCCTGTATCGGCAGGCAAGCCGTGATAATAAGCATTTTCCACCAGGGGTTGTAAAATATTTTTGGGAATCTTTTTATCCAGAATGCTCTCATCAATATCATATTCTACCTTTACCTGATTGTGATAACGGTAGTCCATGATCAGCTGATATTGTTTCAGGGTCACTATTTCATTGCTGACATTTTCAAATGTAGTATTTTGTGTATTCAGTCGCTCTCTTAATACACGTGTCAAAGCCGTATTTACTTTTATGATATCTTCATATGCACCCTGCCTTGCCAGAATGTTTATGATATTCATGGTATTGTAAATAAAATGCGGATCCAGCTGAGTAGTCAGAAGTTTATAATAAGTGACTGCCTTTTCATATTCTTTCCGTGACAGTTCGCTAGATTGCTGATTGATATTCACTGCCATATCATAAAAGGAATGACTTAACTCCCCGATTTCATCTTCTGTTTCAAAAAACTGTACTGGTTCGTCACCAATAGAAAATTTCTTCACCTGATCCCGCAACAAGCTGATTGGCCGCAGCATTTTATCGTTTGCAGGCACAATATACAAAAGCGCACATAATATCGGAATCAGATACAGTCCAAACACTCCCAGAAGAAACCAGCCAAATTCTGAAAACAGGCGTTTATAAGAAATAATACCGACTGTATAAACCAGCGTATTATAACTGTTTTTTATACAGGAGATTCCTCTTGAAGAAAAGAATTTCTGTTCTGTTTCGGATTCTTCCTTCTTTGAGCCTGTTTCCACATTGTTGTAAAGTTCATCCCCATAAGCATTGTAGATTTGAACAATATCCAGTCCATCTTCTGCATTTTTAATATTTCTTATCAAATGAGTTAAACCAGATAGGGATAAAAATAGATATGTATCGGCAGGAGTACAGATTTACTCCTGCTTTCGCCTTTATTCAGGCGGTTTGACGTGTAGTACGCTGCATATATTCCCTCTCCATTTCCCGCATTTCCTCGTCTGTGGGAATATCCACAATCCCGACATAGGAATAGTAAATGTCGATTTGCTGTGTCCGTTTCCCGTCCTTTTTCTCACGCTCATGGATTACGATTTTATCCACAAATGCGTTTAGGATTTCGGGCGTGAGTTCGTCAATGCGGGTATATTTCTTTGTGACGGCTATCAGCTTTGATACATTGGTGGTTTCCATGTCGGCTTCGCTGACTTCGGCTGTTAAGGATTCGATTTCCTGTTTTAGCTGTTCCTGCTCCGCTTCGTATCCGTCTGACAGCTTGCAAAAGCGTTCGTCATTCAGCTTTCCGTTGACATTGTCCTCGTAGATTTTACGGAACAGGCGGTCAAGCTCATCCATCCGCTTTTCGTCCTTTTCTATCTGTTTCTGCTTTGCAGACAGTTCGTATCGGCGTTCCGCAAGGGTGGTGTCTATCTGTTGTCGGATAAATACACGCTCAAACTGCTGCAGATAGGACAGGAAATGCTGAAGCTGTTTCAAAACCAACTGATTTAGTGCGTCTTCTCGGATATAGTGCTGCGTACAGTTCTGCGTGCGGCTCGTCCGCTTGTACTGGGAACAGCGGAAATGCGTGTATCTATTGGCAGTGGCAAGGCTTAGTTTTGCCCCGCAGTCGGCACAATAAAGCAGTCCAGAAAACATGCTCGTAATCCCGCTGTTGGTCGGTCTGCGTTTATTTTCCCGTATCATCTGCACCTTATCCCACACTTCCCTGTCAATAATCGGCGTATGGGCGTTCTCAATATATGCCCGCATTTCCTTTGCGGTTGGGATACGCTTCTTGCTTTTAAAGCCCAAACGGG
>OGOU01002736.1_pt1 | contig 12132 bp, 7 predicted proteins | sample 1552721 | NCBI WGS metagenome assembly OGOU01 (sample SAMEA2580176, study PRJEB22360) | human gut metagenome | biome: human gut; feature: human-associated habitat; material: faeces | place: Denmark | collected 2008/2010 | reverse complement strand
GCTAATTTCATTAAATACATGTTGGCGAAGTATCCCGAAATAAAGATTGTGGTTTTGGATCTGCTGACCTACGCCGGTAATCTCGGAACGATTGCCGAAGACATCGACGGGGAGCGTTGCGAGTTTGTGAAAGGTAATATCTGCGATCGTGCGTTGACGGACGAGCTCTTTGCCAAATACCAGTTCGATTATGTCGTTAATTTTGCGGCGGAAAGCCATGTGGACCGCAGTATCGAGAATCCGCAGCTTTTTCTGGTCACGAATATATTAGGTACTCAAAATCTGCTCGATTCTGCTCGTAAAGCGTGGGTGACGGGCAAAGCGGCTACCGGTTATCCTGAATGGCGTGAGGGTGTCCGTTTCCACCAAGTGTCTACCGATGAGGTGTATGGTAGCCTGGGGGCCGAAGGCTATTTCCATGAAACGACTCCATTGGACCCACGTAGTCCGTACAGTGCATCCAAGACGAGTGCCGACCTGTTTGTACAAGCTTACTCCGAAACTTATAAGATGCCGGTCAGCATCACCCGTTGTTCCAACAATTATGGTCCGTACCATTTCCCGGAAAAGCTGATACCTCTGATTATTAAAAACATTCTCGAAGGTAAATCGCTTCCTGTTTATGGTGACGGGACAAATGTACGCGACTGGCTGTACGTGGAAGACCACTGCAAGGCTATCGACTTGGTGATCCATAAGGGACGGGCAGGGGAGGTCTATAACGTAGGAGGCCATAACGAGAAGCAGAATATCGAGATCGTGAAGTTGACAATCAGTACCATTCGCCGATTGATGACGGAACAACCCGAATACCGCCGGATTCTGAAGAAAAAAGAGATCGGTGCGGACGGGCAGATTTCCATCGACTGGATCAACGACAGCCTGATTACTTTTGTAAAAGACCGTTTGGGCCATGACCATCGTTATGCCATTGATCCGACAAAGATTACAAACGAATTGGGCTGGACACCTGAAACTTCTTTCGAAACCGGAATTGTCAAGACGATCCGTTGGTATCTGGACAACCAGAAGTGGGTGGAAGACATCACGGGAGGAGATTATATGAAATATTACGAGCGGATGTATGGGAACCGTTAAGGTTCCCATACATCCGCAGCCTTTACCAAAGCTAAGTCTTTTCCTAATTCCGGCGCAGCTTCCTCGATCTGTTTGCGTACTGCGTCGCGGATATCTTTCCGGATATTCTTGCGTGTGCTGTCCAATTCCGCTTGCTTGGCCGGCTTGAAAATATCCTTGTATTTACATTTCGTGATCTTATATTTGAAATCATCCAGGTTGCCGGTGATGTCGATTCCTAATTTGAAAGGAACGGGCGATTTGAGTACCGATAGATGGTAATTGAATGTCATGTCCAAATTATGCGTTCCGCCGACAGCCACTTTGTAACGGTCCATTTCCACCAAGAATGGGAAGACTTCGATCTTATTGTCTTTGATGGCAAGGTCTACTGAAATACTGTCTATCATATTCCGTTTCTTGTTTTTGAACATCAGTGTCTTGGATATTTCGGTAAATGTTTCTCCATCGAGCAGTACCATATTGTCCCCGTGTAGATAGCAAGACGAGTTAATGGACGGCATAATGAGAGACATGGTCGAATCCATCTTGCAAGTAGCCGTGACCTGACAATCCAAAACACCTTCGAACGAACGGAGCATCGGGACTAATGTGTCGATGGAAGGGAAGAGGGCGATCAACTTCTCCACCTTCACATCTTCCATATCGAGGTCTAAACCGGCGGTTGCCTCTTGTCCGTTCTTAGCCCGGTAGACCATTGTCAGGTTCCCATTCCCCATATTGGATTGTATATTGAGCTTGCTCAAGTTGATACTCTGATCGCGCAGGACAATCTCGCCGACCACGTTCTCTAATTCCAGATCCTTGAAATCGATACGTTTTGCATTCGTATGGAGAGCCACGTCGAGAAAGGCTGGAAGAACAAATAATTGGCTGGTCGTGTCGGTTTCTGTTTGTGCGATACTATCTTGCAGCGATTCGGTATTGAGTTGTGCGATATTTTCATCACTGAGCATTAGTAGGTCCGTGTTTTCCCCATATTGCATACCGTTGTTGACTGCCTGCATCAACTGATTACAATCGATATAATCCGAATTTAGATTGAAATTTCCTTTCAACTTTCCTCCGCGGAGCATCGCTTTCCGGATCTGGCTGATCTCGCCGTTAAGGGTGAAATTACTTTTGCCGAGATGCAGGCGGGCATCTGTCAGTGTGATGTCGTTTGTGTTGAACCTCATCGTCGTCGGCTCCATCCATATCGGGAGTGGGAACATGCGGCTGAAACCGCGCATTTGTTTGAAAGAGATGCTGCCCCGTGCTTCCCATTTGCGCAGGAATTGACCTTCTGTTTTGCTACTGTCGCCGACGGCAGTTTTCCCGGCCATCTTCTTTCTCTTTTCTGTTAGATGTACACGTTGTTCGTCGGTCAGTGTGCGGCGTTGCCGGTTTGCCATCTGTAGGCGTCGTGCATCACGATAGGGAAGGGCCTCGATCGTAAACGAGCTTCCCGTCAGGGAGAGGCCTGTCCGTAAAGGCATACTGATGTATTTCAGTGTGTCGATCGAAATGACAGCGGCTGCAGTCGGGGTTAGTTTGTCGGAAGTGGACGGTTTGATACCACCTTTCAGTTCGGAACGTCCGGCCACGATCCAGACGGAATCGGCCGTTCGGGTTCTCAGATGGTTGAAGGCCAATTGCCCGGTCATCGGTATGACGGCTGTTGTATCAATAACAGGCGATGTTTGAGCAAGCATTTCCAATTTACTTATGTTCGTGCTGATTTCATCTTTATATTTGATATTCAGGCTATCTATTCCCATCGTCATCCGCATCAGGTTTTGTGATTCGATGTAAAGACTTTTCTGGTGTGTCGTGTCGATTGTCAGATAGGCATCGGAAATGAAAATATCCATGCCGAGTGACTGGCTGAACGCTTTTAGCTTGTCAATATTGAGTTTTCCTGAACTGTGTATCTTCCCGAACCGGCTTTCGACAAGGTCATTCACGGTAAAAGTGGTCGATAGGTCTGCATCCATTACACCTTCCACTAACAGCGTGTCCGGATTAAGGAATTCCTGTCCCAACCGGGTGAAGTCCACTTTACCTTTCATTCCGGCCCGGACGGCCGGATTTTTGAACAGGTTGGTTACTTTGGCCTGCATATCCAATGAAGTGTTGAGCCCTTTCATCGTGAGTTGTTCGAGCGAGACGAAAGAAGAATCCGGAAAAGGTCCGTTCAGATGGATATCTAGGTCCATTTCCAGTGTGTCGATACCTTGTTTGATGTCCTTTATATGATAGGAGCCGTTTTCTATTTTGCAACACAGGTTCGCATTTGGTACGATACTGTCCCCTAAGAAACCGTGAATGCTTCCTTCCATAAGGATTGAGCCTTCCGCTTGTATCTTATCGCGATTCTGGAAATAGGCATCGGGAATGAATTTCAGCAGATCGTTCATATCCGAGATTTTCAATCCCATATCCATATCGATACGGGTGTGTCGGTTTTCCGGAAAGTGGCGTATAGTGCCATCGGCGGTGAAAGGCAGATTGTTCACCTTCAATTCCGCATCTTTCAAGGTAGTCGAGTTGTAGTGTTCGGCGAGCACTAACCTGCTTTTGAGATGAAGTGACAAGTCGTTTTTCAATGTATAAGTTGGGTTACTGAATAAAAGGGATGAACAGCCCATTTCCAAATCGAGTGTATTGGCTCCCCCAGCCAATGAACCGTCAAGGCGTACGAAGAAGCCCTGCATTTCGGTAAAAAGGTCAGCTTGGCGGTCGTCATACGTGAAATGTCCTCCGTAGATGCGTACCTTTTGCAGGTCGATAGGCGGCAGGGGCTTTTTGCCTGCATCGGTCTCTGTCGAATCCGTCTCACTTTCGTAAATATCCCAGTTCGCACGTCCGTTTTTATTGACGAATCCATAGAAACGCGGGTTCTCGATGGAAAAGTCTTTGATGGTGATCTTACTACCAAAAAGGTAATCGAGTGGTTGCAAAGACAGGGTTGCCCGGTTGAAAGCAAGCAGCGAATCGGAAGGAATTGCCAGTTCTTCTTCATGGGCGGTCGAATCTTCGGCTGCGTGCGAGATCAGGTGGCCGTTCGTCAGCTTCACGCCTAAATAAGGATAGGTTTCGAAATAGGTCAGTTCCACCCGTTCGCAATCCAAATGTGCATCGATGAACTTATTTGCCTGCTCGATAACCAGTGGCGTCAGTTTCTCTGGCGGCAATACTCCCCAGTTCAGAATGCTGAACCCGATAGCCGGGAGTATGAATATCAGGGTTATAGTCGCCAGAACGATGATCGTCAGTATTTTCTTTTTCCTTTTCATATTTATCTTATGTATGCTTCTGTCAAGAATTATAATATACAAAAGTATGAAAAAGCCGGAGATGACGAAGGTGATCTGTTGCCTTTTTTGAATAATCCGTTTAGTGCTCATTCCGTTTTGCCATTTGAAGATTGGGTCGTGGTTTAAAAAAAGATAGACAAAGTAAGATTAGGATCGCATGGCGAGCCCCCTTATTGTCAAAAACGATCTGAAATTGCAAAATCTGAGTTAAAATAAACGGTTTGCAGAGGTCTGTTTTCTGTTTAAAAGGTGGTTAGGAAAAGACTGTTCCCGTGAGGTGCGCAGTTTTTTCCCGCGAAGACGGTCTTCGTTGCCATGACGACCGTCTTTGTATAAGGGGAAGTCGGCATCCTGGGGCGATGAAGTCCGTTTTTACGGCGATGAAGACGGTCGTCACGGAAACGGGGTGCCGGAATCCTTGAAAATACCCTCGGATTTCTTTCCATATTCCTTGACTCTCCCTTTTGTTTCCCCGGATATCCGATTCTCCGGGAGTTTAGCTTTGTCAGAATGTCGGGAATTCCGGTAAAAAGATTGACAAACAGCCGGCTTTTTTTATTTTCCAAGTGGACGGTTTTCATATATGCCACGAAAAGTGCCGTTTTGGTGTGTAAAGGTCAATCTGAAAGCGTTCAGCTTTTCGATTGAAATAGAAAAACAGGGGGATATTGTAAAATTTATCCTTGTGAAATAATAATTGACTTTATTTGAGTTCGTGCCTAAACAATGCAGATGTGCATTTTGGACAAATATCGTTTTGCTATATGTATTACGGTAAAGCTGTATATTTGTTGTGTTAAAAAATATTACCCGCAATACTATTCTAAAAACATGGGATAGAAATCCGATTTTGATGGGGTAGTAGTGATATTTTGATTATCTTTGCAATTGTCATGAAACATTTGCCTGATTGAGTAGTATGGAGCCCTAAACTAATAAAAAATATAAATGAACATGTCGTAGATGACCTTAATAGCAGATTGTCTTCTAAATCAGAGTTTCTCCGAAGTTAAGTATGGCAAGATTGACAGTTATGACACGTTAATGAGTTTGGTAAAGTAAAAAGTAATATATTTATGGATTTTCGTCTGAAAGTATTTCACAGCGTAGCCACGAATTTGAGCTTTACGAAGGCTTCAAAAGAGTTGTTTATCAGTCAGCCAGCCATCAGCAAGCATATTCATGAATTGGAGGTGCAATATAAAACATCGTTGTTCGATCGGGTGGGAAGCCATATCGGACTGACCCATGCGGGTGAATTGTTGTTGTCGCATACGAAACAGCTGTTGGCTGCATACCGGCAGATGGATTTCGAGATGAACCTGTTGACGGATAATTTTGCCGGGGAACTGCGGTTGGGGGCAAGTACGACGATTTCCCAATATGTGCTGCCGCCTGTCCTCGCCTCTTTTATCAAGAAGTTCCCGGAGATAAAAGTCTCTTTGCTGAACGGGAATAGCCGCGATATCGAACAGGTCTTGCGGGAGGGAAAGATCACCCTCGGCCTGGTCGAAGGAACGGCGCACCAGAGCACGCTTCACTATACCCCTTTTATGAGAGACGAACTGGTCGTCGTGGCGCATACGGGCAGTTCATTGGAGGCCTCTGACGACGATTTCCTCCCTCCACTTCAAAAGAGCGAAGGGAACGAGAAGTACCGGGTCTACGCGGTTGTGGCGCCCTCCATTTCCAGCCAGTTCCGCTACGCCAAGCTGGGCCAGGTCGTTTCGGGCATCAAGGCCCTGGGCTTTTTCAATGTGGTGGAAGCTGCCCTGGCGGAACATCAGGTGAAACTTTCGCAACTGAATGTGGTGTTGCAGATGGGGAGTACGGAAAGTATTAAGTTGTTTTTGGAGAACTCCGAGGTGTTGGGAATTGTTTCTATCCGTGCCGTGACCCGCGAATTGATGTCCGGCAGGCTGAAGGTGATCGAAGTGGAGGGGTTCCGCGCCGAACGGATGTTTACCTTTGCCGAGCCGCAGGGACAGAACGGGGGAGTGGAAGAAAGCTTCATCCGATATGCCTGCCAAAACTGGCGATAACCTGATGTTATACTCTATAAAAACATATTAGGAAAGGATAGAGGAAAAAAGCCTTACTTTTGCCACGGTTTTAAAAAATAATGGATTTTAAACTTGATTGAATATGTTTAGCGAAAAAAGGAGTAACGTACTTCATGGCATTCTGTTGATCGCCCTTTTCTCTTGTTCTGCTTTTTACATAGCAGAGTTTCCCTTTGTCAAAAATCTATCCTTCAGTCCTCTGATCGTCGGTATCCTGTTGGGAATGGTATATGCGAACAGTTTGCGCAACCATCTGCCTGAGACATGGGTGCCCGGTATTTTGTTTTGTACGAAGCAGGTACTGCGTGCCGGTATCGTGTTGTATGGTTTCAGGCTGACATTCCAGAGCGTGGCCGAGATCGGGCTTCCGGCCATCCTGATCGATGCGATTATAGTGGCGGCTACCATATTCATAGGTTTGTTTGTCGGGCGTTTGCTGAAAATGGATAAAGATCTCGCTTTGCTGACATCCACCGGTAGCGCGATCTGTGGGGCTGCTGCCGTATTGGGAGCCGAGCCGGTCGTGAAAAGCGAGCCGCATAAAACAGCGGTGGCCGTTTCGACAGTCGTTATTTTCGGCACTTTGTCGATGTTTATCTATCCGGCCATGTACCGTGCAGGCATATTGGACCTGACATCTGAACAAATGGGGCTTTATACCGGATCGACCTTGCACGAGGTGGCGCATGTCGTAGGTGCAGGTAATGTTATGGGAAAGGAAATTTCGGATACGGCTATTATCGTGAAAATGATTCGCGTTATGATGCTGGCTCCCGTCTTGGTGATGATGAGTTTTGCTTTGGCGCGTACCGCCGTGAAAGCCGTATCTGATAGCGTAAAGGAAACAGCAGCCGTTACAGCAAAACGGGGTAAGATCACAATCCCGTGGTTTGCTTTCGGTTTCCTGGCTGTGATTGGTTTTAATTCTTTTGATCTGTTGCCTCATACAGTTGTGGACGGGATCAATAATATAGATACATTTATGTTGACGATGGCCATGACGGCATTGGGTACGGAAACTAGTATCGAGAAGTTTAAGAAAGCCGGAGCGAAACCTTTCATCTTGGCGGCAGTATTGTATATCTGGTTGTTAGGTGGTGGCTATTTGTTGGCGAAGTATTTGGTTTAACATAAATTGCTTGATGCTGTGGTGAGGGAGTGTCTTAATAAATTATTACCTTTGTGCCCAAAACAAGAAAAATAGAGAAAAGTGGTTTCAAAGGTAACAAAAGGTATTATAATTTCGTTCTGGCTGCTGTTTGCGATAGCGGTAGGTGCTGTAGTTTTATTGTTTTCAGCAATAGCCAAAGGCTCGATAGGCTATATGCCACCGGTCGAACAGCTTGAAAACCCGATTGATAAATATGCTTCACAGGTCGTGTCTGCTGATGGGAAAACACTCGGTCTCTATGCGCATAGCCAGGATAACCGTATCATGGTCAATTATAACGATCTATCTCCCGATTTGGTGAAGGCGTTGATCGCAACGGAAGATGTCCGTTTTGCCGAACATAGCGGTATCGATGCGCAGGGACTGTTTCGTGCAGTTGTTAAGAGAGGCATTTTGATGCAGAAAAGTGGTGGTGGTGGTAGTACCATTACGCAACAATTGGCAAAGCAATTGTTTTCTCCAAGTGTTGACAATGTGATGGAACGTTTGTTCCAGAAACCGATCGAGTGGGTGATTGCCGTCCAGCTTGAACGTTATTATACGAAGGAAGAGATCATTAATATGTACCTGAATAAGTTTGACTTTCTTTATAATGCCGTGGGAATCCAGTCTGCTGCCCGTGTTTATTTCGGAAAGACGCCCAAGACGTTGAAGATCGAGGAAGCGGCGACACTTGTCGGAATGTGTAAGAATCCCTCTTATTTTAATCCCAGGCGCCATAACGAGCGGACACGCGGACGGCGTAACACGGTTTTGGAACAAATGCAGAAAGCCGGCTATATAACGCAGGCGGAATGTGACTCGCTGAAGGCTTTGCCGCTCACACTTCATTTTAGCCGTATGGATCATAAGGAAGGGTTGGCTCCTTATTTCCGCGAATATCTGCGCTTATTTTTGACGGCGAAGAAACCTGAGCGTAAAAACTATCGGGGATGGCAGATGCAGCAGTTCAAGGAAGACTCGGTTGCCTGGGAAACGAATCCTGCATACGGTTGGTGTAACAAGAACAAAAAGGCTGATGGAGAATTCTATAATTTGTATACGGATGGTTTAAAAATATATACGACCATTGATTCCCGTATGCAGAAATATGCTGAGGATGCCGTCCGTGAGCATATCGGAGGTTATCTTCAACCTGCATTTTTTAAAGAGAAGAGAGGAAAAAGTTATGCTCCGTTCTCCCGTGATTTACGTCAAGGCGAGGTTGATACGATCTTTATGCATGCTATGCACCAGACAGATCGGTACCGTGCCATGAAGAAGGCGGGAGCGAGTGAGAAAGAGATAAAGGCTGCCTTTAACGAACCGGTCGAGATGCGTGTGTTCAGTTGGGGAGGTGCTATAGACACGACGATGTCTCCGTTGGATTCGATCCGCTATCATAAGAGTTTCCTGCGTACCGGCTTCATGTCGATGGATCCGCGCACCGGTCATGTGAAAGCCTATGTGGGTGGTATCGATTATAATGATTTCCAGTATGATATGGTGAATGGAGGCCGTCGCCAGATCGGTTCCACTATTAAACCTTACCTCTATTCCCTTGCAATGATTGAAGGTATCAGTCCGTGTGACGAGATGTTGCACGTGCAACAACGCCTGACCGATGAGAACGGACGGCTTTGGGAACCCCGTAACTCGAATAAGAAACGGATCGGTGAGATGGTTTCTGTACAGTGGGGATTGCAGAATTCCGACAACTGGGTGACGGCTTGGTTGATGAGCCAATTGTCTCCCTATACGTTTATTCGTCTGCTGCATTCGTTCGGATTAAAGAACGAAATGGATCCAGTAGTTTCGATTTGTTTGGGGACTCCAGATGTCTCGGTTGGTGAGATGGTAAGCGGTTATACGACTTTTGCCAACAAAGGCATACGAGTCGAACCTTTGTATGTGACCCGAATAGAGGATCCTTACGGCAATACGATTGCGAATTTCAATTCGCAGATGAGTGAAGTATTGACGGAAGATGCTTCTTATAAGATGCTCCACATGTTGAAAAATGTGATAGACGGTGGTACTGGTAGTCGTATTCGTGCCCGTTATGGCATCAAAGCGCCGATGGGAGGAAAGACCGGTACGACGCAGAATAACTCCGACGGTTGGTTTATGGGTTTTACGCCGAGCTTGGTATCCGGTGTCTGGGTCGGCGGTGAAGATCGTTCTATCCATTTCGACCGGATGTCGGAAGGACAGGGAGCTAGTATGGCTCTGCCAATCTATGGACTTTACATGCAGAAAGTTTATGCCGACAAAACGTTGGGCTATTCGCAGGAAGAGGATTTCGACATTCCCGAACAGTATCAGAATCCTTGTAAAATGGCCACCGAAGAGGAACGAAAACAGGCACCGGCAGATGTGGGTGGCATTGATAAGATGTTTGAATAAGAAACAGGCTTGCTTTTAAGTGCAATAAAAAATGCGTGGTTATGGAATTTTCATTTTATGGCCATGCATTTTTTTATTATATCCGTGTGTTTCTTTTTCATGACGGTGGAACCATAATCGGAATTTATTTGTTAGATTTGTATGTGTTAACTTTTCATGATATGGGATATGGAACGGGGAAAAGATAAAACATGGTAGACCGTCCGGTTGAAAGACTTTAACCGGGTAGTTTCCCATTATATTAAAATAATCTAATGAGACGAAAGATATGAATTTCAGAAATAAATATGTGCTGGCTATCGACCAGGGCACGACCTCTTCGAGAGCCATCCTTTTCAGCCATCAGGGCAATATCATCACACTAGCGCAGAAAACATTCCAGCAGTATTTCCCTAAGCCTGGCTGGGTGGAACATGACCCGAACGAGATTTGGTACACACAATCGTCTGCCATCAAGGAGGCTATGGCTAAAGCGGATGTGACGGATATGCATATTGCCTGTATCGGTATTGCCAACCAGCGTGAAACGACGATAATATGGGACCGGGAGACCGGCTTCCCTGTCTATAACGCCATTGTTTGGCAGGACAGACGTACGGCAGACTATTGCGAAGAATTGAAAACAAAGGGGTATGCCTCTCTGATCCAGCAGAAGACCGGATTGGTGATCGATGCTTATTTTTCTGCTACGAAGATACGTTGGATTCTTGATCATGTGAAGGGTGTCCGGGAACGTGCCGAGCGTGGGGAGCTTTGTTTCGGTACGGTCGATTCCTGGTTGGTTTGGAAACTGACCCGCGGAAACGAATTTATTACGGATATTACGAATGCCTCCCGTACGATGTTGTTCAATATTCATACGCAGGAATGGGATAAGGAACTGCTTGACCTTTTCCAAATTCCGGCATCCATGATGCCGGAAGTGAAAAGTAGTAGCGAAGTGTATTGCGAGACTTCCACCCCGATATTTAAGACCGGTATCCCGGTTTCGGGAATGGCCGGTGATCAGCAAGCCGCCCTGTTCGGACAATTGTGTACGGATATCGGTATGATTAAAACGACTTACGGAACAGGATGCTTTATGATTCTGAATACTGGAAGCAAGCCTGTTTTATCTAAAAATAATTTGTTGACGACTATTGCCTGGAAACTGGACGGGAAAGTGACGTATGCGTTGGAAGGAAGTGTTTTTGTCGGTGGTGCGGTCGTTCAATGGTTGCGTGACGAGTTAGGATTGATACAGAGTGCCGCTATCACGGAGCAGCTGGCCAATTCCGTGCCGGATAACGGAGGTGTCTATTTTGTTCCGGCGCTGACCGGGTTGGGAGCTCCTTACTGGGACCAGTATGCCCGTGGAGTCATCATCGGAATCACGCGCGGAACAAGTACAGCCCATCTGACCCGTGCCGCCTTGGAAGGTATTTGCTATCAGGTCTACGATGTCTTGATGGCTATGGAAAACGATATACATGCCAAGCCGAAAGAGATCCGTGTGGATGGTGGAGCGATTGCTAATAACTTCCTGATGCAGTTCCAGGCGGATATCTGGCGTTGTCCGGTTGTTCGTCCTCGTGTCCTTGAAACAACGGCTTTGGGTGCCGCCTATCTGGCAGGGTTGGCGATCGGTTACTGGAAAGATGTGGATGAACTGAAAGAACAGTGGTCCTTGGATAATATCTTTAGTGCTGAAATGCATGAAGAAACGGCCGAGACTTTGCTTACCGAATGGCATAAAGCGGTCGGTAGGAGCTTGAATTGGGCTGCGGATTAGTTGTATGAATAATCTATAATATATACCATGAATTTACGAAATAAAGTCTCTTTTTTTCTACTCTCTTTTGTGGCGGTTCCATTGTTTGCACAGACACCGCAACAGGAATTGGAACGGCTTCAACAAAACTATATCCAGTCTTTTATATCGAATGACGACCGGATGGCTTCATTGGTGGAACTCTTGTCAGGCATACAGCCTGAAACGGAAATATCCGATCAGGTTGTCGTTGAACTCCACCAGCGTTATCCTTTCAACGTGGAGAAAATAGCGGGATATATGGAAACGATCCGAGAAGACGGTTCCTGGCCGGATATTAACTATAACGACCAGAAACGATCGGGC
>OGOU01002727.1_pt1 | contig 12156 bp, 14 predicted proteins | sample 1552721 | NCBI WGS metagenome assembly OGOU01 (sample SAMEA2580176, study PRJEB22360) | human gut metagenome | biome: human gut; feature: human-associated habitat; material: faeces | place: Denmark | collected 2008/2010 | reverse complement strand
TGCTCAGGCTGGTTTGGCCCGGCGCCACCCCAACAACCCGGCCGTAATACCAGCCAATAATGTATATGTTGCTAAATTGCGTAATTTCATAATTATAAGGTGTACAATAACCTTAAAATAACGCCTGCCGACCTTGGTTTATTGTGCCTGCATGCGCTGTGCCTGAATTTCGGCATAAGGGGTGGCAAGGACCTGACGATAGAACTTGCGGACATCTTCCCAGCGATAATAAGGAAAATTGTCAGTGGTAACAGGAATATGTTTTTCTGTCTCGTTGAGAAGTATTTTGACAAGGATGTCGTTTTTGTTGTCGCGATAGAATATCATCTGCAGATTGGCACCCATTGGAGAAATCTTGTAGTCTGCGTAGTCCGAGGCAAGCTTATATGGGTCGATTTGATCGGAATAACAGCTGTCAAGTTGCATAAGAGCGGCCAACGGTATGATGTTGCCGTCGTGTCCGAAGCGTAATGTTGCGCCGTTTTTCCTTTGAACGATATATTCGTCTGCTGTTTCCAAAATATTGGCCAGAAGATTCTTGGCATTGTCGACATGTGTGCCGTTAGCTAAAGGATAGGATGAATTGCAGGCATAGAAGTTGAAATTGAATACTTGCCATAATCTGTATAGCTCATCAGAAGTGAATATATCGAAGAACGTAATGGGCGTCTCCATATTCTGCATATCTACAGCGACCCAATATAAATCCCACATAGTCTCAACCGGGTCAACTCTACGGCGAATATATGTACTGTCGCTGAACAGCGAAGCCATCAGGCGGTCAGGCTGGGTCATTTCGTAGCGGAATTTGCGCCAGTCCTGATACCAGTCGCCGTCCGTTCCGCTATATTTTCCCGATTCGGGAGAATGGTAGTTGAGGTAGTTCATGGCACGATATCCTGATTCGCGCGGTATGAAAAGTTTGGGATTCAATTCCTTTAGTCCTTCGATAAAAGCGAACATAGAGTGTGCGCAACGCATGACAGTAGTCGACTTGGCGGTGATTTCGGGTAAGCCTTCGAAAACCGACTGATTGGCCTTATACATTCGACAGGCTATATCGTGATGTTGACGAGCGCCTAAGGGCGAAAGTTCGCCACCTCGACCGTTCGCTTCGAGCCATACTGTGTCCAAACGCGACAGAACATTTTCGCCAAGAGGAGTGAGCGCATTGTGTTCCTTCGCGTCGCGAAGTCGTTCAATGATGCGCAGATAATCCTTGTCACTGATGAGATAGCGTGAACCATGACGTCCGTAGTGACTGATATAGAACGGTTTATAACCTTTCGGAGCCTGTGTCTGGACCGAAGGAGGACCAGGATAGGCATAATATACACCCCCTGCTTTCCCCGGTGTCGATTCAATATCGTTAATAGTTGTCTGTGCATGAATATTTGAGATGCAAAGACATGCAATAAAAAGGTAGAAATATCGAAGTTTCATAGTCATTCGGTGTATTACAAAGATGGTAATATTGCCATGACTTTACATTAATCCTTGCTTTTGCAAGTGTTTCTGCCAATTCCAGGCCGAAAGCATAGTGTCGGCGAGCGGAGTATCCGCTTTCCACCCGAGAATATTGTTGGCACGCGTGGGGTCAGCCCAGACTTTAACGATGTCACCTTCGCGACGTGGTGCGATAGAGTAGGGAACATGTACGCCGGTTGCTTGCTCGAATGTGTTGATAAGTTCGAGGACAGAAACACCGTTGCCTGTGCCAAGATTAAAGATTTCGACATCCTGGTCCATGTTGCCGCTGATAATGCGCTTCATAGCAGTAACATGTGCGCGAGCGAGGTCGACAACGTTAATAAAGTCACGAATACACGAACCGTCCGGGGTTGGGTAATCGTCACCGAAGACTTTCAGTTCCTTGCGTACTCCAATAGCGGTCTGAGTCAGATAAGGAATCAGGTTCTGAGGCACACCGTTAGGCAACTCGCCAATCAAGGCCGATGGGTGCGCGCCGACGGGGTTGAAGTAGCGAAGAAGAACGCTACGGAAACCGGCACCAGAGTGTATGGTGTCGCTGATAATTTCTTCTGAAATCTGTTTTGTATTTCCGTATGGCGATGTGGCAGGTTTTATCGGTGCTGTTTCATCGACCGGATTTGTGTCAGGCTCGCCATAAACTGTGCAGGACGAGGAAAAAACAATGCCTTTGACATTGTATCGTGAGATACATTCGAGAAGATTAAGCAGCGAGACGAGGTTGTTGCGATAATATAAAAGAGGTTTGTGTACCGATTCGTTAACCGCCTTTGAAGCTGCGAAATCAATGACACCCTCAATATCGGCATTTTCCTTGAATATGGCGTCCATGGCATCTAAATCCGTGCAGTCGGCCTGATAAAAAGTTGGACGTATACCGGTTATAGCTTCGATGCCGTCAATCGAATTGCGGTTGGAGTTTGAAAGATTGTCAACGATAATGACATCGAATCCAGCGTTAAGCAATTCGACGGTAGTGTGCGAACCAATGTAACCGGCACCTCCTGCGACAAGAATCTGAGAACGAGACATAAGATTAATATATATCTTAAAAAATAGACGATTTTATTTGCAGCAACAAAGTTACATATTTTCTGTGATTATCTGCAATAAATCGTATCGATATTGACATATCAAAAGGTACCAAACCCTATATGATTACAAGTAAAGGATGGTGTTTCATTTTGCCAAATGTCTGTTATTTTGTTTTATAACTTGACTATGAGTAATAGGCTTGGAATACTGATTATTAACTATAGATATAAAATTTAAGCGATGTGTTTGTTGACACATCGCTTAGAAAGTAGCGGGACCGAGGATTGAACTCGGGACCTCCGGGTTATGAATCCGACGCTCTAACCAGCTGAGCTATCCCGCCGTTTGCGACTGCAAAGTTATGAATTTATTTTTAGATAGCAACAAATTTTGCCAAAAAATTTTTTATTTGTTGGGGCAGAGGGAAATTCAGAGGGAAATTCGGAGGGAAATTCGCGTCTTATTCTATTTACACCAGAAATCGTAAGTGAAAAGCCGTATCCTCTTGCTCATGTCTTTGGATTTGAAATAGATGTCAACATAAAAACTCCCCGCTCCTTTAATATAAACCACATATTTGTCACAGATATCGACAAAAATCATCTTTCCATATAAAGACATTTGCCGCTTCTTCTTTAACATCTTCGAGTCCGTATGATGCTTTGTTTGAATCGAAGGATTCACAGTTCGACAAGGCCTCTCTGAAATCTTCAGCTTTCATGTAGAGATTGAGGAGATCCTCTCTCAAACAAAGTATATCACTGAGGCTTTTAATCAATTTCACGATTGGTCCCATTGATTTGGCCATCCCGTCCCACCATTTGCGGATAGGGAATCCGGGCTTATATTTTATTGATAATGGCTATACCATAATTCTTTCTTATTTCATTTTAAACATTCATACGGAGTCGGTCGCGAGTATCCATCAGTACGCATCCAAGGATGTTCTCGCCATTCCAGTCGCTAACGGTTCCTTTCAAGGCATCTTCACGGGTTAGACCGATACCCCAAATTTTGTCGTAAGGGCTGGCTTCTGCCAGAATGGCATCGCCGGTGGACAGTAGAAATTCCTTCAACTGCTGATTCTGCGAGAACTTTGCAACGTTCCCCTCAACCACCAGATCATACTTGCGGGCATCCCATGCGGCCTGATCATAGCCTCGGATTTTTCGGCCAAGCTTCTTATAATCGAAAGGATTGGTGGCTTCCATTATTTTCTGAAGCACTTCTTCATCACCGAATAGTTTTGCCTTACCCGCCATCATGTATTGCTCAGCTGTGTGATAGACGGTATCGTCCACCACAAAATAGCAATCATACCACTGGCTGAAACATGCAGCTGTGATCTTTGCCGGATTGGGAGTGTGCCCCCAGAAGTAAATTATTGGGGTAGCATGATTTTCACGGACTATTCTCCGGATGGTTTCAATGTTGTATCTCATTTCAATGTCTCCTTTTCTCTTATTTTCATTAAAATTTTTCCTAAGTTATTCTCTCCGATCCAACTGTAGCGATCCATACCCCAGAAGGTTTGGTCATTGTTGGTGCCATTAATCAGCAGTTTGGTTCCCGTCTGCTTCAACTTCTCCATGATAGTAGGGTTCTGATTGAATTTGGCTTGGAGTATCGACTCCATTATCTTGAGTGCCTCGCCATCCGATGAGGCTTTGAAAGCAGCTTCGGCACTTTTATAACGTTGCCCTCTCCATTCTAACCAACATGGGTAGTGGTTGCTCAGAAAAGAATAGTCGCCTTTGAACTGCCGGATTACTTCCGGAAAATCTTTCGGCGTGAATCGGCCGAAAAGCTCGGCTACCTCCGGAATGAGGAGGTCCTTACTGCTTTCTCCGGCCAGCATCCGGTTCCTGACCAATGTCGAACTCACTCCTTCGACCCCTTCGGGTACAGGCAATATGACAATATGTTCATGATATCCATTGAGAATCTCATCGGCTGTAATCTCTTGTTCAATGGAGGAACCTTCCCTGGAATAAAGTACAGCCCTGAAACGGTCAAGAAACCCGCATTTCTCAGTTAGATGACTTAGAAGTCCCAACTTGTCGGCACCCATCACGAAGTATAGTTCCGCCAAGGGATAATCTTCCTGAAGTGCTTCCAACGTAGGTACTGTTCGGGGCTCGATAGTACCAATTTCCTTTTCACAAACATCGAGCCGCGAATCGGTGCACATTGAGCGAAGCATACGGATTCTAATTTCCGGAGTGAGCACAAACATTCTCGCATCTCTCCGCATTTTGCGCTTTAAGTAGGCGTCGCTCACGGGAACAAACAGACCTTTATCGGCATCGAGGGCATCGACAGCATTCATCATAAGCCGATAATGTGCGATTGTAGGCGGATTGTAACTGCCACCCATTACGACTATCTTCATCTTGTCTGTTGCCATATCGTTTGTTTTTCGAATCTTCAGAATTCGAGTCTGAAGCCTTTTAGTTTCGGTTAATTTAGATTTCCACTTTCGACAAGAAACACATTTAGCTTCACTCCATCAAATCGAAATATCATGCAGTCGGTAGAGCTTGCCGGATGTGGATATCTATAACATTATTTTTTATCTCGTGTAAAAATTACACCGCAAAGATAGTGCCTTTCCCCGAAAGCAACAAATATTTTTGTAATTTATTAAAAATGCATTTTCAGTTTTTTACTTTATCCGTAGAAAAAATTAAATAGTTACGGTTCTATCACAGTATTCTGTTATCTTAAACTTTCGATATACTTCTTACGAGCGTTGAAAACTTCGGGAGGAATGGTCGTGACACCTGAGGCTGTCATCTCTTTATACATAGCGTTGAGTGTCCGCATTATCTTTACCGTTGTGTGCCCGTATTCTTTGGAGTATCCGCGAAGTACAGGCGCATTCAGACCTTTATCTGCACCATAGAACATCCAATAGGCGCACAGGGCAATATCGGTGCGATGAAGCCCCATGGCACAGGCGATATAGAAATTGCCGGCATCAATCTTTCGGCAGAATTCGGGAAATTTCTCAATCATCTCAGTGATATCCGATGCATTCGGGCCGACAGGGAAATAGAAATACTCCATGCCGTACTGCTCACAGAACTCATGCAAACGGGAAAATGCAGCATCTTTGCGAAGTTCGATGATAGTACGGATGCCACAATCCTTGATGATGGGCCATGCGTAATTCTGATGCTGCGAAGACATTGTTCTGCCGCGGACGCCTCCATAAACCGGTGCAATGTCAGGAATATCGAGTTTCAGTATCTTTTCGACATCAAGCGACGATGAAACGGGAAATACATCCTTTTGCGGCAAGGATGCTATGACTTCGACAGGCTTGATATCCGCAGAAACCTACTTTGCAACGTGCCAACCGTCGCAGTAAAGACATTTATATACAGAATACTTGCCTCCATATTTCTTAGCCATAAAATCAGCGACCTTAATGGCGTGCTCCTTAGTGTCGTATGCACTTTTGGGCTTATGATCGCTGCGGCGCACATGAGCATATTCAGAGAATACGCCCCAGGCTTTCTTCTTGAAAATAGACGTCGGATGCGAGAGCTGGTCCGTGAACCATCTCCATACATTACATAATGATATTTTGTTTTCTTTCATCGTGTAACGTTTTCTTTGTTAGGCACCTGGGTATGGAATGTAAACCATAGATCCAGCATCAATTTTAGATTATCTTACTTTATTATTGATGGCTGAGAGTGCGATTATCTATCGCTTGACCGAGTATTATCCGTTGTAATCCATTCAATATAATGAGCTTCTGTTGGAGAGGGTGGGGTGAGTTTGGAGAGCATGGAGAGGATAGCGTGGCCGGGGATGGCTTCGGGACGCGAGACGTTTTGAGCCATGTTGCTATCGAGCGGAGCCTCGAGGTAGAGTATGCGGACGCGGGCGCCATATTCCTCGAAGAGGCGGATAAGGCGGCCTCGGTTCTGTGCGGTAATGTTGGTGGCGTTCCACACGAATGACTGATGTCGGCGCAGATATTCTCGGGCTCGCTCCTTGGCAAGATTGGCCACTCGCCCTTGATTGTCGAGCGCAGAAACGCGAAGTTCGGCACGGATATCATCGAGCGAGATCATCGGAATGTCGGGAAAATGATTGCGGATGTAGGTGTCTTTGCCCACTCCGGGCAGTCCGCTCATCAATATCACTTCGCCCCATGTGTCATCATGCAGCTCTTGTCCTTTCCAGATGTCACGACCTTGAAAAAAGGCTTGGCGAGTTGCTGCGGATGGGAAATCATAGCAGCCGGTGTAGCAGACTTCCTCTTTCGCGAGTTCGGCACAAAGTGCAATCTGGTCGAGCATCTGCTGCCGGTCGTTGCACTGTCGGCCCAACATGTCCGCGGTGGCCAGTATGCACAGCATCTCTACCGAGAAGTCCGGCACAAGCAGCGAGTTTGAGGCGATGCGGTGAAGCTTCAGCACTCCGTCAGCGGTGTCGATGGCATGCGGCGGGAATGAATGATACCTTATCAGCAGACATACCGCCTCTCGGAATTGTATAGTATCAGCGGTGCCTGCCATATTATGTCCGCACCACAACTGTTTGCGGGACATACGGCTCCCGATAGCGGAGTGATTTGGAGCAATCAGCTCCTTCCCTTGCCATCGTGTCGCTGAAATTTTGCCGACGTCATGAAGCAATGCGGCATATTCGAGAATCTGCTGACGTCGTAGGCTAAGCGCCTGAAATTCCGGTATGGTGAGCAACGCTTCATGTACCATCAGAGTATGAGTCAGTACATCGCCCTCGTCGTGAAATCCGACGGGTTGCGGCGTCGCGGCGAGCTGTTCGGCATACTGCCCCAGCAGCAGGTTCTCAAGCTCTGTCATACAAACATATCTTCTATTGTTCCGGCAAGTCCGTTTGGCACAATGGCACGGTCGAGCCATGCCTGCGTTGCCGTCTCCGCTGTCTGAAGGAATGTATTGCGCACATACTTCATACGGTCCACCACCGCGCCGTCCTCTTCGATTTTGATGTAGATGCCCTCCATCGTTGGGCGGTCATCGGTCTGCCTGCATATTGCATCGGCATCCAGCCCGAGTTTTTCGGCCTCCCGATGCAGATTGGCGATATTCTCCGGCGAGATGTAGTGCGAATCGCCCAGGTAGCTGACAATCTCCTCGGTCGACTTGAACATACCCTCGGCAAGCACAGGTACAGAGTGTACAGGCAACTCCTTTATCAGACTGTGGCGCGAGGGTGTGTCGAGATAGAGTCCCGTCTCACGGTCGAGGATGTCGAACTCCAGAAAATAGCTTGGCAGACGGTCGTAATAGATAGAGTGCTTGGCATAGAGCCATTCGCCGTACATGATATAGCGCGTGCCAAGGACCTTGAAGAACCGGTCGTGATGAACGGCCGCCCATTGCTTCATCAAGTCGTAATGCTTCTCGCGGTAACCGCCCGTAAGGAAATGTCCGCGGCTCTGAAGCCGCAGCTCGCCCTCGGGGCTAAAAGAAATTGCCGAATTGGCACCGTCGACCTTCTCCTCCAGTACAAGATGCCGTCCGTCAATGTCGCTGAACGGCCGCTGGCTGAGGTCTTCATCTCCGGCTTGTAGCCTTGACCCCTGCAGATGCGGTGTCCGAGGATATTTTATTATCTTGTCTATCATAATGTTGCAAACATTATGTGATGACCGTTGACGTCCATGAACTTCACTTGGCGTGCGCCGGCTTCAGTGAATATCCGGCGGAGATCATCGGTGGAAAAAAGGTGAATATGCTCAGGATTGTCGTCGGGCTTCGAAGGCACGGAGACAACAATGTAACTGCGTGCAATCCTCACAGCATTGCGAACCGCGGATTCGGTGTCGGGAATATGTTCGAGAACCTCAAGCATGGTCACGATGTCGGCACTCTTGTCGGGAGCCACATTCGCATCGCAGATGTTTCCGAGTATAGGGTAGAGGGTCTGCATGCCGCCGTCCTGAAGGCAACGCAACAATTCCACGCGATGAGGCAGAATGTCGATGCTCGTCACCTTAAGCTCCGGGAACTCGTCCATGAGAGGAAATAGAAACGCGCCACGCCCGCTGCCAACATCAACCAGTGACTGGCAAAGACCGCCGCTGATAATGCCGCGCAGAAAACCTAATACCATCTCAACGCGAGCCATAGGCTCCTTGCGCTTGAAATAGTGCATCTTCATGTCCGGCCGCTCCTTCTCGGATACTTCGGCATACCTGCGCTCGTATCCAAGCCGGTATGCCGTGGACAAGCTTTCATAATATTGCTGTTCAATGTTCATTATCTATCTGATATTTGACCGTATAATTAGCTTAAAGAACTGATTAAGATTTTAGTTCACTATCTTTGTCCGTCATCGATATACAAAGCATGAGTCTAATATTTGCAATAGAAATATGAGCGTCGCGTTATCGCTCAATTTTTCATGGGACTGTCAGGCGACAGCGGGATTCTGCGTGTGGCGATGTTAGATGGTTTTGAGCGCTTTCTGAAACCCTGGAGCCTTATAGTCACGTGGTTTAAGTATTTTTCCATCACAGGCTACAATATCAATATCTATATTTACAACGCCATCTTTTTCGTTGTCCCTATCGCGACCAATGTTCCATTCAAAGGCTTTTATGAAAACTTCAATACGGTCTATACCAAAAGAAGTTTCTCCTTTTGCCGCAACGGTAAGGTATTCGAGTCCGTTGCCATCGAAGCAGTCTGATGTAAATGGCTCGGAATATTTAAGATTCGGAATCAAGGTACGCAGCTCTTCTATACCGTCGTGAATTTTTTTCTGTCTGTCAGTGGAATTTGAACTTATCGAAAATATTATCTCAGACATTGTTGTTAACTTATTTATTTCGTAGGATTAGCAGTGTAAGTTCGGGAGTGGCGCCAATGCGTGCGGGCATTGCGACAGTTCCAATGCCTATGTTGACATATAATAAATGTCCGGCAGAGTCATCGTAAAGTCCACCCCATTCGTTATAGCGTAAGGCGGCCGGTGAGATGCCCAAAAGTTCGATTTGCATGGCATGTGTGTGTCCCGAAAGTGTAAGGTCGATTTTTGTGTCGGGCTTGTTTCGGATATCATTGTGCCAATGGGCCGGATTGTGACTTAAGAGAATTTTTGTGCGGCTGTCTCCAAGGGTGGAATAAGATTTAGCAAGGTCGCCGTAAGTATGGAAGGGTGGGTCGCCTACATTCTCCACACCTATGAGAACAAGTGTATCTCCTTTGTTGACAAGAAAATCATGTTCATTGTTAAGCATATGCCATCCCATGCTTTTCTGCATTATTTTTAACATGTCAAGATTAGAAATCTTTTCGGAGAGATTTGCCCAATCTACATAATCGCCATAGTCATGATTCCCCATGATGGAGTAAACACCGAAAGGAGCATTGAGGCGTTTCAATACCGGAACAAATGGTGTGAGTTCTTCACTGCGGCGATTGACTATGTCGCCTGTGAAGACAATGAGGTCGGGATGAAGTGTATTTATACGGTCAACAAGCTGACTGATATACGTTGTGTCACAGTTATAGCTGCCCAGATGCAGGTCGGAAATCTGTGCTATGCGGAATCCTTCGAATGCTGGTGGAAGGTTCGTGACATTTACATCGACTGTACGGACATCGGTGTGGTAACGGTTGAATAAAGCGCCCCACCACATGAGCACAAAAATAACTAATGAAAGGCCTGCTCCAACGATTGACAGAACCGGCCATCGTCTGGAAGTTCGATTCTTTTTATAAATTTTGTCGCAAAGCCATGCGAGGCAATCGAAGAGTACAAAAACAATTTCGACTGTAAGAAAGCTGAGGAAACTATAAAGAATCCACATTACAGCTTGTAGCATCTTGTCGCTTCCGGTACGTACCGGCATGAAGAATATTGATAGCAGAGATGCTATAAACAAGGATGCAATTGTGGCGAAAATGAATCGATATCTTTTGTCCCGGCTGTGTCGTCGTATTGCTTGATATATATAGAAACTTAGGCCGGATGCGATTAATATCAGGGCTATGATAATAAGTACGGGTAGACGCATCGTCGCAATAATAAATCTTTTGATTAAAGATATTTACTGAAAAACATTACGAATGATGCAAAGGTTCATTCACTCAGGGCCGCTATTTTGTTTATCAACGGATTGGAATACATAGTGTACATCATGTTGAGCATGAACTCATGTTCTTCGGCCGAGATGTCGTCAATTCTGACTTTAGACAATTGTAGTTTGATGTATTCGTCAAAATTGGATTGGTCATCATCGGTATACCGGTCGGCAAAACGATTGGTGTGTTTTATGCGGTCGTATGCGATATAGTTGCATGGGAAAATTTCGTATCCACGGTGAATGGTGCGGTCAATGATGGCGCATGCCTGCCTGACAACAACAGGGCGTGCAGAGGCCTCTATTTTTGCGAGTTCTTCGTTGATACATTTTCCCAACTGGAAGTGTACACGGCCTTTTTGACCGAGCAAACCTGTTTCCATAGACAGGAGGTCGTCATGCTGAGATTTTTTGAAATCAGGATCGCGGCGCTTAAGCAGATATTCCGAAACTTTCAGGTAATCGTTTGGGTCAAATTCGTATGAAATAGACAAGGGCGAAATGTTTAGCTCCATAAGACTATCGCGGGCATCTGAGCTACCGCCCAAAGCAAGCATCTTGACAAGACTTTCCTGAGTCAGGTCGTTAGAATCTTTGGCTCGGCCTTGCCTCTGGGCAATCCAGACTGATTCGTGTCGACGAGTGATGGTATAATGTATATATCCCGAAAGTTGTCGGGCTGACTCGAGTGCTTGCAATTTTTTTACATCACGCTTAACGATAAAACTGCGATTCAGCTTGACGAGATCTGTAATCCAGTCATAAATGAGAAGATTGTTACCGATAGCGACCTGTGCAAGGGGTATATTCTCGTGTATAAGACACAGATTCAGGAAAGAGGCATCCAAAACAATATCACGGTGATTTGAAAGATAAGTGTAGCTCCTTGCACGGTCAATGTTTTCGCAACCTCCGGATGTAAGACCGTCAGTAGTTTTGGCAACGAGCATTTCGAGGAAATTGCCCATGATAATGCGCTGAAATTCAGCTTGGTCCTTTACCTTGAGAATTTTTGAGACAAAAGCGTCAAAGTCTACCGAAGGCATGATATAACGGATAGCATGTTCAAACCCCGGGTCCTTGACCATATGACTGAGTCTTTCGTGGAAGCATGTATCGTCATAAGGGCAAATGTCCTGAAACTCTTCAGGTATATTAGGAATATATTGATTCACCGTAGATGTCATTTCAATCTATTGAGAATAGGGTCGGTATAGAGATTCAATGAGCCACAAGCTGTCGTCTGCCGCGGATTTGGGACAAAGTTAACAAAATTTCCCCGATTGTGCAAATTGCCATCGTCGGCATTACCTATCTTCGTCCTTTAAAAAGTCGTTAATGGACGATTGTTTTTGCCTAATCAAACCTTAGGGTAGGCGATAACAAAGTAGGCCGCTGACAATTTTAATTCTGGTCGGTGTTGAGATGGCAGCTATAAGTATGAAGGCTGCTATAATTAGAGCTTGTTTAATAATAAATTTTTACGGCAGGGTCGCATAGCTTGAGTTGATTTTTGTCTTGAGACGAAGGAGTGT
>OGOU01002722.1_pt1 | contig 12173 bp, 9 predicted proteins | sample 1552721 | NCBI WGS metagenome assembly OGOU01 (sample SAMEA2580176, study PRJEB22360) | human gut metagenome | biome: human gut; feature: human-associated habitat; material: faeces | place: Denmark | collected 2008/2010 | reverse complement strand
TAGGTCCCAAGGGTTGGGCTGTTCGCCCATTAAAGTGGTACGCGAGCTGGGTTCAAAACGTCGTGAGACAGTTTGGTTCATATCCATCGCGGGCGCAAGAAGTTTGAGAGGAGCTGCTCCTAGTACGAGAGGACCGGAGTGGACGGATCAACGGTGTCCCAGTTGTCACGCCAGTGGCACGGCTGGAAAGCCGCATCCGGGAAGGATAAACGCTGAAAGCATCTAAGCGCGAAGCCAACCTCAAGATGAGACTTCTCATCAGCAATGAGTAAGACCCCTTACAGACGATGAGGTAGATAGGTTATGAGTGGAAGAGCCGCAAGGCTTGGAGCGACATAAAACTAATAGGTCGAGGTCTTAACTTAGAAACACCGAGACAAGCGAATAACTTCAGGACTTCTTCTATATGGTTTTGAGAGAACAGACTCTCAGAGAAACAGTGGCGATAGCTGTGAGGATCACCCGTATCCATGCCGAACACGGAAGTTAAGCTCACAAACGCCGAAAGTACTTGGCCGGAAGCGGCCCGGGAGGATAGGAAGCTGCTGATAAAGGAAAAGACACTTACAAATGTAGGGGTCTTTTTTCATATGCCGGGGTTTCCTATCCAGACGGGTTACCGGGATAGGCGGAGAACATCTTTTGAAGGAGCGAAGGGACGCGCAAAAGATAGTGAAACGGCTACGCAGAGGCGAGATAGGAAGCTGCTGATAAAGGAAAGGCATCCCAATGAGAGTGTATTTTGTTGCTGAAGACTGATGGAGTAAGAAAAATTCTATTAAAGGATATAGCATAGTGCAAAATTGAAGAATATAAGTATATAGTATAGGTAGCGTATCATAATTGCATGTATAGTTTATGCTAGGGAGTAAATATGCTTATTGGTCATAGTAGAAAAGATGATAATAGGGTTTTTATATATCAGTCATTGAAAGAGCATTCTTATAATGTTGCTGGTTTATGTAAAAGAAGTTGTGAGTATATTGGGGCGTCTATAACAGGCTATCTTATGGGGATGCTTCATGATATGGGGAAGGCTGATGAAGAACAGGTACAGCCAAGATTACGTGGAGAAAGTCAGAAGAAAGTAAATCATGCTTCCGCAGGAGCGCGTTATATTTGGGAAAAATATGGAAAAAGTTCTGATAGATATGTAAGATTAACAGCTAAATTGGTGGCTTTATCCATTGTCTGCCATCATTCTGGAAGATGTGATATCTATTCTTTAGATGGAAAGGAAGAGTGGTTAGAACGTGTTATGTCAAAACAGGCAGAGCCCTATTATGATAAAGTAAAATCAAATTTCTTTAGTGAATGCATTAAAGAATGTGAAATCGAAGTATTGATGAAAGATGCATGTAAAGAAATACAATTACTATGGGAAAAAATTAGTAAAATTGCTATATATAGGAATAAGGATAGTAAATTTGCAAAAAGTAAAGTGGCAGGGGCGTTTATGATGGGCTTGCTACACAGAGTTCTTTTCGGTGCCCTAGTAGATGCGGATTGGACGGATACGGCCTGTTTTATGGATAAAAAGCCATTACCAACGATGGTGTCTGAAGAGAAAAAGAAGATTACTTGGAATAAATTATCAAAGGAAATGGAGAATTTTCTTTTAGGATTACAGCCTAAGTATTCAATTGACTATTTAAGGAATGAAATTTCAGAACAGTGTTTACAGGCGGTAAAAGATAAGCCGGGAATTTATAGGCTCTTTGTCCCAACTGGTGGGGGGAAAACATATTCTGGATTACGTTTTGCTGTGCATACTGCTCAAGTTCAAAATGCAGACAGAATATTTTATTTTGCGCCTTATAAATCAATCTTAGGACAGAATGCAGAAGACTTTCGAAAAGCCTTGGGCAATAAAAAATATGTTTTAGAACATCATTCAGACGCGATTATTGAAAGAGAAGGTGAAGGAAGTGAAAATCTAATTATAGAAAGGGAGCGCTGGCAGGAAGTACCTGTTATAGCGACAACGATGGTGCAGTTTTTAAATACTTTATTTGCATCGCCACGGCAGAATGTAAGAAGATTACCTGCGCTTTCTCATTCTATACTGATTTTTGATGAAATCCAGTCATTGCCCTTAGAGGATACTTATCTATTTAGTTTGGCGATTAATTTCCTTGCGGGGATCTTAAAGTGTACGATCGTACTTTGCACGGCAACACAACCGGCTTTAGAAAAAACGAAGTATCCTATAAATTTTAGTAATGATAAAGATATAGTAGAAAATTATGATGAAAAATTCCAACAGTTTAAAAGAACACAGGTTGTGAAAAAGGATATGCCAGGAGGATTTTCAAAAGAAGAGTTAGCACGATTTATAGAAGAAACTACCAAGGAGAATAATTCAATCCTAGTTGTATTAAATACTAAAAAGGCAGTTGAGAAAATATATGATTTATTAGTGGATATGTTACCAGTGGAGGTATGGCTATTTTGTTTAACAACGAATTTATGTACAATACATCGTAAAGAGGTTATTGATGAAATTAAATTGTTTCAAAAAGATAAAAAATATGAGGATAAGAAAAAGCTTATCTGTATCAGTACTCAGCTTATTGAGGCAGGTGTAGATTTAAGTTTTGATTGTGTTATACGAAGCATGGCAGGATTGACAAGTGTGGCACAAGCGGCAGGCCGCTGTAACAGACACGGAGAAAATGATTGTAAAAATGTATATTTAATCCGATGTGATACAGTATTGGAAGATTTACGGTATTTGCCATCTATAGAGAAAGCACAGGCGGCGACACTCAGTCTGTTGCAGGAAATGCCTAATGTGGAAAGAGATTTGTTATCACCTTTTGCGATTGAAAAATATTATGAAAGATACTATAGTAATGAAAAAGAGATGGAATATCCTTTAAGAATAAATGGAAAAACAGGATATACATTTTTAGATTTATTGAGTACAAATGGGAATGGTGTGAATGCATTTAAAGAAACATATTCAAAGAATATAGATGGATGGATGCTAAATCAAGCATTCAGTACCGCGGAAAATTCTTTTGAAGCGATTCCTAATGAGACAATTTCAGTTCTTGTGCCATATGGAGAGCAAGGACGAGCATTAATTACAGAATTGATATCGGGAAACAATAGATGTGTTCCGTATGAATTGATAAGAAAAAGTCAACCTTATACGGTTTCCATAGGAAGAAACCAGTGCAAATACTTGGAGAAACAAGATGGGATTAAGCCTTATTATGATGGACATTTACTGATTTTGCAGGATGGCTTTTATGATGACAGCAAAGGGGTACAAATCAAAGGGGAGGAAGGAGATATTATTTTTGTGTAATTGGAGGGGTGGAATATGAGGTTTTCTAATGAAATTTCTTTTTGTATTTGGGGGCGATATGCATTGTTCAGTGATCCTGTGACTAGAGTTGGAGGAGAAAAAAGCAGCTATCCAGTCCCCACATACCAGGCATTGAAAGGTATTCTGGAAAGCTGCTACTGGAAACCTACTTTTATTTGGTATATTGATGCAGTAAGGGTAATGAAACCGATTGAAACAGAATCAAAAGGAATTCGGCCGATCAGGTACAATGATGGGAATAATGATTTATCGATTTATATGTATCTTACTGATGTGAAGTACCAGGTAAAGGCTCATTTTGAGTGGAATTTAAACCGCCCAGATTTGGCAAGGGATCGAAGTGAAAACAAACATTTTTTTATTGCTCAAAGAATGTTAGAGCGAGGTGGACGGAGGGATATATTCTTAGGTGCCAGGGAGTGTCAAGGATACATTGCGCCCTGCAAGTTTGGTGAAGGGCAGGGGGCTTACGATGATATGCCGCCCGTTCCGTTGGGGGTTATGGTACATGGGATTACCTATCCTGATGAAAGTACGAACCAGATGATGAGTGTCCGGCTTTGGAAACCGGTTATGAAAAAGGGAGGAATTATAGAATTTATTCGTCCTGAGAATTGTAAAATTGTTAAGCCGATAAAAAAGTATAAGTATAAATCATTCCATGTGGGAAAGAATATGCAGATAGCGGATGTACTTGCATTGGAGGTGAAATGATGTGAGTTGGATAGACAGATGTTACGAGATATATGATATCAATTTGGATTTCATTGGTAATATGGAAGTCGGAAAGACACCGCTTTTGCCTGTGGCGCATACAACACAACAAGTACATGTCGAAGTACGGATTGATGGAGAAGGACAATTCAGAGGAGCAAAAGTTCTTGGACCGGAGGAAATGACGACTATCATCCCTTGCACAGAAGAATCTTCCGCTCGAACTTCGGGACTCGTGCCGCATCCTTTGGTGGATAAATTACAGTATGTTGCTGGTGATTATAAAAAATTTGGAGGAGAAAAAGAAAGTTGTTGGGATAAATATATATCACAACTGGAAAAATGGTGCAATTCTCCTTATGGAAATCCTGAAATAAATGCTATTCTTAATTATTTAAAGAAAGGAACGTTGATAAAAGATTTAGTCGATGAGAAGATCCTTTTCGTTGATGGCGATCGGCATTTGCTTAAAAAATGGAGTGGAAATAAAGATGATGTACCGGCGATATTTAAAAGTATAAAAAGTAAAGGTGGGCAAGCAGAGATCTTTGTGAGATTTGTTGTCAATGGAGATGATGTTAGCAAAAACAGTAAAGTGTGGGATGATTTTACGAAATATTATTTGACGACTTTAGATGAACGAGGGTATTGTTATGCAAGTGGAAGAGAAACATTGTTATCTTCATTAAGTCCCTATAAGATACGAAATGCAGGAGACCGTGCCAAATTGATTTCTAGTAATGACAATATGAATTTCACTTATCGTGGACGGTTTTTGCAAGCTAAAGATGCTTTTTCAATAGGTTTTGAAACGACACAAAAAGTGCATAGTGTATTACGCTGGCTACTTGGACTCCAGGGAAAGCTTATAAGCGATGGAATGTTGTTGGTGTGGGGGATGAACCATGAAAGGGTTCCAGATATAACAGATGATAGTTTGGATTTTGTGAAATCGGTGACAAATGATGGATTGAGCGGTTGGGATGATCATGAATGGGAGGATGATACTGCGAAAACGGTAGATACACGAAAAACATTTGCCCAGGCTTTTAATAGTACTATAGCAGGGTATAGAAAGGAATTGACACAGGAATCCAATTTATCCGTTATTATACTAGATGCTGCAGTTCCGGGAAGAATGGGGATCCGATATTACAGGGAATTATCTGGTTCTCGTTTGATGGATTATTTGGAAGAATGGCATCGTACGTATTCATGGAGGTTAACGTATAGGAAGGAAACCAGAGGAAGTGGTAAAAAGAAAAATGCATACCGTCATATTATGTTTGAGGGGACACCCGCACCTGAAGATATCGCCAAAGCGGCATACGGAGAAAGGATAGACGAAAAACTCAAGAAACAAACTATTGAACGAATTGTTCCGTGTATTGTTGGTGGGAAGTTATTTCCCAAAGATATCATCCGGGCGGCTGTTAATCGGGCAGTTAATGGGATTGGACTTGAATCATGGGAAGCACAAAAGGTACGTCAAATCGCCTGTGGTCTTCTTCGTGGCTATTATAAAAAAAGATATAGGGAGGAATTTTCGATGGGCGTAGATGATTCGATAAACGATAGAAGTTATTTATTTGGTCGCATATTGGCCTGCGCTGAGCAAGTAGAGAGATATGCACAAAATTTGGTAAATCATGGCAACGCTGATGCCAAAGATAAACGTTCGACAAATGCAGAAAGACTTATGGTTCCGTATACGATGCATCCTATAAGTACGCTAACTGTATTACAGGAGAAACTTCGCCCATATATTGATAGGATTAAAGCTGATACGGGAGCAGATGCATCTCGTTATACAGAAATGCTTAGATTAATCAACCGTTTGGGAATAAAAGAATATACGAATCAAAAGCTGGGTGATACATTTCTACTTGGCTATGCAAGCCAGAAAATAGAGTTTAATAATGAATCAAGTAAAAGACAGGACGTTAAAGAATAATAAATTTTTATTTGGCTGAGGAGGTATATCATGGAAACATTACAGAATAAAATTGACTTTGCGATGGTTATTGCGGTACATCATGCAAATCCTAATGGAGACCCATTAAATGGAAATCGCCCGAGAGAAACTTATGCAGGGTATGGAGAGATATCAGATGTGTGTATAAAAAGGAAGATTCGAAACCGTATGATGGACATGGGAGCAGCTATATTTGTGCAGTCCGATGATAAAAATAATGATGGATTTGGCAGTTTAAAAGAACGTGCAGAGTCTATTGACGAACTAAAAAAGGCAGAAAAGGCTAAAGACAGGGACTGTTTTGAAAAAATTGCTTGTAAAACATGGCTGGATGTTAGAAGCTTCGGACAGGTATTTGCATTTAAAGGAGCCGATGTTTCCGTAGGAATTCGTGGACCGGTTTCAATTCATCCCGCTTTTAGCGTAAGTCCTGTAGAAATGACAAGTATTCAGATCACCAAAAGTGTAAACAGTATCCCCGGGACAAAGAAATCAAGCGATACTATGGGAATGAAGCATAGAATTGATTTTGGGGTATATATAACTTATGGGAGTATCAATTGCCAGCTGGCAGAAAAAACAGGATTTACCGAAAAGGATGCGGATATGGTAAAAAAAGCCTTACAGACTTTATTTGAAAATGATGCTTCTTCAGCCAGACCGGAAGGGAGCATGGAGGTTGTTAAATTATATTGGTGGAGACATAATTGTAAAACTGGGCAGTATTCTTCTGCCAAAGTCCATAGATCACTTCATGTAATTCCTGAAAAGGAAGTACCTCTTACCATTGAAGACTATAAGGTTTATGTTGATGAATTGCCTGATCTGACGCCGGAAATCTATGATGAATTCTGAAGAAGATAATTATTTACAGATGTCGGGGATCCAGCATTTTGCATTTTGCCGGCGGCAGTGGGCATTAGCATATATGGAGATGCAATGGCATGAAAATGTTAGGACTGCTGAAGGCAGGTTGGATCATACACGTTGTCATAATGAAAGCGTTGTAGAGAAAAGAGGAGATATTCTTATGTTGCGTGGAATGCGGGTATCTTCTAAAAGGCTTTGTTTGTCAGGGACATGTGATGTTGTAGAATTTCATAAAGATGAACAAGGGATTATGTTGGATGGGTATGAAGGCAAATGGAAAGTAGTACCTGTTGAATACAAGCATGGGCATAGTAAGATGGAAGATGTTGACCGACTGCAGTTGACAGCAGAAGTGATGGCACTGGAAGAAATGCTGGTATGTGATATTTCTGTTGGCTATCTCTATTATGTAGAAACAAGAAAACGGGAAAAAGTGATTATTACAGACAGTCTTAGAAATCAGACACTTGGAATGGCTAGGGAAATGAATGATTGTTTTGACCGGCGATATACTCCGAAAGTGAAAGTGGGATCGTTTTGTAATGCTTGTTCACTAAAGGAAATATGCGTTCCTAAACTTTGCACAAAGATGGATGTAACAAGATATATAAGTGATCATATTGAGGAAAAAGTATGAGGCATTTATTAAACACTCTATTTGTTCTTACACCGGAATCCTATCTGATGTTGGATGGAGAAAACATTGTATTAAAAAATAAAGAGGACATATCTAAACGATTTCCGCTTCATATTTTTGAAAATATTATAAGTTTTTCTTATGCAGGGGCAAGTCCTGCACTAATGGGGGCTTGTGTAAAAAAAGGAATTGGATTATCGTTTTTTACGCCATGGGGGAAGTTTCTAGCTAGAATATCAGGTGAGATATCAGGGAATGTGTTGCTTAGACAGGAGCAGTACAGAATTTCAGATGACAAAAGCAAGAGTATCGGATATGCCAGGAATTTTCTCTTAGGTAAAATATATAATGGACGATGGGTATTAGAACGGGCGACAAGGGATCATCCACAAAGGGTTCCTGTAAAAAATTTGAAACTCCTTTCATCCCAGTTATCGGATAGCTTGAAACAAATATCCCGATGTCATGATTTGGAACAATTACTGGGACTAGAAGGTGCAGCAGCGCAAAGTTATTTTTCGGGTATTGATAGCCTTATTTTGAGAAATAAAGAAGATTTTTTCTTCCATGAAAGAAGCCGAAGACCGCCTCTAGATAATGTAAATGCAATGCTGTCATTTACTTATGTGCTTTTATCAATCGATTGTGCATCTGCATTGCAAAGCGTTGGTTTGGATCCGTATGTGGGGTTTATGCATAGGCCTAGACCGGGACGTCGTGGGCTTGCATTAGATCTGATGGAGGAACTCAGGGCAGTATTTGCAGATCGATTTGTGCTTTCTTGCATCAACCAGAACATCATGACTAAAGATTTTTTTAAGAAGCAGGAAAGTGGTGCTGTAGAGATAACAGATAAAGGGCGACGAGTATTTCTTACTAATTGGCAAAAGCGAAAACAGGAAGAAATTAGACATCCTTTTTTAAGGGAAAAAATACCATGGGGTATGGTACCCTATATACAAGCATTACTATTGGCTAGAACGGTAAGGGGAGACTTAAGTTCATATCCTCCTTTTTTCTGGAAATAGGAGGAATAATGCTGATTCTTGTAACATATGATGTTAATACGGGAAGTCGAGATGGGCAGAAACGACTCCGTCAAGTGGCTAAGGTTTGTGTAAATTATGGACAAAGAGTTCAAAATTCTGTGTTTGAATGTTTGTTGGACGCAGAGCAATATGTGGTGTTTAAATATAAATTAGAACAGTTTGTAGATAAAGAGAAAGATAGTGTCCGTTTTTACAGGCTAGGAAATCATTATAAGACAAAGGTGGAGCATATAGGAAAACAACCTGAATTCTCTCAAGATGATGTTTTGCTTATGTAGTGCGAAGAAGAGGTAATCATGAAAGGTTCAGGTGGTTCGCACTATAGAAAGGAGCGGTTTTATCTAAATAGTAGATATTATTTTAGGTGGGAAATGATAAAAATAATACGATTAGAAATTTTAATTGTATTATATATTGCAAAAATAAATGGAAATAATCTATATTTTTGCTGTCGCACCTCACACGAGGTGCGTGGATTGAAATATAAATTTACTGATTTATGTAGACGAAGACGGTAGTCGCACCTCACACGAGGTGCGTGGATTGAAATATAAAGCAAATGAGCGATTTCGCGATAAAGCCGAGTCGCACCTCACACGAGGTGCGTGGATTGAAATATGTCAAAGCCGGATAAAGAAGCCGGATCTATACGTCGCACCTCACACGAGGTGCGTGGATTGAAATGATAAATTAAATTCTCTCAAGAGTGAATTTAGATGGTCGCACCTCACACGAGGTGCGTGGATTGAAATGGAAATGTGGTTCTCCTTCGTTGTTCTCCATACGGGTCGCACCTCACACGAGGTGCGTGGATTGAAATAGTTTGAAATTTACTGATATCTCGTTGTAGTTTTGTCGCACCTCACACGAGGTGCGTGGATTGAAATGTTAGGATTCGTAAAAAACAGTTCTATTTTATACGTCGCACCTCACACGAGGTGCGTGGATTGAAATATTAACTCATCCGCACAGCATAAGAGTTAATCGCGTCGCACCTCACACGAGGTGCGTGGATTGAAATATTTCATCCTCAAAAGCTTTAATCGTCTTGTCCGGTCGCACCTCACACGAGGTGCGTGGATTGAAATTGCATTGACTCGGGCACCGCGGCTGTTAATCTCTGTCGCACCTCACACGAGGTGCGTGGATTGAAATACGTAAACAGTATAACTTGCGTTTTTGTAAAAGGTCGCACCTCACACGAGGTGCGTGGATTGAAATCGAAAATGACAAGTTGGTATGCGTTGTCGCACCGAGTCGCACCTCACACGAGGTGCGTGGATTGAAATGTGCTATAATAAATTAGTAAGTGTTTGTTTTTGCGTCGCACCTCACACGAGGTGCGTGGATTGAAATTACTCTGGATGCAGGGCTTGACGGTGACCAGTATGGTCGCACCTCACACGAGGTGCGTGGATTGAAATGATTTCGTTTGAAAGATTCCGCGAATAGTAAGCGGTCGCACCTCACACGAGGTGCGTGGATTGAAATTTTACTTTAGCGTCTATTTATGAAATCTTGCGCAATGTCGCACCTCACACGAGGTGCGTGGATTGAAATACTGCATTCATGCCACGGATATCCCGGACAACAAGTCGCACCTCACACGAGGTGCGTGGATTGAAATAATACTTGCCGCGTCTAGCGGAATTAACTTTTCTAGTCGCACCTCACACGAGGTGCGTGGATTGAAATAATCGGATCGTCGTTTTTGTCGGGTCAAGCGGCCATAAGTCGCACCTCACACGAGGTGCGTGGATTGAAATTTAAACTCCTAAGTTCTTCTGCTGCTGTCATCCATGTCGCACCTCACACGAGGTGCGTGGATTGAAATTGTTACTGCGTTACTGATTGACCAGTCAAGCAGGTCGCACCTCACACGAGGTGCGTGGATTGAAATATACATTTCTTGCTGTACCTGATCAGTTCTTGTTTGTCGCACCTCACACGAGGTGCGTGGATTGAAATGCTACCTGCATTGAGATTCTTGCTAAAAATATTGGTCGCACCTCACACGAGGTGCGTGGATTGAAATAGCGAAGTCGGCTCAGAAATTGTCGATTCGTTGGTCGCACCTCACACGAGGTGCGTGGATTGAAATGCAATGCCGCCCATATTCGCAATGACACGGTCAAGTCGCACCTCACACGAGGTGCGTGGATTGAAATGTAATCGGCGCGTGGATTGGTTCTATCGTCGGTGGTCGCACCTCACACGAGGTGCGTGGATTGAAATGTCCGAAGTTAGAGCTTACGAGTACACACTCACGCGTCGCACCTCACACGAGGTGCGTGGATTGAAATGCTAAAAGCGTTCGTCACCCGGGATTCGTCGGAGGTCGCACCTCACACGAGGTGCGTGGATTGAAATTTCCAAGTCGGTAATCGACCGTAGTGCCTGCGGCGTCGCACCTCACACGAGGTGCGTGGATTGAAATACGAACGAAAATTACATTGCAGACACAATCGAGGGTCGCACCTCACACGAGGTGCGTGGATTGAAATACCAGACCGTAGCAGATAAAGTTAACTGTGTCTTAGTCGCACCTCACACGAGGTGCGTGGATTGAAATACTGTGGAAGATATACGGAAGAGTGCAGGATAAAGTCGCACCTCACACGAGGTGCGTGGATTGAAATATCTACCAGTGCAGCAGCCCATTATTTTCATTTACGTCGCACCTCACACGAGGTGCGTGGATTGAAATATTGTACTGGAGCTACATCATGGTCTAATACAACTGTCGCACCTCACACGAGGTGCGTGGATTGAAATGGAAATAAAATTAAAGCCTGATAGACTACCCCCGGTCGCACCTCACACGAGGTGCGTGGATTGAAATGCTAAGAAAGATGTGGTCACAAGAAATAGCTTGATGTCGCACCTCACACGAGGTGCGTGGATTGAAATATTTCTGTGACATTTTTCGTTCTATTTTGCGGTGTCGCACCTCACACGAGGTGCGTGGATTGAAATACACTATGTAACTCGTGTATAGACATCCCTCGGACGTCGCACCTCACACGAGGTGCGTGGATTGAAATGCTGATGCGGTATCTATTTCAGAAGATGTCATTCGTCGCACCTCACACGAGGTGCGTGGATTGAAATACGAAAGCAATGCGCAGAAAAGCACTGTGCAGGTGTCGCACCTCACACGAGGTGCGTGGATTGAAATGATAATAATGTCATTGTGAGCCGCATGCTTGCGGGTCGCACCTCACACGAGGTGCGTGGATTGAAATATGTTCGGGTACATCTGTTACAACGAGATACTGTCGTCGCACCTCACACGAGGTGCGTGGATTGAAATTTTAACAATATAAAAACCGCCATCATACCGTAAATATGGTCGCACCTCACACGAGGTGCGTGGATTGAAATGATAATAACGTCATTGTCTCAAGAATGCTTGCAGGTCGCACCTCACACGAGGTGCGTGGATTGAAATTACTTAGCGGGTCTTCATCTTTCTTTTCAGGTTCGTCGCACCTCACACGAGGTGCGTGGATTGAAATACAACCACTCTATGGATACCCGGTTCCGTAAAAGACGCAACTCCCACAAGGGGCGCGGGATGATTTCAATCCA
>OGOU01002718.1_pt1 | contig 12188 bp, 5 predicted proteins | sample 1552721 | NCBI WGS metagenome assembly OGOU01 (sample SAMEA2580176, study PRJEB22360) | human gut metagenome | biome: human gut; feature: human-associated habitat; material: faeces | place: Denmark | collected 2008/2010 | reverse complement strand
GAGTGGGTTGTATGTGTGATTATGTGGTTTTGCCGCTTTTGAATTCGTCTTTTGAGCCTGGGAGGGCTCGGGAGGTTGTTGAGGGGTTTGTGGATGTGGATTTGAGGAATATTGCGCGGGCTGAGCTTTTTTATTTTACGGGGCAGGCGGAGGAGTGCTGTGAGATCACGAGGAGGTATCTGTCCAGCAGGGTTATTGAGCTGAAGCTTTCGGCGTGTATTTTGTATGGGTATTCTAATCTGTCGCTGGGGAATGTGGCGGCGGCTAAGCGGGGGATGGAGGGGATCCAGTCCTGTGTGAAGATTGCTATGAAGAAGAAGGTTCCTAAGGATGTTTATGCGTCTTGTCTTCTGGCGGGGTATGTGGGGGCGGTTTTGCTTCATCTGCCTACGGATGGGATGCCTGCTTTTGGGGAGTACAGCAGGATGCTTCCTGAGGGGCTGAGGCTTTTTGCCACGTATGTGATGGCGCACCATACTTATCTTAACGGGGAGATATGGAGTGCTTATGGGATGGGGAAGGCTGCTTTGTTTATGGCGGATAGGTCGTATCCAATCAGTATGACGTATATCCACTGTATGATGGCGGTGTGTGCGATCAACCGAAAGCATAAGCAGGAGGCGCAGGAGGAGATGCTCCGGAGCTGGGAGCTGGCGAAGATGGATGGGTTTCTGGAGCCTTTTATTGAGCATCATGGGCTTTTGCGGGGGCTGATCGAGGCCTGTATCCGGAACCGGGATCCGGAGGCGTATCAGCGGATCACGGAGGGTGTGATTTCTTTCAGCAGGGGCTGGATGGCGCTTCATAATCCGGAAAACCGGAGAAAGGTTACGGGGGAGCTGTCGACGATGGAGTTTTCTATTGCCATGCTGGCAAGTGGGGGATGGACCAATAAGGAGATCGGAGAGCATCTGGGGATTTCCATTAATACTGTCAAGCATTACCTTACGGATATCTTTTGCAAGCTGAATGTCAAGAAGCGGGATGAGCTGAAGAAATTTATGTTAAAATAGTGACAGAGACACTTTTTTTTGAAAAAACGGGCCTTACAAAACAACTGGTAGTGTTGTATAATAAATATCACGAATAGTCAGATTTTATCGGAGAAATCAGACGAAAAGAACCAGTGAACGAGTAAGTTAAGAAGGAGGAGTTGAAGACTGATTTTCGATAGCATCTGATAATGTCAGTATCCTTACTAATAATGCCTGGTATATTGACACTACAATCACATAAAGGTAAAATATTGAAAAGGTGTAACCTGTTTACTCACCGGCTAAAAACATGAAGCTTTTTTAAGAGAAAGGAATATAAACAGAAGTAAAGTAATAAGAAATACAGTACACGTTAATGCACACATAGGAAAGCGGGAAAGGTATGAAAAAATTAAGGAATAATAAGATCAGAAAACTCCTGGCATTTATGGTGGCTTTGGCGTTGATGGTATCCTGTATGCCGAGTGCATATACGATCTCCGCGAGTGAGGCGTTCGGAGATGGAACGGAGGATATATTTACAGATGGCGAAATTACATCTGAACCAGCGGCCGAAGAATCGACACCGGATGTAAGCAGCGCTGACCAGGAGGAAACGGAACAGGCGCAGCAATCGACGCTTACATATGAAAATGATTCTGTTAAAGTAACAGCAGAGGCACTGGAGGACGGAGCTCTTCCGCAGAATACAGCATTGAAGGCTGACAGCGTAAACGAGAATTCATCCGTATCTTATGATACAGTTTCTCAGAAGCTTTCAGCAGCAGCTACAGACAAGGGCAGCAGCCTGAGAGGTTTTTTTGCGTATGATGTGTATTTTGCTGATGGCGACGGAAACAGAGTCGAGCCGAACGGCAGAGTCAGAGTAACTTTTGAGTACAAGACACCGGCAGCACCGGAGCTTACCGATGCAGCCAGCACGAGTGTAACCGTTGAGAAGCTTCATTATAACAGCAGTACCGGTGATACTGATGTTAACACCTTACAGGCCAACGAGGATCTGAAGGTTCTGAATGTCAACGAGGGCAAACAGATCCAGACACTTCAGGTTGAGACTGGCAACGCAGCTGTTTTTGCCGTTATGTGGGATTCTCCTGAGACAGCAGATGTCGAGGCGGAAGCTGTTTCCGGTAATGAGGACGAGGTGCCTATCGCATCAGAGGAGCTTACGGACGGAATGGATATTTCGGACGAGCCTGAGCAGGATGCAGCTGAGACACCGGCAGCAGAGAATCCGGAGGTAACTCCTGATGCAGAGCCTTCTGAGGCTCCGGCGGAGAATCCGGATGCTGAACCTACTGAAGCGCCGGCAGAGGATCCGGATGTGGTGGAAGAACCGGCAGAGGATATTGCGAGCCCGGATGATGTTCCGGCAGCAGATGAGAATGGTGAGACAAGCCTGATCGAGGTTCTGGGAGACGATACGAATCTTCGTGTCAGCCCGTCTATCGAGGCAGAGGTTCTGGCAACTGTAAACGCAGGAACACAGCTCACACTTCTGGATACCGTAACAGCAGAGGACGGAGCAACCTGGTACAAGGTTTCCTGGGAAGGAACCGAGGCTTACATAAGAAGTGATATGGCACAGGTTGTTGACAGCAGTGATGAGGCAGAAGAGCCTGAGGATGTGCAGGAAGAAGAAATTCAGCCTGAGATCACCAGATATGATTACACGAGTGACGAAGTCAACGTAAAAGTCACCCTTACCGATCCGGCAGACCTTCCGGACAACGCAGAGCTTTCCGTAACACCGGTAGAGCTCAGCCAGGAAGCGGAAGACCAGATCACCGAAGAAGCAATCAAAGAAAAGAAAGCTATCGAGAAGATTCACTCCTATGATATCAAATTCCTGGTAGACGGCGAAGAGGTTCAGCCAGGTGCTACAGTGAAGGTATCTGTATCTCTGAATGATGAGAAGAAGATCAAGGATGCAGATGTATATCACGTAGACGAGAATGATAACGTTGAAAATATGGATGGTAGCGTTGCTAAGAATGGTGATGTTGAGTTCGAGACGACGCATTTTTCTACTTATGTAATTGTGCAGAAAGGCGGAAATGAAGTTGAAGTAACAATTCAGCATCTGGATGAGGCTGGTACGCCGATTTATTCAGAAGATAAGAGAACAATCTTAGTTGGCGGAAATATAAATATAAATGATTATACCAAGGCAAATAACTGGGATGTTTCAAAAGTAAAAGTAAATGATACGGAAGTTAGCAATTACGAAAAGATTAAAGTTGCATGGGATACTAGTACGATAAAAGTGTATTATAAACCAAAGCATAATGAGATCCAGGGACCGGCATCTTTCTATGATTATACAGTTAAGGCTGGTACTGATAAAACTGGGAAAGAGTATTCATTTAATATGTTAGGAGAGGATGCAAAGGGTGCTAAGCGTAATCAGAAAATAACAGCAGGTACACTGGAGCAAAATTATAAGTCTTATCAATATGATTTTACAGTTGATTCTGGTTATAAAGAAGACGGAGGCACAATTAAAGCCTTTGTAAATAAATATAATCAAGATGTCAGAAGGACAGAAGGATTATTAAAAGGGGTAGAAAATGGAATAGTAAAATTCAAATACCCCGAGCCAGGATTTTTTGTAGATAACGATGCAATTGTCAAGATTGATGATACTAAAACTTATTTAAGAAAATTCATTAAGGATTACAAAGTAGTTTTTGCTCAGAATGGAGATTCTTATACACTTACAAAAGTAATTAATCAGAATGGAAATACGCTTGCAACAGCAGGAGCTAACTTCTACCCATTGAACGGAGAATCCAGAATAGAATATAGTGATAATAGTAACAATTACTATTTTGGAATGAGATATGATGTAACTTTTAAAATTGGAGATTACAAAGGTCCATTAGATTATACCTTTACAGGTGATGATGATTTATGGGTTGTTTTGGATGGAAATAAAATTGTAATCGATTTAGGTGGAATTCATCAGGCAGCTAACAAGAAAGTAAATCTATGGCAGTATGTTGACGATAAGGATAAAGAAAAAGAGCATACTCTGACTATTCTGTATATGGAACGAGGTGCGGGTGACTCAAACTGCCAGATGGAATTTACCCTTCCTTCCGCGCGTATTTCTGAAGTTACGAATGTACCTACAACAGATCTTGTATTAAAAAAAGTAAATAAAAGCCAGAAAGCGTTAGGTGGTGCTCGATTTAATCTTGTAAATTCAGATACCCATGAATTACAGACTGCTGAATCCGTAGATGGAACAGGATTTGTTAATTTTACAAGCTTAAGACCAGGAAAATATACATTAACAGAGGCTGCTGCACCTAGTGGCTATGAAGCATCACATGAATCTTGGATTGTAGAGGTTACGCCATCTGCTGATAATAAAGCAGTGGCAACTCTTTATAAAGCAGATGGCAAGACAAAGATAGAAAAAGATAAAAGTGATTCATTGTATCATATTATGAATTACACGCAGGAGGAGATTATTGAATCCAGTATGGATTATAATAAAACTGCAATAGTGTCTGATTGGGATAAGAGGACTTATGACATTACTATCAGTGCTGATTCAAAGATGACCAGCAGTGCAACTGAGGAAAAAGACAGTGTTGCGGATATTATGATGGTATTCGATACTTCGGGAAGTATGTTATATGATGGGAATGGAAGTGATGAAAAGGGATTTAGTAAAGTTGGAAGATATAAAGACTGTAAAACAACTCTAGATACATCGAAAGTATACTATTACACCGACGAGACAACCGATGTACGATACAGCGATTGGAAGTATTATAATGCTAAATGTCCAATGATTTATTTAAATGAGTGGATATATTACACTGGAAAATTATGGAAACAAGTACCTGATAATTCCTCAAATAAGATTTACACTCTGAATAGTAGTCTGACTGGTTTAAAAGAGGCTGCAACAGCATTTATAGCTTCTACTGCGGAGGCTTCTTCGAAGAGCAGAATAGGGTTAGCTACATTTAATACGTCCGGAACCTTAAAACAGGGATTAACAGAAGTTGGAAGTGCCAAAGATAGTTTGATCAAGGCAACGGGTTGTGTTTATGCATCAGGAGGAACATCTCCACAGACAGGATTAGAGATAGCGGAGAATCAGCTGAAAGGTAATAAGAGAGAGAATGTTCCACAATATGCAATTCTGTTCACAGATGGAGATCCATCTACTCAAGACGATAAAACGGCTTCGGAAAATAAAGCAACAGCTTTAAGAGAAGCGGGAGTTAAAGTATTTACAATAGGACTCAAATTAAATGATACTACAAAGGATTGGTTATCTGGTAAAATTGCATCAGAGGGATGTGCTTATACGGCTGAATCAATTGATGAGCTGAAAGTTATATTTGAAAAAATTCAGCAGACGATTACTCAGAATATTGATATTGCTGGTGCTGAAATTAAGGATGTGATTGATCCGCGATTTGTAATCGTGAAAGATGGCGAGTCCGTAACCAATGAAATGATAAAAAATGCCGGAGGTTCAATAGATTTAGGAAATGGTGGAGTGGTTTCCGTAGATGAAAGTACCGGAAACCAAGTTGTAAAATGGACGAATCAAACTATTCCAAATGCTGAAAAAGGTACATGGAGTAGAACCATTACCGTAAGAGCCAAAGACGAATACATCGGTGGTAACAATGTTCCTACCAATGTTTCACCGGATTCCAAGATTACTACAGGATACGGCGAAGCTGTTTTACCACAGCCAAAGGTTAATGTAAAATCAGATCTGGTTGTTAAAAATAACGAAACAACGATCTTCTATGGCGATGCTGTCCCGACAACTGAAGACATTATAAATGCGTTGTTTAATAAAAATGCACCGCAGGGATATGTAAAACAGTTAGATGGCACAGAAAGCTTAGTAACTTATACAATAGGAGCTGATGGAAACCCAATTAATTCAAATGAGTTTGAATTAAAATGGTATGAAGATGAGAACTGTACAACAGAAATCTTGAAAGAAAATATAGCGGAAGTTAAACCTGAGCCAGATTCTAAAACGTATTATCTGAAGGTAACTTATAAAAACGATGGGTTAAAAGAAGTTACAGACAAAAATAAAAATAATACTGATGGAAAGATTTCTGGAAATGGTGATGGTACATTGAAAGCTCATAATTCCCAGGATGATAAGGAACGGGAATATGGAGTTTATACTATTCACATTATCGCCGGACAAATTCAGATTATCAAGAAATTGAAATCTCCAGCAAAAGAGAATGCAACGTTTATCTTTGAGGTTAAGAAAGGTAAAGACAAGATCGCAACAGCGACAGCTGAGGTTAAGCAACGTGAGATTGAGGCAAAAGTAACCTTTGAGCTTGAAAAAAATGTGACAGCAACAATTGATGAGAAAACGCCGGCATTGACTAAATTGTCAAGAGGTGTTTACACAATCACGGAGATACCGGATTCAAGCTATACTCTGAAAGAAGCAACTGTTGGTGAGAAGACAAATTGTTGGTCTGAAGTTTTAGGCAGTAAAGAAGTTAAATTTACAATCGGAACAGACACAAATAGTAAAGAAGTTCTGAAAAATGGAAATGCGGATACAACAAACGGAAAAATTGGAGTAGCTGAGTTTACCAATGAGAAATCTGTAGCAAATGTAGAACTTGAAAAAGTTGATAAGGCAGATCATAGTATAACTATAAAAGGTGCTAAATTTGCGTTATATGAAGCAGATGAAAACTGGGGAAAAGCTTCTGAGAGTTCGGTTGAAGGATATGGAGGAATCGTTTCCGGAAATAATGGAAAAATCGAAATGAAAAATCTTCCAGTTGGTAATTATCTGTTATATGAAACAGAAGCGGCAACCGGTTATACCTGTCCGACAGAGCCATGGAGAATTATAGTTGGAAGTGGCGGAACAGTAACAGTTCAAGACAGTAACGGAAGTGCTATTGCTAGTAAGAGTGGAAGTGAACCGGCAATCTACCAGCTCGAAAACGCGAAGGTATATTCCTTACCAGAATCCGGTGGACCGGGTACTTATGGATTTACAATCAGTGGTGTAGCGATTCTTGCAACTGCACTCCTGTTGTTTATAAATAATAAACGAAGGGAGGAAGAAGCAAAGAGATCGTAACACATTAATTGTAAATGGCCGATGAAGGGCGAAAAAGAAAAATGCAGAGAAAGAAAGGAGCAAACCTTATGAAAAATTTATTTAAAAAGATTGGTGCATTATTAGTGGCAGCGGTTATGGTACTGTCTATGTGCACAGCGGCTTTTGCAGCAGTTAAAGAAGCAACAATTATAGTTAATAATCTGGATGCTAAAGCAACAATAAGCTATTTAGAGATTATTGTACCAGATCAGACAACAGAAACAGGTTGGGCATTTTCTAACGGTGCAGCTGATGAATTTAAGAAAGTATTTTCCGGATTATCAGATCAGCAGATTATTTGGAAATTAATTAAATATGAAGATGGTACGGCAAAGGTTCCAACAGGTATAGAACCAGCAAGTGCAACAGAACTTCAGGCCGCAATGACAAATGTAGAGACAAACTTAGGTAATTCTTATAAACAAGGTAACGGAAATAAAATCACAGCAACTACAGCTGGCGTTTATGCAATTAAAGCAACTACAACTGATACTGCAAATTATGTGTATAGTCCAATGGCAGCATTTGTATCTTTTAAACCATATACAAATGTTCCTACTGAGTTAAAAGATGAAACAGTAAATGCAAAAAGAACAACCATTAAAATTGAGAAGAGCAGTGATGAAGCAGATGGTGTTGTAGAAATTAATAAAGAAGTTACTTATACAGTGAGAACAAACGTTCCGTATATTTCAGATGCTGTTGAAGATAAGGATGTAAGCTATACGATTACTGATACAATTGAGGGTGCAGACTATAGTGTTAATGATGATGGTAAATTAGTAGTATCTGTACAAATTGGTGCTGGTGCAGCAATCAATAAGATTGTAGATGTCACAACTCTCCAAAATGGTAAGAAGCAGTTTGTTTTAGATTTAAGTGATGTAGCAAAAGTAAGAACTAATGCTAACGCAGACGTAGTAATTAGTTACAAGGCTATTGTTAAATCTGAAGTTGTAAACAACTCTGTTGTACCAAATGATGGAACACATACGTTTACACCAAAAATCAATACTCTGTATACTGGAAAAATCACAATGACAAAAACTGATGATGGTAAAGAAAAGGTAAAACTTGCAAATGCAGGATTTGTTATTTACAGAGTAGATGGCGAAAAAACATATTATGCACGTGTTTCTAAAGACGCTGAGAAAAAAAATAATGAATATGTAGTTACAGGTTGGACTGAAAGCTTTGATACCGCAAAAGCAGATGATAACTTAATTATTACTGATACAAATGGTGAAGCAGTTGTAAGAGGTCTGGATGATTCCTATACTTATAACTTCAAAGAGATTAAAGCTCCAGAGGGATATTCTGTTAATACAACAGATTCTGTAGCAACATGGGGAACAAATCAGACAGCAGAAAATCGTACTGGTACAGCTACTATGAGCGATACAAAACTCAACTCCCTTCCATCCACAGGTGGCATGGGAACATACCTCTTCACTATCATCGGTGTTGTAGTTATGGCTGGCGCTGCTGGTGCTTTCTTCATCAGCCGCAGAAAAGGATCTGAGGAGTAATCGTTTGATTGCCGGATCGATTCAATTCAAAAATTATTTATAAGCAACGACAAAGCAAGTATTAAAACAGAATAGTTTCTGATTATTCTGTTGAAGAAATCATTACCGCCCGGCCCCTTCGGGGGCCGGAGGGTAATACAACAGTATGGAGAAACCTATGAGAAAGAATAAGAAGAAAAATTATATTGGACTTGGTTTGCTGTTTCTGATAGGGTTGTCCATACTGCTGTATCCAATGGTCAGTGATGCCTGGAACCGGTACAGGGACAGCCTGCTGATCAGTGATTATAGCAGCAGTGTTTCTTCGGATGATAATGCGGAGAAGATTGACAGCATGTGGAAGGCAGCGCAGGAGTATAACGAACAGATCAAGCAGGAAAGTGTGCCGGATGCTTTTTCCGTGAGGGATGGCCAGACGGACAGTACATATGAGTCTCTTCTGAACCTGAATGGTGATGGAATGATGGGGTATGTGGAGATTCCTGTGATCGATGTGAGCATTCCAATCTATCATTACACGACAGATGAGTCTCTGGAGAAGGGTGCCGGTCATTTGTTCGGCAGCAGTCTTCCGGTTGGCGGCAAGAGTACCCATTGTATTTTGTCGGCACACAGAGGACTTCCGAGTGCGAAACTTTTTACAGATCTGAATCTTGTGGAAGAGGGAGATATTTTTTACCTGCATGTGCTGGGTAAGACGCTTGCCTATGAGGTGGATCAGATTCTTACCGTTCTTCCGGAGCAGACAGAGTCTCTGGGTATCACGGATGGGGATGATTATGTAACGCTGGTTACGTGTACGCCTTATGCGGTGAATACGCACAGACTTCTGGTGAGGGGACACAGAGTTCCAATGAAGGCTGCGAAGGCGGTTCAGAAAACAGAGAAGAAGGTTACCGGAATCACCAATCCGACGCTTCCGATGCTTGCTCTCTGTGTTGTGATCGGAATTGTGATCGCGGTGATCCTGGTTGCCGGTATCAATTCTGTTCAGAACAAAAAACGACGCAGGAAATGATTTATGGCTAAAAAGAAAAAAAAGAAAAAGAGTAATGTTGTCCTGAACATTTTTATCGCCCTGGTATTTCTGGCGGGGGCGGGGGTGTTCCTTTATCCTACGATCAGTGATATGTGGAACCAGTACCGTAACGCCCAGCTGGTCAGTAAGTACGAGGAAGCGGTAACAGAGCTTTCGGACAATGACTATGACAGGCTGTGGAAAGAGGCGAAGGAGTACAACGCCGAGCATCCGGTAAATGCCATTGTAGATGCTTTTGAGGAAGAGGATACTTATGAGCTGAGTCATCCTTATGACAGGGTTCTGGATCCGAACGGTGACGGACTGATGGGCAGTATCGAGATCCCGAAGATCAAAGCGAAGCTGGCTATTTATCACGGACTGAGCAAGACCGTGCTGGAAAAGGGTGTGGGTCACGTGGAGGGCACCAGTCTTCCTATCGGAGGCAAGAGCACCCATGCGGTTCTGGCGGCGCATCGAGGTCTTCCGAATGCGAAGCTTTTTACAGATCTGGATCAGATGGAAAAGGGAGATATTTTTATCCTGCATATTCTTGGCAAGCATCTGGCCTACAAGGTGGATCAGATCAAGACGGTGCTTCCGGATGAGACCAGTGACCTGGATATTATCGAGGGTGAAGATTATGTGACTCTGATCACGTGTACCCCTTATGGAGTTAACACCCACAGGCTTCTTGTCCGGGGAGTGCGGACGAAATATGTGGTGGAAGATACAAAGAATGACGAAACGATACCGCAGAAGCTTGCTGTTGTGGATCCGAAGAGGGTTCTGGCCGGCGGCGCTGCAGTGCTTGTTGTTCTGATCCTGCTGATTTATCTGATCGTCCGTCATAGGGACAAAAAACGGAAAAAGAAGCAGCTTTCAGAAAGGAAAGAGGAGGCAGAGAGCGATGAAAAATAGAAGAAAGCAAGGGAAAATATTCCGGAGCCTTCTGGCTGTTCTGATGCTGACGGCTATGCTGGTCACGAGTGTTTTGCAGCCGGTTTTCGCCGGGGATTATGAAGCTGGAAAAACAGGTAATCTGACGTTGACGGTTCAGCAGGCGGATGAGGAGGGCAACCAGACTCCGCTGCCGGATGTAGGGCTGACGATCTACAAGGTTGGCAGTGTGAATTTTGATGGCAATGTGCATTTCGTGTTGGATGAGGCACTGTCTGTTGCAGCAATCGATTTTGATTCCATCACGACGGCTGATGGCTGGTATGAAGCGGCAGAGAAGCTGGCGGCTATGATCGTCAGCGGAAGCGTGGATGTGTGGGGTATGTCTAAGTCCTCTGATGCAGAGGGAAATATGACTTTCGCTGATCTGGCTGAGGGTATGTACCTGGTGGTGCAGACAGATGGAAACAGCAGTGTTATGGTTTCACCGATGCTGATCTCCGTTCCTTTTGCAGATCAGGAGCAGGGCTGGATGTACGATGTACAGGCTTATCCGAAGTCTGTAAGTAATCCGCCGAAGCATACACAGATCCAGGTTACGAAGAGGATCTATAATGTTGATGATAACGGGAATGTGATTCCTCTGGAAACGAAAGAGGATGTAACTTATAAGGTTGGCGTTTTTTCGGATCAGGAAGGTACGATCCCGTTCCGTGATGATTATTTACAGGATATCCATATCCAGAATGCTTCCAGTGGTACAGCTACATGGACGGATGTTCCGGATGGCACCTATTATGTATTTGAGCTGGATGAGGATGGAAATCTTCTTCAGCAGAATACGAAGATCGAGGTGGATGAGGAGAATCTTTACTACTACAATGTAACGAAGCCGAATGGTGAGAGTGAAGAGAAGTCCAATCAGGTTGTGATCGGTGGAGATAGTGGTGCTACTGAGGCAGCGGCTTATGTAAATAACTATTATACAAAGATTTCCGATATATTCAGCCGTAACGGATTTATCAACATTAAGAAGAATGTGATGATCGATGGTGTTGCTTCTACTGTGGATGATACGTTCTATGCAGGTGTGTTCTCCACTGAGAGTAACGGTGAGCTGACGCTTGAGAAGGTAGTGACTCTGAAACAGAATGATAGTGTTCAGGTAATGTTGGATCTTCCAAAGGATCAGGAGATCAACAGTGTTACGTATACTGTTCTGGAGACGGATAAGGATGGAAATCCGGTTGATGATGATACCTTTAAGTATACAGTTACCGGTCAGGGTGAGGTTACACTGAATAATGATAACCGATATACTGTAACAAAGGAGATCACCAACAGTCTTTCTTCCGAGCCGACACCGATTCCGACTGCTACACCTGGAACAAATCATGGTGGAAATGATCGGATCACTCCGATCCCGAATAACGGTACAGCGGGCGGAACTGCTCCGAACGATACCAGTGGTACAGCAAGACGTTCTGTAAAGACCGGCGATGATACACCGATCGGCGTATGGGTTGGAATCCTTGCAGCAGCGATCATTGTTGGCGGTGGTGCAGCTTATGGAGTTAAAAGAAAGAAGAAAAAATAAATAACGGATCATTCTG
>OGOU01002715.1_pt1 | contig 12194 bp, 8 predicted proteins | sample 1552721 | NCBI WGS metagenome assembly OGOU01 (sample SAMEA2580176, study PRJEB22360) | human gut metagenome | biome: human gut; feature: human-associated habitat; material: faeces | place: Denmark | collected 2008/2010 | reverse complement strand
GGGCAACAGTATCATTGTTGAAATAGATAACGAAGAGGGCATAGATATAGAACAATGCTCGACCTTGCACAGATTTATAGAAGAACACCTCGACCGAGATATAGAAGACTATGAGCTTGAAGTAGGGTCGGCAGGCATTACATCTCCGTTCAAAGTTCTGAAACAGTATAAAAAAAATATAGGCAATGAAGTCGAAGTCCTCACCAAATCGGGATTAAAGCTCAACGGAGTCCTAAAGGAAGCGGACGAAGATAAATTTATTGTCACAATAACAAAAAAAGTAAAGACAGAAACCAGTAAACGGAAAGTAGAGGTTTCGGAAGATCTCGCTTTCGGTTATGATGAAATAAAGTACACAAAATATTTAATCAGATTTAAATAAATATGGCCAAAAAAGAGGAAGCAATCAGCATGGTCGACACGTTCTCGGAGTTTAAAGAACTGAAGAACATTGACAGAACGACAATGATCAGCGTGTTGGAAGAATCGTTCCGCAACGTATTAGCGAAAATGTTCGGTACGGACGAAAACTTCGATGTTATTGTAAATCCCGACAAAGGGGACTTTGAAATATGGAGAAACCGCGAAGTAGTCGAAGACGGACAAGTCAGCGATCCCAATCTGCAAATCTCTTTATCCGAGGCCAAAAAAATCGATAACGATTACGAAGTAGGTGAAGAAGTTACCGACGAAGTAATTTTCGAAAAATTCGGACGCCGGGCTATTTTAAACCTGCGTCAGACATTGGCATCAAAAATTCTGGAACTGCAAAAAGATGCTATTTACAATAAATACAAAGATAGAATAGGACAAATCGTCAGTGCAGAAGTTTACCAGATCTGGAAAAAGGAAATGCTTCTTATCGATGATGAAGGGAACGAACTTCTTCTTCCGAAAACAGAGCAAATTCCTTCGGATTTTTATCGTAAAGGAGAAACCGCAAGAGCGGTAGTCGCCCGTGTCGATAACAAAAACAATAATCCGAAAATTATCATATCCCGAACTTCGGAAGAATTTCTGAAACGGTTGTTCGAACTGGAAGTTCCGGAAATACATGACGGTCTGATTACTATTCGCAAAGTAGCACGTATCCCGGGAGAACGTGCCAAAATTGCGGTAGAATCTTATGACGATCGCATCGATCCGGTAGGCGCTTGCGTCGGGGTTAAAGGTGCTCGTATTCACGGTATCGTCAGAGAATTGCGAAATGAAAATATCGACGTAATCAACTATACCGCAAATACATCTCTGTTTATCCAAAGATCATTGAGTCCGGCAAAAATTTCTTCAATTCGTCTGAACGAAGAAGAAAAAAAAGCCGAAGTATTCTTAAAACCGGAAGAAGTTTCTCTCGCTATCGGCAAAGGAGGACTGAATATAAAATTAGCATGTATGCTGACCGGATATACGATAGATGTGTATCGTGATATCGATGAAACAGAAGAAGAAGACATTTATCTCGATGAATTTAAAGACGAAATCGACGGTTGGGTGATAGAAGCCCTAAAAGCTATCGGATGTGCTACGGCCAAAAGCGTATTGGCAATGTCCCGAGAGGAATTGATCGAAAAAGCAGATCTCGAAGAAAATACCGTTGATGAAATAATTAATATATTAAAAGCAGAATTTGAAGAAGAATAGAAAGGAAATCCGTCATACTGCGAAGTAAGACGGATTTACCCTGTTTCCCAGTCTGGAAAATCTCCCGGAATCCGACTAAATATTCTTCTTTCATTTTGTATAACGCTAAAAAACGATTATGACGATAAGGTTAAATAAAGTAGCAAGAGATTTAAATGTAGGAATTCAGACAGCTGTCGATTTCCTGCAAAAGAAAGGATTTTCTATTGAGTCAAATCCCAATACAAAAATCAGTGACGAACAGTATGCCCTGCTGGTAAAAGAGTTCAGTACGGATAAAGATCTGAAAATCGAATCGGAACGTATCAGCCAGGAGCGCCATAATAAAGATAAGAACAAAGCAACCGTCGCTCTCGAAGGCTATGAAGAACCCGCATCGGACAATGAATCGGGAAAAACGGAAATAGCGACAACCATAGATGAAGAATTAAAGCCGAGAATAAAACAAGTCGGAAAGATAGATTTAGATAATCTATACCGTCCGGTAGTTCCTAAAAAAGAAGAACCGGAAGAGACCGTAACGGACAAAGAGGAAAAAACAGTTACCGAAGAACCCGTACAAGATCATAACGAGATCGAAAAGGAAATTCAGGAAGAAGAACAAATTTCTATAAAAGAACCCGAAATTACAGAAGAACCCCAAACTGCAAATATCGAAGAAGAGGAAGAAAATCTGACTTCAGAAAACGATATTGACGAGAATTCCGAAGAAGAAGAGGACGATGAACCCATCCATATGAACGAAGAAACAAAAGAAGACGAAATATTTACGCTAAACCGGCCTAAACTGACTACGAATATCAATGTTGTCGGGAAAATAGACCTTTCAGCACTAAATCAACAAACTCGTCCGAAGAAAAAAACAAAAGAAGAAAAAAGAAAAGAGCGCGAAGCTAAAGATAAACAGCGCAATGATCTGAAAAAGCCGCTTATTGCGGACGCAAAAACGGCCGAATCTCAAGAAACGGATATGGAACGCAAAAAACGGAAACGTATCCGCAAAGAAAAAATCGATATTGAGAAGAATGCGCCGACCACAAATCCGCAATCTCGAAACAACGGCAACCCAAAAGGTCCTAAGTTGAAACTGAAAAAACCGGTAAAAGCTGAAATCAGTGAAGAGGATGTACAGAAACAGATCAAGGAAACACTGGCCAGACTGACAACTAAAGGACAGAAAAAGAGTGCAAAATGGCGTAAAGAGAAACGCGAAGCTTTTGCCAACAAAGCTCAGGAACTGGAAGAGCAGGAGATGGAAGAAAGTCGCATTCTGAAACTGACCGAGTTCGTTACCGCTAACGATCTGGCCGTCATGATGAATGTACCGGTAAATAACGTTATCGCAACCTGTATGAGCATCGGTATTATGGTATCTATCAACCAACGACTCGATGCGGAAACGATCAATATCGTAGCAGAAGAGTTCGGATTCAAGACAGAATATGTCAGTGCGGAGGTAGTAGAAGCGATCAATGTAGAAGAGGATAAAGAAGAAGACTTGACTCACCGTCCCCCGATCGTCACGGTTATGGGACATGTCGATCACGGAAAAACCTCGTTACTCGACTATATCCGTAATGCGAATGTCATCGCAGGTGAAGCCGGAGGTATCACCCAACATATCGGGGCTTACAATGTAAAATTGAGCGACGGTAGAAGAATCACGTTCTTGGATACACCCGGACACGAAGCTTTCACCGCCATGCGTGCACGAGGAGCTAAAGTTACGGACATCGCAATCATCATCGTTGCCGCAGACGACAGCGTGATGCCGCAAACCGTCGAAGCAATCAACCACGCATCGGCAGCAGGAGTACCTATCGTATTTGCCATTAACAAAGTCGATAAACCCAACGCCAATCCCGATAAGATTAAGGAAGAATTGGCCAACATGAATTACCTTGTCGAAGAATGGGGCGGAAAATATCAGTCTCAAGATATTTCGGCAAAAAAAGGTACAGGCGTGCACGAACTGCTCGAAAAAGTTTTACTCGAAGCCGAATTGCTCGACTTAAAAGCAAATCCCGACCGTAGAGCTACCGGTTCGGTAATTGAATCGACTCTGGATAAAGGACGAGGATATGTAGCTACCGTATTAGTAGAAAACGGAACTCTTCGCACCGGAGATATTGTTCTTGCAGGAACACACCACGGTCGTGTCAAGGCCATGTTCAATGAGCGAAATGCTCGGATCAATGAGGCTGGACCGTCTGCACCCGCATTGATCTTAGGCTTGAACGGCGCTCCGCAAGCAGGAGACATTTTCCACGTAATGGAAAGCGAGCAAGAAGCGCGTGAGATTGCAAACAAGCGAGAACAGTTACAGCGAGAACTCGGATTGAGGACACACAAGCTACTGACTCTCGATGATATAGGAAGACGTATTGCCATCGGTAATTTCCAAGAACTGAATGTGATCGTAAAAGGAGACGTTGATGGTTCGGTAGAGGCATTGAGCGATTCTCTGATCAAATTATCAACTGAAGAAATTCAGGTAAACGTATTGCATAAAGCCGTAGGACAAATTTCCGAATCGGATATTACCTTAGCGGCGGCATCAAACGCAATCATCATAGGATTCCAAGTCCGTCCGTCTATGGCAGCCCGCCGTCTTGCAGAAAAAGAAGGTGTGGATATTCGACTCTACTCGATTATTTACGATGCGATAGAGGAAGTAAAATCTGCTATGGAAGGAATGCTTTCTCCGGAAATCAAGGAAGAGATTACCGCTTATGTGGATGTACAACAGGTATTCAAGATCACGAAAGTGGGTACGGTTGCCGGCTGTATGGTTAAAGAAGGTAAGATCAAACGTACCAACAAGATTCGCCTTATCCGTGACGGTATCGTCATTTACTCCGGAGATCTCGGTTCGCTGAAACGATTCAAAGAAGATGTAAAAGAAGTTGCTACCGGATATGAATGCGGTCTTAACATTGCCAACTACAACGACATCAAGATAGGTGACTTGATCGAAGCGTATGAAGAGGTCGAAGTAAAAAAGACATTGTAAAAACTCTGCACAGGCATTACCGAAACAATCGGGTTACCTATTTGCAGCAAGAATATAAACACGGATGTAAAAGAAGTAACCCGATAAGTCGGAACTTTTTGACATCTGTGTTTTTCTGTTCGGAGACAAATGATTTAAAGGGAGTATGAGAATCGAGATTATAGATATAGTCATTGCCGTACTCATTTTGTACAGTATTTTCCGAGGCTATCATTTAGGACTTATTCGTCAGATCGGGGCTTTGGGAGGCATACTGTTAGCTATTTTGGGGGCTAATCTCTTATCTCCTTTCATGGGTTTACTATTGAATAAAACAGAGCTGTTTCCCGAATACGTCAACCATAAAATCGCATATTTGGTAACTTTCTTGATCATTCTCTTCTCCTGTAAATTTATCACCCGACTGATGCAACGCTTTGCCCGGATGCTACATCTCGGACTTCCGGACAAATGGGCAGGTGTTCTTTTCTGCGGATTTAAATATATTCTTGTAATCAGTGCAGTTCTGAATATTTATGATTTATTACACAAGGAGTTAGATCCGAAAGATACAAAAATGCAAGAAAATTCATACTTTTATTCCGAAATAATAAAAGTCGCTCCTTTTATTCTCGATTTATCTAAACAAGCATTCCGTAACGAGAATAAAAACAAAGAAACAGACAAACCAAAACAGATAAGTGTTTGTTTATTAAAAAGATATTCTTACGACATCCCCATTTTATCCGATATAAACGATAATGGGCTAAATGTAAAATATATATATGAAACAAGAAGATCCTAACCAAATATTAAACGACGTTACATCCAACGATTATAAATACGGATTTGTAACCGATATAGAAACGGAAGTGATTCCTACCGGATTATGTAAAAATGTAATCAGGCTTATCTCTCAAAAAAAAGGAGAACCCGAATGGCTTCTCGAATTCAGACTAAAGGCTTATGAACACTGGAAAACATTGAAGATGCCGCATTGGGCACATTTAGACATTCCTTCTATCGACTACCAGGCAATCAGTTATTATGCTGCACCTAAGAAAAAAGAAGGACCGAAAAGCCTTGATGAAGTAGATCCCGAGTTACTGAAGACATTCAACAAATTAGGAATCTCTTTGGAAGAACAGATGAAACTTTCCGGAATTGCCGTCGATGCTGTCATGGACAGTGTTTCGGTAAAAACGACATTCCGGGAAAAACTCGCCGAACTGGGCGTAATTTTCTGTTCGTTCAGCGAGGCGGTCAAAGATTATCCCGACTTAGTAAAAAAATATCTGGGTTCGGTGGTATCTTATCGTGACAATTTTTTTGCAGCGCTCAACTCCGCCGTATTCAGCGACGGTTCGTTCGTGTATATTCCCAAAGGGGTACGCTGCCCTATGGAATTATCAACCTATTTCCGTATCAACGCAGCCAATACGGGACAATTCGAACGCACCTTAATCGTAGCCGATGACGACAGTTATGTAAGTTATCTCGAAGGGTGCACTGCTCCGATGCGTGACGAAAACCAACTGCATGCGGCAATAGTAGAGATAATCGCCCACGACCGTGCAGAAGTAAAATACTCTACTGTTCAGAACTGGTATCCCGGTGATAAAAACGGGAAAGGCGGTATTTATAATTTTGTAACGAAACGGGGCATGTGTAAAGGAGACCATTCGAAAATCTCATGGACACAAGTAGAAACAGGCTCTGCCATTACATGGAAATATCCGAGTTGCATACTTGCCGGAGACAATTCGATCGGAGAATTTTATTCTGTTGCCGTTACCAATAACCACCAACAGGCAGATACAGGAACGAAAATGATCCATTTAGGAAAGAATACAAGAAGCACGATCGTTTCCAAAGGTATCTCTGCAGGATACAGCCAAAACAGCTATCGGGGACTGGTCAAAGTTTCCCCTCGTGCCGATAATGCCCGTAATTATACACAATGCGACAGTTTATTGCTGAGTTCTCATTGCGGAGCACACACATTTCCGTATATGGACATAAAGAACAATACTGCAGTCGTAGAACATGAAGCTACTACATCCAAGATCAGCGAAGATCAGATATTTTATTGCAACCAAAGGGGTATTCCGACAGAAGATGCCGTAGGTCTGATTGTAAACGGTTATGCCAAAGAGGTGATGAACAAGCTCCCGATGGAATTTGCTGTCGAAGCCCAGAAACTTTTACAAATCTCCTTAGAAGGCTCGGTTGGATAATTGAATATTTTAATTTGAACATAAAAAAGACGACATACGATGTTAGATATTAAAGATTTACATGCCAGTATCAACGGCAAAGAGATATTAAAGGGTATTAACCTGACGGTAAAACCCGGAGAAGTTCACGCGATTATGGGTCCTAACGGATCGGGGAAAAGTACATTATCTTCGGTTCTGGCAGGAAATCCGGCCTTTGAAGTGACCGAAGGAAGTGTAAATTTTTATGGAAAAGACCTGCTATCTCTTTCTCCTGAAGACCGTTCACACGAAGGCATTTTCTTGAGTTTCCAATATCCGGTAGAAATACCAGGTGTAAGCATGGTGAACTTCATGCGTGCCGCTGTAAACGAACAACGCAAGTATAAGGGTTTAGAACCTCTATCCGCAACAGACTTTCTGCGCATGATGCGCGAAAAACGCGAAATCGTAGAGTTAGATAACAAACTGGCGAGCCGATCGGTCAACGAAGGCTTTTCCGGCGGAGAAAAAAAGAAAAACGAAATTTTTCAAATGGCTATGCTTCAGCCTCGTTTGTCGATTCTGGACGAAACGGACAGCGGACTGGATATAGATGCCTTACGTATCGTTGCAGAAGGCGTGAATAAGTTGAAATCAGATCAAAATGCGACAATCGTAATTACTCACTATCAAAGATTGCTCGATTATATCGCTCCGGATTTTGTTCACGTGCTTTATAAAGGTCGTATCGTAAAATCAGGCGGTCCTGAACTGGCCTTAGAGTTAGAAGAAAAAGGATACGATTGGATCAAGAAAGAAGTCGATAAACAAATCTGATCCTTTTAATCAGACATTTCATTATCATTGTACATCATGAATATAGAAAAACAATATATAGAATTGTACGACCAGTACCATTCGCTCATCGACAGTCATGCTTCTCCCATTCTTAACGCATTGCGGGAAAAAGCGATGTCCGATTTCCGGGTAACCGGATTTCCCTCCCCAAACGATGAAGAGTATAAGCACACGAACATTCCGGATCTGTTCGCTCCCGATTACGGATTGAATCTGAACCGTTTAGAGATACCCGTAAACCCTTACGAAGTATTTCGATGCGATGTTCCTAATCTCAGTACATTGCTTTACTTTGTAGTCAATGACAGTTTTTATACAAAAGAAAATCCTAAAGTAAAACTGCCCGAAGGAGTTCTTATCGGAAGTCTTAACGAAATGGCTCGTTCTCATCCCGATCTGGTACAGCGTTATTACGGGAAACAGGCTTGTACCCAAAACGATGGAATCGTCGCATTAAATACGGCATTCGTACAAGACGGATTTTTTCTTTACGTACCGAAAGGCGTTATTATAGAAAAGCCGATACAACTGATCAATATACTACGGGGAGACGCAGATTTTATGGTTAACCGTCGTCTGTTGATCATTTTGGAAGAGGGTGCACAAGCCCGTCTGCTGGTTTGTGACCATACGATGGATAAAAAGAAATTTTTGTCATCGCAAGTAACCGAGATTTATGCAGGTAAAAATGCGGTATTCGATTATTATGATATAGAAGAATCATCATTGAACACTAACCGGATAACCTCTACTTTTGTAGATCAAGCTGAAAAATCGAACGTCCTTATTAACGGTATTACCCTTCATAACGGCACGACTCGCAACAATTACCGGATGACATTTTCCGGAGAACATGCCGAAGCTCATTTGTGCGGAATGGCGATAGCAGATAAAAAACAATCGGTAGATAACCATACGTTCATCGACCATGCCGTTCCTCACTGCACCAGTAATGAACTGTTCAAATATGTTCTGAACGATTCATCGACAGGCTCTTTCAGCGGACGCATTCTCGTACGGGAAGGCGCACAGAAAACCTCGGCTTATCAAACCAACCGGAATCTTTGTGCGACAAAAGAAGCCCACATGTACACGAAACCGCAATTAGAAATATATGCAGATGACGTAAAATGCAGTCATGGCGCTACCGTAGGACAATTAGACGAAAACGCGCTGTTCTATCTCCGGTCACGGGGAATCCCCGAAGCTGAGGCACGAATGCTGTTGATGTTCGCCTTTACCAACGATGTAATAGAGAACGTCAGGATGGATGCCTTAAAAGACCGATTGCGCCAACTGGTAGAAAAAAGATTTCGCGGAGAACTCGACAAATGTGCAGGATGCAATATCTGTCAATAAAATAAAGGAGACCATATAACTATGTTAGATATTCAAAAAATACGAAATGACTTTCCTATACTCGAACAAAAAGTATATGGGAAACCATTGGTTTATTTTGACAATGCTGCAACCTCTCAAACTCCCGAATGTGTCGTCAATACGATCAGAGACGGATATGACCGTATCAATGCAAACGTACACCGAGGTGTGCATTTTTTAAGCCAGGAAGCTACCGAAGGTCACGAAAATGCACGAAAAAGAGTGCAGCAATATTTGCATGCAGCACACGACTACGAAATTATTTTTACGCGTGGAACTACCGAATCCATAAACCTGGTCGCAAGTTCGTTCGGAGACGCGTTTCTGAAAGACGGAGATGAAATAATATTGTCGGAAATGGAACATCATGCCAATATCGTTCCGTGGCAATTGCTTCAAAACCGGAAAAAAATTATATTGAGAGTCGTGCCTATCGATGAAAACGGAGAACTGAAGATGGACGTTTTCCGCTCATTATTCAATGAAAAGACAAAACTCGTATCACTCTCACATATCTCTAATGTTTTAGGAACTGTAAATCCCATAAAAGAAATAATTTCAATATCGCATTCGCACGATGTGCCCGTCTTGCTGGACGGAGCACAAGCTGCTCCTCACACTCGGATAGACGTGCAAGATATGGATGTCGATTTTTATGTTTTATCAGCTCATAAAATGTATGGTCCTACCGGAATCGGAGTATTATACGGTAAAGAAAAATGGTTGAACGTCATGCCTCCCTATCAAGGTGGAGGCGAAATGATCTCGCATGTTTCTTTCGAAAAAACGACATTTAACGAACTGCCTTATAAATTCGAGGCCGGAACTCCCGACTATATCGGAACAATGGCTTTTGCGACAGCCCTCGATTATATCGAAAGCATCGGGATAGAGAATATCGCAGCACACGAACAAGACCTGCTTCGTTATACAACCGGACAATTGATGCAGATAGACGGCATGAGAATTTTCGGAACTGCACATGAAAAGAGTGCTGTTATCTCGTTTCTTGTAAAAGATATTCATCATTATGATATGGGAATGTTACTTGACAAACTCGGTTTTGCTACCCGGACAGGACATCATTGCGCCCAACCGTTGATGCAGGCTTTAGGTGTGGAAGGTGTACTTCGCGCATCTTTTGCTGTTTATAATACTAAAGAAGAGGCCGACGCATTCGTTACAGCCGTAGACCGTGTTGCAAAAATGTTCTGATCTGATATATAAAAATTCAACAAGGATGTAGAAAATATCTACACCCTTGTTTTTTTACCAAGACCGAAATAGGGTATCTGATACCCTATTTTCAATAAAATAATAAATATACCTGCTTTTTTGCACGGATATTGTTATATATTCAGTTATTTGAATCATTTGAAAAACTATATATGAAAAAATTTGTAGAGTCAATCGCCAAAATGGAGTTTAATCGAAAAAAGGTTCTGATCATTATCATCGGGATTATCGTCATCGGAATCGTCTATTACTTCCTAAGCCGTCCCCCAAAAACAGCGGCCTCTGAACCTACGGTAGTCATAGAGACCGTAACGACAGACGATGTCGAAATCTACGGAGAATATGTAGGACGCATTCGAGCACAACAGTTCGTCGAAGTTCGTGCACGAGTAGAAGGCTACCTTGAAAAAATGCTCTTCGAAGAAGGTACTTATGTCCCTAAAAACCAACTATTATTTATTATCAATCCCGACCAATACAAAGCGAAAGTCGATAAAGTAAAAGCCCAGCTTACCAAAGATAAAGCTCAAGCGCTGAAAGCTAAACGTGACTTAGAGCGTATACAACCCTTATACGCTCAAAATGCAGCAAGTCGCTTAGATCTCGATAACGCGATTGCCGCATACGAAAGTGCGGCAGCTTCGGTAAACATGACCGAGGCCGATCTGTCGCAAGCTGAAATGGAACTGGGATATACGGCAGTTCACTCTCCCCTTTCCGGACGAATAAGCGAACGTCATGTCGATGTAGGGACATTGGTCGGCCCGGGAGGAAAATCTCTATTGGCGACTATTGTCAAAAGCGATACGGTATTAGTCGATTTCAGTATGACTGCTTTGGATTATCTGCGCAGTAAAGAACGAAATATCAATCTCGGACAACGGGATACCTCTCGTACTTGGCAGCCTTATATAACGATTACGCTTGCAGATAACTCGATATACCCGCAAAAAGGGTTGGTAGATTTTGCCGAGCCGCAAGTAGACCCGCAAACCGGAACATTTTCCGTGCGGGCAGAGATGCCTAATCCTGAACAGATATTGCTGCCGGGACAATTCACCAAAGTAAAACTATTGCTCGATGTCCGTGAAGATGCCATCGTTGTTCCCAACAAAGCAGTAATTTTAGAAAAAGGAGGAGCTTATATCTTCGTTATGCGCAAAGACTCTACCGTAGAAAAACGATTTATAGAAATAGGCCCGGAAATCGGAAATAAAATGGTTGTAGAACGAGGTCTTGCCACAGGCGAGAAAATTGTTACCGAAGGTTACCACAAATTAACTCCGGGCATAAAAGTCAAACCGGTCACCGAAGCCATCAAGCCTGAAACACCGGAAGAAAGGAGCGAGTCATGAAAAGCGAATTTTTTATCGACCGCCCCGTCTTATCGATCGTTCTGTCCTTAGTCATCGTTATCGTCGGGCTTATCGGGCTTTTCTTGTTACCGATAGACCAATATCCGCAAATTACTCCTCCGGTGGTAAAAATAAGCGCATCCTATCCGGGAGCGAGCGCAACAACCGTGTCACAAGCGGTAGCTACACCCATCGAACAAGAATTGAACGGAACTCCGGGAATGCTTTATATGGAATCGAGCAGTTCCAACTCGGGAGGATTCTCCGCCACTGTGACTTTCGATGTTTCTACCGATGCCGATCTTGCTGCCGTAGAAATACAGAACAGGGTAAAACTGGCAGAATCGAGACTGCCGGCAGAAGTCATACAAAACGGAATATCCGTAGAAAAGCAGGCGGCCAGCCAATTGATGACGATTTGTCTTACATCGAACGACCCGAAATTCGATGAAATATACCTAAGCAATTTCGCAACGATCAACGTACTTGACTTATTACGTCGAATCGAGGGTGTCGGCAGAGTATCGAATATCG
>OGOU01002714.1_pt1 | contig 12198 bp, 15 predicted proteins | sample 1552721 | NCBI WGS metagenome assembly OGOU01 (sample SAMEA2580176, study PRJEB22360) | human gut metagenome | biome: human gut; feature: human-associated habitat; material: faeces | place: Denmark | collected 2008/2010 | reverse complement strand
CCGCCATTGGCGGCTGTCTCGGCCGGAAAACGCCATACTGTACCCAGACCGACAGCCGATCCGACTGTTGCGGCGATAAGTCCTATCTTACTTTTAAAAAGAGATTTTTCGCTGTTATCTTCTGACATACCTTGAAATTGTTTTCGGCAAAATTAACAAAAAATGTCCATATGGTTTCTAAAATGCTAACATATTTGTATGGATTTTGTTAACTTTGCAGCATCGAAGCTTGTTGTGCGTGTGTCAAATACTTTATGGCAAACATGACAACGTTCACCGATTAAGCATCAAGAATTGTTTACAAGTTCATTTCTCAAAAGGATATGTCCAATAAAACTCCGGGTAAAAAAGGTATATTTAATTGGCTGATTCACTGGTGGCCCACAGTGCTTGCCTTCGGACTAGTCTTGTGGTTGACTCTTGCACCTAATCCTGTTCCGGACGAGGACATCCCTATATTTCCGGGCGCAGACAAGATTGTTCATGCCATAATGATGGGAGGACTGACCGGAATTATTCTTTTTGACTATAATCGTGCAAAGACTCGTCCGTCCGAGGATATTCCGTTCGATGTAATCTGCATTACAGGCATAGCCATGCTTGTGTTCTGCATATTGGACGAGATTGCCCAAACGTCCATGGGCCTGGGTCGTAGCGGTGATTTCTGGGATTTTGTCGCCGACAGCGTCGGCATCCTCTTAGCCTGTGTGCTGGCAAAACCTATAATAAGATATCTGCACTCACTTTTGACAAAGTAATCCCATACAAGAGAGAGCGGCACTCTCATTACTTGTATGGGATTACTTGTGTGGCTTATATGTGATGACTTGTCTGAGATAGGGTAAATCTCATTCCAGTGGCAGGCGGTTCATCTCTTCGATATAGTCGAGGATTTGTTCGCGTCCCCGTCGGTCGACACTCGATGTGCGGAAAACAGGCGGAAGTTCTTCCCACGTTTCGAGGAGTTGTGCGCAGTATGCGGCTGTGGCGGCTTTGGCAGCGGTAGAGCTCAGCTTGTCAAGCTTGGTGAAGACAATCGAGAATGGGACGGAATTTTCGCCCAACCATTGCATGAATTCCAGATCGATCTTCTGAGGTTTGTGTCTGCCGTCGATTAAAAGGAAAAGGTTTGTCATCTGAGTCCGGTTTAGGATATAGTCCTTGATCATGGCGCCGAGGCGTGCGCGCTCGGCTTTTGAGCGTTGGGCATATCCGTATCCGGGCAGGTCGACAATCTGCCAGGAATCATTGACAATGAAGTGGTTGATAAGCATGGTCTTGCCGGGAGTCGACGATGTCATGGCAAGTGATTTCTTGCCTGTGAGCATGTTTATAAGAGAAGATTTTCCGACGTTGGAGCGACCTATAAAGGCATATTCGTGCATTTCGCTTTCGGGGCATTTGTCGCACGAGGGCGACGATGTAACAAATCGAGCTGTGTTTATTATCATTGTCTTTGATTTATTGTGAAAGTATGACTTTGCAATTTATAACAAACACTCAGACCTGATGTTTGGCCCGGGCATGGGATGAACTGCAACTGCGCCTGAGTATTATTATAAAAAGGACGGTAAATATTGCCGAGGCGGCAGCAAACATAAGGTGAGCCGACGAGATGTTTTCGCCGATTCCGTCGGAGAATTCCACACCTTGACGGAGTGCGCTCCATCGGCTTATGACATACATCATATTGTTGACAATGATAGAGCATAAGACAGGAAGCCATAACGAGCCGCTCCAATAAAAAAGATATCCGAAGAAGGCACCGAGCAGCAGGCGTGGAACAAAGCCGAAAAACTGCATGTGAACCGCGCTGAAAATAAAAGCGGCAAGCCATATTGCCCCATGATGTCCTATCCTGCAGGCCATAAGCAACCGTTGCAGTGCTCCTCTGAACAGAAGTTCCTCGCTGAGTCCGGCCAATATGCCTACGATGAGCAGACTGATAATCAACGAGCCTACATCGCTTCCGCCGAGTATAGTGTTTATTGAATCGGCTGCGTTGGCTTCGCTTGCGCGCATCCAATGCTCGATTGCCGACATTGACTCCGGTAGGCTCAGACTCTGATTAATCTGTATCAGCAGATTCATCGCCGGAATAGATATAATCAATGTGGCGAAAGCAAATATCACCGTTATGAAACGTGGCCGTTCGACAAGCCCCAGAAGAGTGGCCGGAAGACGTGTCGACAGCATTGCTGTCGCTATGGCCGGGAGAATGAAGAGTATAAGGTCTTGAAGTACCGATCCGATACGTAATGCCGGTTCGGTATCGGGAAGCTTATAAATTATAAAATATAGAACGGCTGATGTTATCAGATAGCCCACGAGCCAGAAGCATAGCAGAAGTACAAGAGCACTTGCGGGACTGATAGCGAGCAATCGGAAAGGCGGAGCGGGGGCGTGGGATTGTAATGGCGGAGGGGTAGGGCGCATGTAATAGTTGTTAAAAATTTAGATAGAAATCTGAGGTCAGTTGGCGGTATTCGTCGCTGTATAGGCCGTCTTTGTCATAGATGCTTAATCGGGATGTAGTCTCTGAAGTATTCCCTTTGACAAATTCGGCAAGAATACGCAGCGGCGGCTTGTCTTGACGAGTATGTACCCGGCATAGTCTTTTAAGTTTAAGTCGTGACAGTTCGGCTTGGAATATCAGGTCGCTTTCATATTCAGCGGGAAGAATCACCGACAGCAGTCCGCCATAGTTAAGTAATGAGGATGCTTTTTTTACCAGAAGCCTGTATCCGAGACCGTCGCTGCAGTGTCTTGCCTGTGCTCTCGCTTTTTGTGGCGAGCGCATAGTTTCGGTGAAGAATGGCGGGTTGCTGACTATGGCGTCAAAAGTTTTCGACGGCAGCCATAGGTCAAAGTCTAAGCATCGGATATCTATGCGGTCGTTCCATGGCGACGCGGCAACGTTTTGGCGGGCGTCTTGGCATGCTTGCGGGTCGATGTCGATGGCTGTGATGAGAGCCGAAGGGTTGCGTTGTGCCATCATCAGGGCAATTATTCCTGAGCCTGCACCGATGTCGGCGATGTGTCCGGCATGTTCAATTCCGGCCCAGGCGCCTAAAAGTACGCCGTCGGTCGAAATCTTCATCCCGCAGCGGCTGTCGTCGCAATGAAACTGTTTGAAAGTAAAAGACATGTGGCAGGCACGTGATTGCAATAGGCTGTGGTGAAAAAAAGTCTGCCCCGAAGCGAATATCGCTTACCCTGGGGCAGACTGTGCAAGCTGAGATTAGGGTCTTTGTTTAATGGCTATCCGGAAAGCTGATTGCCCTGGACAGCCGTCTGTTCCCGGCTTATTTGCCCTGATGCTCGTACTGGAGTGTCAGTGAGGGCTGGTCGCAGACTTCGGCAGGACCGAAGTACTGGATGGGTCCGGGATAGATATAGCAGGTGTTGAGAGCCCAGTCGTGGCGCTGAGCGGCGAACTTTTTGAAGGGTGCACCGTCAAGTTCGACAAGGGCTTTCTGTATAACGGGTTTCATGCGCCCGTTGCGGCGTTCCATGTTCATCATCATTGTGATGGGAATACCGCCGGCAATCCACTGAAGGGCGGGTTTGACAAGGTTGCGAATCGACGACATGTAGCCGGTGACTCCCGAGTTGATGAGGCATGCAGCGTTGTAGCCGAGAGCGTAGCAGTAGTCGGCATCGAAGTTCGACGGTGCTGCGCAGCGGCCTTCGTATCCGAAGAAGTGGTGCAGGGGCGAGAATTTGCCATTGTATTTGCCCTCGGCACGCATCTGCTCGAGACGCTTGCCCACCATTTCGCTGAGCAGTTTTTCTGTCTCGATGAGCGAAACCTGAACGTTGCCGTGGGGGTCTCGGTCAAGCGTCAGCTGACGGGCTACGCCTTCAGGCAGCGATTCGTAGGTGATGGCGTTTTCAGCCGAAAGTTTACCGAGCACGAAGCCTCGTTTGTCCTCGGATGCTGCAAATTCGTCGGCATTTTTGGCGATGATGTCGTTGAGTTCGGCGATGAGGCGTCCTACTGCGGGGATAAATTCAATAAGGCCTTCGGGAATAAGAACAGTGCCGTAGTTGTTGCCTTGGTCTGCACGGGCTGCGATGACGTCGGCAAGCTGGTTGACGATGTCCTGGAGGGTAAGGTTTTTTGCCTGGATTTCCTCGGAGATGATGCAAACGTTGGGCTGGGTCTGCAGTGCACATTCAAGGGCAATATGACTTGCCGAGCGGCCCATGAGTTTGATGAAGTGCCAGTATTTTTTTGCTGAGTTGCAGTCGCGCTCGATATTGCCGATAACTTCGGAGTAAACTTTGGTGGCGGTATCGAAGCCGAACGAAGTCTCGATGAGTTCGTTTTTGAGGTCGCCGTCAATGGTTTTGGGGCATCCCAAAACCTGGACTCCGGCATTGATTTCCTTGTAATATTCGGCGAGCACGGCGGCATTGGTGTTGGAGTCGTCGCCTCCAATGATAACCAAAGCGGTGATGCCCAGTTCTTTGAGGATTTCGAGACCTTTGTCAAATTGTTCTTTTGTTTCGAGTTTGGTACGTCCCGAACCGATGATGTCGAAACCGCCGGTGTTGCGATATTCGTCAATAATCGAAGAGGTCAGCTCGATGTATTTGTGGTCGACGAGACCGCCGGGGCCCATGATGAAGCCGAAAAGACGGCTGTCGCGGTGAATTTTTTTGATACCGTCAAACAGACCGGAGATGACATTGTGACCGCCGGGAGCCTGACCGCCTGAAAGAATCACACCGACATTGATGGGTTTTCCGGCTGTAGGCGCGGTGTTTTTCTCGAAGTGAAGTTCGGGCAGACCGTAGGTCTGGGGGAAAAGTTTCTGAATTTCGTCTTGGTCGGCAACCGACTGGGTGGGTTTACCGAGTACAGCTTTTACAGGACCGGTCAAAGCGATGGGAAGTTTTGGCTGGTAGGCTGCACGGGCTTTTTGCAAAGCACTTTGTTTCATTTAGCGAAAAATATTATGGTTTTAGAAAAATTATTTTATGCTTGATTGGAATGCATAAGCGTACCCCGGTGGAAGTACCTATTATTTAAACATGCTTATACGAGTGCAAAGTAACGCAAAAATTCCGATATGAGCAAAAATTAAATTGCGAATTAAATGTAGTACATCAACGTCAGGTCTTCTATGAGCAATATCAGAGTGTTGCGTTGCTATAGTGTTTGTCTGAATCACATAATGAAGGCTTCGAAACTGTTGCTCTAAGTTTGTGGGTGCCCGAGGCTTTCCCTGTTTTTGCTGACTTCAATTATTAGATTCAATTTTCTAAAAAAAAGTTTTGCCGTATGCATGATGTATTTAAGTAAAATAAGCGTATAATTTGTTTAATTTGTTTGGCTAAAAATATGTTATAAAACATGCTTGTGATTTGTGTCAGGTAAAAAAAATGTTGTATTTTTGTAGTTCACACCTGACCAGTATCATTGTCTGTTTGTCCAATGGCCGTGGGTGGCTCGGGAAAATGCTTGTCTGACAAGTATTACAAAATTTAGTTTTACTTTATAAATTACTGAATTATAACTGCAAAAAACATATTTACCATGAAGAAATCTTTACTTTTTTCGTTGATTGCCGGAGTGTCGCTTTTCTGCTCCGGTCAATTGCAAGCTGCTATACCGATGAGTTATTACAGCTCGCTTGACGGCAAGTGCGGTAAGGCCCTTAAGGATGCTATCTTCAACTTGACATCGAACAATGTTAAAATGCTTTCGTATGGTTCGGGCAACAATGCTACCTGGTGGGGATTCTATGTCACCGACTATATTCTGGATGGCTCTAAACGTCAGGTTGTGGACCGATACAGCAATGATGTACGCTATTTTGGAAATCGCGGAAGTTCGGTTTCGGGCATGAATATCGAACATTCTTTCCCTAAATCATGGTGGGGCGGTTCGTCTAACAATGCTTATAAGGACCTCTACAATCTTATGCCCTGTGAGCAGAAAATCAATTCGTCCAAATCGAATTACGGCATGGGCGTTGTTACGAATCCCACAACGGACAATGGATGTACAAAGGTCGGTGCGGGTGCCCAAGGCTTCAAGTTGTGGGAACCCGCCGATAAGTGGAAAGGCGATTTTGCCCGAGGCTATCTGTATATGGCAACAACCTATCAGGATTTTACCTGGACCGGCGAAGCCTTGAACAGTCTTACCAACAGTGACTGGCAAGACTTTAAAGAATGGGCTTATACGCTCTATATCAAATGGGCCAAGGCAGACCCCGTTAATCAGGAAGAGATTGACCGTAACGATGCGGTGGCTCAGATTCAGGGCAATCGTAATCCTTATATAGATTTTCCGAATCTTATGGAATATGTATGGGGTGACTCGATAAATGTTCCTCTTAATCTCAAGACCACGGTAAAGGCAACACAGGCAACTACGGTCGATCCTGACCAGGAGAAGATTATCTATGACGAAAGTTTTGCCGGGTCCAACGGCGGATGTACTGCGTCGGGCACTCCCGGTATATGGGTTGTTGACAATACTTATGGTTGGAAAGCCTCAGGCTTTATTTCAGGCGCCTGTAAAGAAGCTGATGCTTCGATTGAGACACCTGAGCTTGACCTGACAAGCTATGCCGAGGCCGAGATGGTCTTTGAACATGCCGCCAATAAATTCAATTCGGGTACACCTGAAGATTATTTCTCGGTAGGAGTCCGAATCGATGGTGGCGATATCGAATATCTGAAGAGTGGTATTAACTGGCCCGAAGGGACTTCGTGGAGCTACATATCGTCGGGTAACGTCGACCTTAATCCGTATGTCGGCCATAAAGTCAAAATTGTTTTCCGCTATACATCGACAGGCACTAGTGCCGGAACATGGGAAATCAAGAATCTCAAAGTGACTGCATCGGGTGTTAATACTGTCGGCAGCATTATTGCTGAGCCGGAGCCCGATACAGACGCCCCGGTCGAATATTACTCGATTGACGGCCGCCGGCTCAATCCCGAAGCTGCACGTGGCCTTGTCATACGTCGTCAGGGACATATCGTAAGCAAAGTAATCTTACGCTGATACTGAACATATTACCACCATGAGTCGGTCGACGACTATTGTCTGAGCGGCTCAACCGAAAAGCAGGCCAGAGTCCATCTCGAGATTCTGGCCTGCTGCCTTTGAGCCCGCTGTATCATGCGATTTTTATCGTAAAAGATAAAGATAGTTGCATATTTGAATGTTTAAGAAAAAAATACTAATTTTGTCGGACATGCGGCAAGTGAAAACATCTTTGCCGCCTTGTTTTTGCAATGCTGAACGAATTTCTGCGCATAATGCCACGAGGCTTGCTTATAGGCATTCTGATATCGGCTCCAATGGGTCCTATCGGTATGCTTATCATTCAGCGTACGCTGTCAAAAGGACGTTGGCCGGCATTCTTTACGGGAATAGGTGCGGCTCTTTCTGACCTTTTCTATTGCCTTCTGACGGGTTTGGGTATAAGTTTTATCACCGACTTTATCGAGAGCCATCAGTTTATGCTTCAGGTTGTCGGCAGCGTTGTTCTGGCAGCCTTTGGATATTATCTGTTCCGTAAGAATCCTACTCGTTCGCTTAAACCCACTTCGGATACGAGCAACAACTACTGGGGCGATGTCGTCACGGGTTTTCTGCTGACATTTTCCAATCCTCTGATACTCTTTTTTATAATAGGTTTATTTGCACGTTTCAACTTCATCTTGCCCGAGTTTGGCACACATCACTATATCGCCGGTTATGTAATGATTTTCAGCGGCGCACTTGTATGGTGGTATCTTGTCACAACGTTAGTCAACAAATTGCGTAGCCGCTTCAACGTGCGTTCCTTGTGGCTGATAAACCGCATTATAGGCGGTATCCTCATCCTTATGGCCGTCGTTGGTGTGATATATTCGGTGCATACAGAGTATTTTGCAGCATAGCGCCGGTTATGGTAACTACGCATATATATATCCCACCTGAAAAAACTATTCAATCTATCCTGACATGCTTCTTCATCTTCCCTATATTCCCGAACTTGACAAATGTTCGACTGCCGATGAAATATCAACTATGCTGGACTCGAAGAGTCCCCGCAGTTCGATTGCATCGCTCAACTGGCCCGGGCAGTTCGATTACGCACCGCTGACAACTTTCACGGCTGCTCATTCGGGTCGTTATATATACATTGACTTCTTTGTCCGCTGCAACTATCTCCGTGCCGAGAATTACGAACCGCTTTCGCCCGTCAGTCAGGACTCGTGCGTAGAGTTTTTTGTCTCACCTACGGGCGATAATCATTACTGGAACTTCGAGTTCAACTGTATAGGCACAGTCAATGCCTCACACCGTAGTGTCCGCAACAATCCGACGCGTCTTACCCGCTCCGAGATAGAAAGCATACGCATCTCTCCCTCGTGCGGCACAAGACCTTTCCGCGAAATGGAGGGGATGTTTTCGTGGAATCTGCTTGTCGCCATTCCGCTTGACCTGATAGGAGTCGAATATAAAGGACTGCCGATTGAAATGACGGCAAATTTCAACAAATGTGCCTCGGCGACATCGGCTCCCCACTACCTAAGCTGGAGTCCTATTGTCAGTGATAAGCCTGATTTTCATCGCCCCGAATGTTTCGGACGAATTGTGCTTGACTGAATTTATCCCTTTACGACACACATACAATAATATTTAATCCTTGATACTAACTAATTGATTTTTCATGAAAAGAACATTAATCCTGGCCGTGGCATGCTGTATGGTAGCCATTGTCTCTTTTACAAGCCGCGGAGTGTCCGGAGTAGACGTAAACGACTACATGTCATTGAGCGATGACTCGGTCTATTCTTATTGCGAGACAGATTCAGTATACGAAGATTCGGCCTGTTATGATGAGATTGAAGACGAATATCTTTCGCCGGCCGAGATCTATTACAAAAAAAAGGGGATGCCTAATCCTCTCGATTCGGTGTATGACTATTTTGATGCCGGGCGATATGATCTGGTTAAAGAAATTACCGAAACTGTTTTGCGCGAAGTCCCTGACGACCCCGACGTCTGGTGCTGGCATGGCTATGCCAGTTGCAAACTTATGGACTACGCCGGAGCGATACATGATTTTGCATGGCCCATCCGCAACGGATATTATTATTACGGCGATTCGTTTTTGCCAAACACTATCGATATATTATCCGGCTTTGAACCCGAAGCAACTATTGCCGAATTTGAAGATTACGCCAACAAACTTGAAAAAGACTCAGTTTGCGACAGCGTAGCGATAATTAATACCAACTTAATATTGGCTAATGCTTATTCCGAAAAAGGTTTTAAAAAACATGCGTCTGATAAGTATATGCAGAAGGCATTGGAATTTATGACCGGCAGCGCTGACAGGTTATATTGCTATTCATCTATGGCAAACTTCTTGTGTATGTGCGATTTGCCGGATCAGGCTTTGCAGGTGATAGAGCGTGCCAAAAAAGAAGGTTTCAGCGAGGATGAATTCGCCTATTGCAAATTTTTGATATTACGTAACAGCGGTCAAGGCAAAAAAGCTGAAGAATATTTGCTGCCTTATTTCAGAAAGTATCCGGAAAATTTATCGTTTAGAAGCAATTTGATAATCAATTATACTATTGAGGGTAAGTATAAAGAAGCTATTGAGCTTTGCAATCAAGGCTTGGAATTGATAGGCGACAGTGATGACAGGGAGAAAGATACATACGAGCTGATTGTACGTCGCGCCTTTGCCAACGAGCTTGCAGGAAATAAAGAAGCTGCTGCCGATGACTTTGATTACATCCTGGCAACCGGCTCGGATAACGGATATTATACTTCGGCATTGGCACATACGGGACGCCTCGACGAGATTGAAGAGAACCTCAGCGAGCCTGGAACACCGGCAGTTACCAAAGCATCCATGTATGCTGCGATGGGACTTTTCGACAAAGCTTTTGAGTATCTTCCCGAGGCTTTCGAGACAAAGAAAACCACGCCCGGCATGGTCAAATGGGATATCCATCTTCGCCGTCTTGTCGATGACCCGCGATATGCCGAAGCTTTGAAGCATTTCAAGCCTGAAGAATAATCTCCTCTTCGATATTATTCTTGTAAAATATTTTATTGCTGTCCGATAAAACTTTTTGAGTGGATGAAAAATTAGCGCTGGCACCTATTGCAGGAGTCAGCGCTTTTCGGTTATTTTGGTCTCCCAAAAAACAACAATAATCCTGGGCAAAAGCACACATTCTCTCGTTAGCGGCGCCGATACCGGCCACCTTTTGCCTCACAAGCAGTTCTTGGTTTCCGAGATATTCACACATCAGCGTGCCTGAGATTGCTCGTTAAATTCGTCCAACACTAATGCAGCAAGATATTTGTCGCTGCGGCATTGCAAATCGGCCACGCCGTCCTCAATGAGTTCAGAGGTTTCTGATTTGTAGAAAATATCTGTTGCCTCTTTAATCGATAGTTGAGATACTTCGCACATTGCCTTGATTATATTCGCGCATTTTGAGGCCCGTAACGCTATTTTACTTTCCTGTGTGTTTACTTTCCTGTGTCATAACTTCTTGCTATCTATATGTTTGAGACAACAGTCAAGCATCTGTTGGCTGCGGATGCAGTATTGGATGTTCGGTTTTTCAAATTTGAGAAGGCCGAGGGTGTCATCCTCTGAAATTTCGCCTTCAAAATAGCGGTCGAGCGTTTTGGATAACTCTGTCATTAGCGATACCGCCAATCACGATGTCATAATCAGTATCGTCCTTGCCGGCACGACAATTAGCTACGAATTGAAGCCATGCCTTATCGTATTAGTCAAACCGCAGAACTTTCCACTCCGAGAGTTCGAGTTCAAATTCATAGGTGTTTAGCCATGCCTCGCGATTTCGACGTACGAATCGCTGGGCGTACTTGACAGCCTGCTCATACAATGATGTCAGATAGAAACCTTTCCCAAAATCAAGATAATCTCGCGAATGTACAGTGTTTGGCCGACTGACTGAAACAGTTGAAGAATGATATAGTTTCATTATGCCAATACTCCTTTCTCGCGCATATAATCGGTTAAGTCCTCCATAAGGTAGCGCGAACTGTATGTGTGGAGAACATCATACGATGGGATAATATAGCCGTCAAGAATCCCCGAAACTTTAAGTCGACGATAAACCTCGCGCTGTGAGAGGCTTAACAATTGCGCGAGCTTGCTTATGCAATACGTTACAAATTCGAGTGTCTTGCTGTCCATATTCACATCGGTTTAATCATTGATTCGATGAAGACGATTTCTTCATCGGAGAAACCATACTTTGCGTAGAGTTGAGCATCGATTTCTTCCACGCTCTTGCGCCAGTCGATGTCGCTGCCCTCGGTGAAGTCTTGCAGTGGGACGAAGCGATACACGTTTTGATAAAGATTTTGAGAGACTTTTAATACACCGACTAAAAATCTTAAAAATTTCGATGACATGTATTTTTGTAGATTTACGGCTTCTAATTTCGTTTGGAAAATACCAAACGGAATCATAGAATCGGTGCAAGCCATACCTGGAGTAGCCACATAAGATTTGCCTATAATATTAACAGGCTTGCCATCTGTTAACAATCCTGCGCCGCCATTTCCTTTTGACGTTATTACATTATAAGAATCTAAAAAGGATTTGCCTTTTTGAATTTTATCACGGTTTATATATCTTATCTCCTCATATGCGCCTTGCACAGCAACTGAATTATCAAAAGGCATAGATTGAGAGATAGTTTTAAAATTTTTCCCGACAATTCCAAAAGCATCACGACCAGTTGTAATGGTCATTAGGGAAACAAAATTATCTTTAGTAATTTTTTGAATGATGGCAGATAGATTATTCAACGGAAGTATAATATCCAAGTCATTCTCGAATAATGGACGACTGATAGAATTAACATTTTCTGTGTTAAATTCGGAAAAGATCACATCACCTGTATGCGATGAATCCCACAGAAAGTAGCTAACCATTCCCAACTCAGTGTTCGGGAATATCTTCTTGCCATTATGAGTGATAATCTTACTGAAATGGTTATGAGTTGCTACATATTCTCGCAGTTTAGGGAAAGAATTATCTTGAGCATCTGCTGTAAACCATCGGTTAGGAGTAATCATCGATGTATAATTCGGCTGTAATTCAATGCCTATTCGAATAATAGGTATAGGCGGATGATGCGCCCACGTTAATTGTTTGAGTTAATGCGTATTGG
>OGOU01002706.1_pt1 | contig 12245 bp, 9 predicted proteins | sample 1552721 | NCBI WGS metagenome assembly OGOU01 (sample SAMEA2580176, study PRJEB22360) | human gut metagenome | biome: human gut; feature: human-associated habitat; material: faeces | place: Denmark | collected 2008/2010 | reverse complement strand
GTAAACCAGGGGGCACAAGTGTTTCCTGGTCAAAATGCGTTGATGGCAGACTTGAATACATTGGACATCTTATGTATAATGAGTACGTTACAGGCAAATATATAAACAGACAGATAATGATGGCAGTTCCAAAAGTTATTCTGTTTGTTCATAAAAATGGCAGAATATAAAAAATGACGGCTATATGGCAGTTATTCAGAAATATAAATTTTAACGAAGAGGAGAAATAAGACAATGGCAACTAAGATTGATATTATTTCCGGTTTCCTTGGAGCCGGTAAAACTACATTGATTAAGAAACTTCTGAAAGAGGCTTATGCAGATGAGCAGGTTGTACTGATCGAGAACGAATTTGGTGAGATTGGTATTGACGGTGGTTTCCTGAAGGAAGCGGGAGTCCAGATCCGGGAAATGAATTCCGGATGTATCTGCTGTTCATTAGTGGGAGATTTCGGCACTTCTCTGAAAGAGGTTGTGGACAAATATCATCCGGACAGAATCCTGATCGAGCCATCAGGTGTTGGTAAACTTTCAGATGTTATCAAGGCAGTACAGGGTGTTCAGGGAGATGTGGATATCGTTCTGAACAGCTATACAACTGTAGTTGATGCAAAGAAGTGCAAAATGTATATGAGAAACTTTGGTGAGTTCTTTGATAATCAGGTTGAATATGCAGGTGCGATCATCATGAGCCGTACAGATATCATTGATGAGAAGAAAGCACAGCAGGCAATGGAACTTCTTCGTGGAATTAATGCGAAAGCTGCTATCATCACCACTCCGATTGAGAAACTGGACGGAAAGAAAATCCTTGAGGTTATGGAGAAACCGGTATCTCTTGAGGAAGAACTGATGTCTGAGGAAGAGGTATGCCCGGAGTGCGGACATGTACATGAACATGGAGAGCATCATCATCACGATCACGACCATGAATGTGGCTGTGGACATGATCACGAAGAACATGAACATCATCACCATGACCACGATCATGAATGTGGCTGTGGACATGATCATGAGGAACATGAGCATCATCACCACGATCACGACCATGAATGCGGCTGCGGACATGATCATCATGATCATCACCATCATCACGCAGATGAGGTATTTACAAGCTGGGGACGTGAGACGATCAGGAAATACACAAGAGAAGGTCTTGAGAAGATGCTTGAGGCTCTTTCCGCTTCTGAAGATTACGGTATTATTCTTCGTGCAAAGGGAATGCTTCCTGCAGAAGACGGAACATGGATTTATTTTGACATGGTTCCGGAGGAAACAGAGATCCGTGAAGGTGCACCGGAATACACAGGTCGTCTCTGCGTAATCGGCTCTAAACTGAAAGAAGATAAACTTGCAGAATTATTTGGGCTTGCATAATGATCATGAGGAAGCAGCGATTTATGGCAATCCTCTAAAATACTGCATCTGGATTCAGCTCATCGGAGCATGAAATTCTGTGTCATAGATGCGAGACTGAATGATTTCGGCAGATAATAACAGAATCAGAATAAAGATAAAGGAATAAATTATATGATGGATGATATCAGAGTTCCCATTTATTTGGTTACGGGATTCCTGGAAAGCGGAAAGACTACTTTCCTGGATTTTACACTGCAGCAGGAGTACTTTGCCATTGACGGCAAAACTCTGTTGATCCTTTGCGAAGAAGGCGAAGAAGAATATGATATGGATAAACTGAAACTTACAAACACAGTTGTGGAAGTGATCGAGGATGAAGAAGATCTGACACCACAGCGTCTGGCTGCCATGGATATCATCCATCAGCCGGAGCGTGTTGTGATCGAGTACAACGGAATGTGGCTTGTAAGTAAGTTTGAGCAGATGGAGCTTCCGGAAGGCTGGGGCATTGAGCAGGAGATTACCTGTGTGGATGCAACTACTTATCAGGTTTATATGGCAAACATGAAATCTCTGTTCATGGATATGATCAGAAATACAGATATGGTTGTATTTAACCGCTGTAAAGAGGGAGATCCGCTTCCTGCATACAGACGAGGGATCAAGGTCGCAAATCAGAGTGCAGAGGTTATCTTTGAAAATGAAGAGGGCGAGATGGATGACATTTTCCAGGATGAGATGCCGTTTGATATCAATGCACCGATCATTGAGATTCCACCGGAAGATTATGGTATCTGGTTTGTGGATGCCATGGATAATCCGGATAAATATGTAGACAAAATTGTCCGCTTTAAAGGACGTGTCATGAAACCACGTGGAATGGGAAGTAAATTCTTTGTTCCGGGACGTGTGGCAATGACCTGCTGCGCAGATGATACCACTTTCCTTGGATACGTGTGCAGAAGCGATTATGCACCGCATATCAAAGAGGGCAGCTGGGTAGAAGTAACAGCGAAGGTCGCATTTGAGAACCGTACAGAATATCAGGGTGAGGGCATTGTTCTTTATGCAAGTGATGTGAAAGAATGCGAGCCGCTTAAGGAAGAGATGGTATATTTTAATTAATTATCTTAGAGCGTGTCTGAAAAATCATTCCCGCAAGATGTGCGTCACAATTTATAAGATTGATTTTTTAAACACACTTTAGAGTATGTAAAAAATAAATTTGACATCAGGACAGGTATGGTAATTCCGGAAAATGGTGTTAAATTAAGCAGGAGACACATATATGTATTTAGTAGTTGGCCTGGGAAATCCCGGGAAACAGTATGAAGCAACACGCCACAATATGGGATTTGATACCGTTGACCGTCTGGTAGAGGATTACAATGTCCCTCAGGGTGGTGTGAAATTTAATGCCATGTACGGTAAAACCATGATCGGCGGAGAGAAAGTGATTCTTATGAAGCCGCTTTCTTTTATGAACCTGAGTGGCGGTCCTGTTCGTGAGATGGCGAATTATTTTAAAATTGATCCGGAATCAGAGCTTATTGTTATTTATGATGATATTGATCTGGAGCCCGGGCAGCTTCGCATCCGCAAGCAGGGAAGTGCCGGCGGACATAACGGGATCAAAGACATTATCCGCCAGCTTGGCACAGAGAAATTTCTCCGTATCAAAGTAGGAGTTGGTGCAAAGCCGAAGGGATGGGATCTGGCAGATCATGTACTTGGCAGATTTTCCACAGAAGACAGGAAACTTGTGGATGAAGCAATAGCAAAGGCGGCAAAGGCTGTGGATATCATAATCACACAGGGTACAGATGCAGCCATGAACGAATATAACAGAAAAGTACCTGTACAGAAATAAGCAGACAGGAAACAGATGATTGTTCAGCAAAAGGTATAGAAAGCGGTAACTGGAAACAGAAGCCGCTTTTATTACGTCGAAGGATCATGAGGGGTGAAGATGAAAGCATTTTTAACACCTCTGCAGGGGCTTGCAGAGTTTGAACAGATTAAAGAAAAAAGCAAAACGAATAAGGGAATCCTGCAGGTTTCGGGGTGTATGGAATCGCAGAAATCTCATCTGATGTACGGACTTTCCGGGATTGCGCCTTATCGTCTGATCTTGGCGGAGGACGAACGCCGCGCCAGAGAAATTTATGAAGATTACAGATTTTATGACAGAAAAGTGTATTCTTATCCTGCGAAAGATCTTCTGTTCTTTCAGGCAGATATCCATGGAAATCTGCTGATACGTCAGAGGATGAAGGTCATTAAGGCGTTACTGGAAGAGAAAGAACTGACAGTTGTTACAAGTATTGACGGATGTATGGATTTTCTGGAATCTCTGGAAAAGATAAAAGAAAAGCTGATTCATTACGAAAGTGACAGCACCGTAGATATAGAACAGCTGAAGAACCAGCTGGTGGCTTTAGGTTACGAGCGGGTAGGACAGGTGGAAATGCCGGGGCAGTTCTCTGTGCGTGGCGGTATTGTGGATATTTACTGTCTCACTGAGGAAAATCCATGGAGAATCGAGCTTTGGGGAGATGAGATTGATTCTATCCGGAGTTTTGATCCGGAGAGTCAGCGTTCTCTGGAAAATCTGGAAGAACTTACGATCTATCCGGCGGTGGAGCATATAGGGGACAAGGATATGGTTTCCTTCCTGGATTATTTTCCGGAGGAAAGAACCATAATCTTTCTGGATGAACCAAACCGACTGACTGAGAAAGGCGGGGCTGTAGAAGAAGAGTACAGACAGAGCCGTATGCACAGAGAGGAAAAAGGCAGCCGGAATCTGCCGGAAAACTGGCTTTGTTCTTTTGAACAGCTTCAAAAAGAACTGAATAAACGCAACTGTATTTCTGTATGTGCGCTGGAACCGAAACAGGCAGGCTGGAAAGTGCGGGAGAAATTTTACCTGGAGGTAAAATCAATCAGCGCTTATAACAACAGTTTTGAACTTCTGGTAAAAGATCTTCATCAGTATAAGAAACAGGGATACAGGATCGCGTTGCTTTCCGGTTCCCGCACAAGGGCCGAGAGGCTGGCAAAGGATCTTCAGGAAGAGGGACTGGCAGCCTTTTATGGACAAGATTATGACAGGGAGATCTGTCCGGGCGAGATCATGGTGGTTTATGGTCATGCAAAGAAGGGCTTTGAATACCCGTTGATCAAGTTTGCGGTAATGACAGAATCTGACATTTTTGGACAGGAACAGAAAAAAAAAAAGAAAAAAAATGAAAGTGGAAGTCGTATTCAGGATTTTGCGGAGCTTTCTATCGGCGATTTTGTTGTCCATGAAAAGCATGGTCTTGGTATTTACCGAGGAATTGAAAAAGTTGAAGTAGACAGGATCGTTAAAGATTATATTAAAATTGAATACAGAGGCGGAAGCAATCTCTATATTCCTGCTACTCAGCTTGACTGTCTGCAGAAATATTCAGGGGCAGATGCTTCAAAGGCTCCGAAGCTGAACAAACTTGGTACTCAGGAGTGGAATAAAACAAAGAGCAAGGTTCGTGGGGCAGTTAAAAATATTGCAAAAGAACTGGTAGAGCTTTATGCAGTGCGTCAGGAAAAGGAAGGATATGTCTGTGGTCCTGATACTGTATGGCAGAGAGAATTTGAAGAAATGTTTCCATATGAAGAGACAGAGGATCAGCTCAGTGCTATTGAGGATGCCAAACGTGATATGGAGAGTACCAGGATTATGGACCGGCTTATCTGCGGGGATGTGGGATACGGCAAAACAGAAGTGGCGCTGCGTGCCGCATTTAAGGAAGTACAGGAGAGCAGACAGGTAGCTTATCTTGCACCTACAACGATCCTTGCGCAGCAGATTTATAATACCTTTGTGCAGAGGATGAAGGAATTTCCGGTACGTGTGGAACTGTTGTGCAGATTCCGGACCCCGGCACAACAGAAGAAGGCAATCGAAGATCTGAAAAAAGGTCAGGTGGATGTGATCATTGGAACGCACAGAATCCTTTCCAAAGACGTACAGTTCAAAAATCTTGGCCTGTTGATCGTTGATGAGGAACAGCGGTTTGGAGTTACGCATAAGGAAAAAATCAAGCAGTTAAAGAAGGATGTGGATGTCCTTACACTGACTGCAACGCCCATTCCCCGTACTCTTCATATGAGCCTGATCGGAATCCGGGATATGAGTGTCCTGGAGGAACCTCCTATGGACAGAATGCCGATCCAGACATATGTTATGGAATATGATGAAGAGACAGTCCGAGAGGCTATCAACAGGGAATTGCGCAGAGGCGGACAGGTTTATTATGTTTATAATCGAGTGACGGATATTGCAGATGTTGCCCTGCGTATTGCGAAGCTGGTGCCGGACGCAAGGGTGGATTTTGCTCATGGCCAGATGAGTGAGAGGGAACTGGAGAATGTGATGTATTCCTTTGTAAACGGGGATATTGATGTGCTGGTTTCCACCACGATCATTGAGACAGGGCTGGATATTTCCAATGTAAATACTATGATTATCCATGATTCAGACAGATACGGGCTTTCTCAGCTTTATCAGCTTCGGGGAAGGATCGGGCGTTCCAACAGAACTGCCTATGCGTTTCTGATGTACAGAAAGAATGTGATGCTGAAGGAGACGGCTGAGAAGCGTCTGGCTGCGATCCGCGAGTATACGGATCTGGGAAGCGGATTTAAGATTGCAATGAGAGATCTGGAACTTCGAGGTGCCGGAAATCTGCTGGGTGCGCAGCAACATGGACATATGAATGCGGTTGGATATGATCTTTATTGTAAGATGCTCAATGAAGCAGTGAAAGAGGCGAAGGGTATCCATACAATGGAGGATTTCGAGACATCAGTTGATCTGAATGTTGATGCGTATATTCCTGATTCCTACATCAGTAATGAATTTCAGAAGCTGGATATTTATAAAAGAATTGCGGGGATTGAGACACAACAGGATTATGATGATATGCTGGAAGAACTTCTGGACCGTTTCGGAGAACCCGGAAAGGCAGTGCTGAATCTTCTGGCGATTGCGAAGTTAAAGGCGATTGCTCATCAGGGGTACGTAACGGAAATAAAGCAGACTGGAAAAACAGTCCGGTTTACCCTTTATGAGAAAGCAAGGCTGAATACAGAAGGCTTTCCGGCTCTTATGCAGAAATACAGAAGAGGTCTGCAGTTTAAGAATGAGCAGGAACCGAAATTTATCCTGGAACCACAGGGGAATCTGATCCTGGCATTGACGGAATTTGCAGAGGAACTTAAGAGCATGGCGGAAAATATGTGAAATATACTACATATTTTTCGATTTGCCTTGCCCTTCGCAGGAAAAAAGTTTATACTCTAATAACAGTACATTCTGGGAAAGTGGTATGGAAGAAAGACCAGATTGATAATATGGAGGAAGAAATGAAAAAAATGGTAAAGAGAACAGCCGTTGTGACACTGGCAGGTGTGATGTCAGTTGGTATGCTTTCCGGCTGTGGAAGTAAAACATTAGATGGAACAAAGACAGTGGCTACTGTTGACGGAACAGATATTCCGCTTGGAGTTGTAAGTCTTTATGCCCGCGAACAACAACAGCAGACAACAACCATGTATTTAAATTATATGGGAAGTGCAGATAATATCTGGGATCAGACAGCAGGTGATGATTCAGATGAGACTTATGGTGATCAGGCAGTGACAAGCAGTCTGGAGTCTGTTGAGAAGATGTATATTCTCAAAGAGAAGGCTGCGGATTATAACGTAGAGCTTACAGATGATGATGAAGCAGCGATCGCAGATGCAGCATCACAGTTTATGGCTGCAAACAGTGAAGAGACAATTAAGGAACTTGCGGTAACGGAAGATCAGGTAAAAACACTTCTGGAGCTTCAGACAATTCAGAAGAAGATGTATGATCCGGTTGTAGCAGAAGGAAAGATCACAGTTTCTGATGATGAAGCGAATCAGACAACCTTCACTTATGTAAGTATCTCTACAAGCGGTGATGATATAACTGATGAGGAGAAAAAGACTAAGAAAGAACAGGCTCAGGAGATTCTGGATAAGATGAAAGAGGATCCTACAGCAGACATGAGTGAGATTGCCAAAGGTGTAGATGACAGTTATTCTGCAGTACAGGGTAATTTTACAACAAAAGAGAGCGAAGACGAGGATGAAGATTCCGGCAGCGAGGCATATCCGGATGAGGTTCTGAAGGTTCTGAGAGGACTGAAAGACGGAGAAGTTGCAGACAATATTATTGAGACTGACACAGGATACTATGTAGTAAGACTTGACAAGATCAATGATGAAGATGCCACAGCTTCCAAGCGAGAATCTCTTCAGAATTCCAAAGAAAGTACCTATTTTACAGATACAACTGCTAAATGGCTGGATGAGGCAGATGTAAAGGCAGTTAAGAAAGTCATTAAGACACTTAAGATCACTGACAAACATACCTTCATGGCACCGACTCCTACCCCGGTTCCGGAAACACCGACACCTGAAGTAACAGAAGAGGCAACTCCAACACCGGAAACAGAGAAAGTTACAGAAACACCTGCAGCAGAAGATACAGATGTGACTGAGACACCTGCGGCAGAGGAAGAAGTAGCAGAAACTACTGAAACACCGGAAGCAACACCGACAGAAGCAGCTAAATAAGAAAATCCGAACTGTCAGTAGCCTGCTGATAGGAATTGAGTATTGTAAATTAAAACAGCTATGATGAAAACCTGAGTGTTTTCACATAGCTGTTTTTAAGTTTAAATAAATCCGAAATCATTCTCCTAAATATGCAAAAATAACACAGATAAATAGAGATATGATAATACGTTATTTTGTATGTTCTGCTAAATGAGATGGAAATGCTTCAAAGCATTGGCAATTCCGTTATCTTCGATATTGGTTGTCTGGTAAGTGCAGTGAGGCAGGATCAGGGGATCCGAGTCGCCCATTGCGATGCTGTTTCCGGCGAACTGCAGCATAAGAAGATCGTTCGTGCTGTCGCCGAATGCATAGGTGTCTTTGACCGGAACCCCAAGGCGGTCTGCCAGAAACCGGATTCCGGTTGCTTTGCTGAGATTTTTCTGAGTCAGTTCCCAGGCCTTGTCTTCATGTATGAAACACAGAAAATGTTCATCTGCAAATTTGCGGAAAGTTTCCATATCAGAATCAGCAGACGGAAAAGCCAGAAATTTGTCAAATGTAAAATGGTTGTATGTTTCGGGCGGGTAGAGAGCCAGATCTTCTACTATAACTTCTGCTTTCAGCTTCTGAACAGTTTCAGGAACAGCACATGAACTGCTGTCATATAAAATCTTATCCGGGCGTTCAAAAAACGCAGGAATTCTGCATTCCCGCAGTAATTCTGTTGTTTTACGGCAAAGCGGATTTGGAATAGAACTGGAAAACAAAAGCTCTTCATTCATATAAATCTGGCTGCCGCATCCGCATACATAGCCGTCGAATCCCATTTCTTTAATGATTTCCGGAATCATTGTATAGGTACGTCCGGAATTGATGAAAAGGAGATGACCATTATAGCGGGCTTCTTTTAAAGCCTGTTTCGCACTGTCCGGAACTGTCCATGGGTAAGGGGTTAACAGGGTTTTGTCAATGTCAAAAAATAAGAGTTTACGATTATTCTCCATCAGATGTCTCCTCTGTCTCAGTATCTGTATTGTCATAAAATTCGTCATCAGAAGGATTTTCATTTCCTGTATGTACGCGGATTCCGTTCAGTTCAACTTCGCCTTCCATTGGGATCACAAGGCACTTGCGTCCGTCAATTACGCGTGTTTCCACAAGATCGGCACGTTCAGGATCTACGTGGACTACAACATCCGGGGTTTTGATCTCGAATCTTTTTGTATTGGTGATGTTGGAAGCAACCAGAGAGGATTTTTCCCCGGCTGTGATCTCGTATTGTTCATCAAATGACTGTAGTTTTTCATCTTCTACGCCGCATTCTTCAAAGAGGCGTTTTACCTCAGATTTGGTCAGAACTACAGGTTCCGGCTCATCCTTCTGTGATTCGATCAGGTCGTTTAATTTCTCGTGAATGCTTAATACAGTGTCATATCTGCAGTCGTCGCCCAGAGTATCTTCAACCAGTGCGTTAAAGGAATCACGCTGTCCTCCTGCAGAAAGAGGTGCTGTACATCCAAGCAGTTCATCGATAAAAATATCCCGAAGCTCGTTTGCATTTTTACTATAATAAAGGACACCATGGATGTCAGTGCTGCGGTCGTTAAACTGCGGGAAAAGGAAAGCAACATCTGGAAGTTCCACGATCCAGTCGCGGATACGGTCCTGGATGCTGTTGGTTTCGGCATTGTAGCAAAGACCTGCCTTAGAGAGTTTTACAGGACAGATACAGCACATGATGTGCTCATAAATCTCATCAGATGCATCAAACATTTCTGCACCGTCGGAAGACTTTCCGGGGATATCATATACTCCATGGATCAGGATGATGTAGTAGTTTTCGGGATAATCATAGTTTTCAATGATCTTATCGTAGAAACTTTCTACCAGTGCATCATCGGTCAGTTTGCTTTCTCTCAGTTTCATAAGAAAATGTTGAGTTCCGCCCTCAGTTTCCTGCTCGAGAGGAAATTCCATGTTCATCAGATTTTTTCCTATTGTTCCGGAAAGGGATTTGCGGAAAATTTCAAAGTATTTGAACATTTCTTCTTCTGATAAAGAGAGAAATGCTTCTTTCAGTTCGGTTTTTTTATTCTTTTCTCCGTCAACGTAACATCCGCAGATGCGGGTGAGAGAACAGTTCTCGGGAGTAAACTGTTTCTTGATTTCAGAAATTTCTTTTTTGTTCATATAGTTTATACCTCATGTTAGTCTGTTCTTTATTATAGACCAGTTGTGATGCAGGGGCAAGGAAAATTGCCTGAAAATTATGGGAAATACAGGTGAGTTTTGGTAGATGTAGTGCTATAATATAGGAAGATATTGTTGCCTGACTGTGTTGCTGAGAACGTGGTGGACAGTAATGTTGCTTTGACAGTGATGAAAATAAATACAGGAGGATATGAGACATGAATGAAACAATAAAAAATCTTTTGGAGCGAAGAAGTGTACGTGGTTATAAAGAAGATCTGGTGCCGGAAGAAGTGTTGAATGAAATTCTTGAAGCAGGGGAATACGCACCAAGCGGAATGGGACAACAGGGTACACTTATGGTAGTAACACAGAATCCGGAACTTGTTGCGAAGCTTTCTAAAATGAATGCAGATGTGATGGGGACTGAGAGTGATCCGTTCTATGGGGCACCGACAGTTGTTGTGGTCTTTGCAGACAGTAATATGCCTACATGTGTGGAAAATGGAAGTCTGGTTATGGGAAATCTGATGAATGCTGCTCATGCCCTTGGGGTTGATTCCTGCTGGATTCATCGTGCAAGAGAGGTGTTTGCTTCTGAAGAAGGAAAGGCATTGAAGGCAGAGTGGGGTGTGCCGGAGTCTTATGTTGGAATTGGTCATTGTGTGCTTGGTTATCGCTCCGGGGAATATCCGAAAGCGAAAGCGAGAAAAGACGGATTTGTGATCAGGGTGTGATTGTAGTGTGGCGGCAGAGTGATTCCTGAAACAGGCTGGCTGGAAAGATATGAGAATGTTCGGGAAATTAAGTTGCCGGCACAGTAGCTGTGAGAGAGGGTTGCTGTTGAGTATATTTGATTTTAAGAGAAAGAAGTACAGAACGTTTCTGCAGGATTCTGAGACAGGTGAGGAGATTGCTGAGGAGTATGAGAAAGGCCGGGGAGTCTGGAAAAAGCATGATGTTCAGGATGGGAAAGGTTCGGAGATGAGAGAGAATCTGATAAGGAAGCATTATTGGTTTTCGGGGAGAGTGCAGGGAGTTGGATTTCGCTATCGGGCCTGTTATATTGCCAGTTCTCTGGGGGTTACCGGTTGGGTGAGAAATAACTGGGATGACCGCGTGGAGATGGAGGCGCAGGGGAGCAGGGAGCTGCTTGCGCAGATGGTGGAGATGTTGGGGAGACAGAGGTTTATTGAGATTGAGGGGATTGAGGAGAGGGTGATTCCGGTGGAGGTTGAGAGTGGGTTTTATTCCAGATGAAAGGGAGGAAAGCTCAAACAATTCTCTTTGGCTCGGTTTCGGGTATTAAGAAAAACTAAGCCCGGGAAGATCAGCTAAGAGGGACGCAAGCTCAAATCATTCTCTTCGGCTCGGTTTCGGGCCTTAAGAAAAGCTAAGCCCCGGAAAATCTGCTAAAAGCATTCACAGATAACTCAAACTCGCCGCGAAGCGGCTCAGACAGTGAGTGATCTGCGAATAACGCAGATTTCCCGGGGCTAAGTTTTTCTAAAGGCCCTGCAAATGTCGCCGAAGAGAATGATTTGAGCTTGCTGGCTGTTGGCTGTGACAGAGATGGCTGAAAGAGAAGCGGGATGGTGGTTTGTTAGTTTGGTGGAATAGAAAAGTTTTCTATATATAGTATGAAGGGGAAGGAAAAGCTGGGGTGTTGTGTATATATGGTATATGGATGCTGCATGATATAGGAAGGATAGATGGGGAGGATGGTTGGAATTCCGGTGTCAGATAGACTGGATGTCTGTTGGGAATTTAGTGGAGATTAGGGTGAAAATATAAAAAGTTTGTCAAATTATAAAATTAACTGTTGACAGGGACTGCTTTCGGTGTTATATTAGTTGAGCTGTCGGAAATAATTGTTTCTTAGATAGAGACAATTCAATGTGATTTCTGAAAGAAAAAAGAAATTAAAAAAAGTGCTTGACAACTTAAAACAAATATGTTAAAGTAATCAAGTCGCTTGAACAGAGCCGACAATCACAGATCAGAAGAACAGTTCCGAAATCCGGAAGAGTTCGAAAAACTTTGAAAAAACTTGAAAAAAG
>OGOU01002700.1_pt1 | contig 12280 bp, 8 predicted proteins | sample 1552721 | NCBI WGS metagenome assembly OGOU01 (sample SAMEA2580176, study PRJEB22360) | human gut metagenome | biome: human gut; feature: human-associated habitat; material: faeces | place: Denmark | collected 2008/2010 | reverse complement strand
ATGAAAACCTATCCTACTGTCAAAGCCGGTAATAGTGTATTTGCTGACATTCATACCTGCCATCACACCCCATTTCAGGTTATCCTGCGCGTTGATACTCACTACACTCATCGCTACTAAAGCGAAAAATAACAGAATCTTTTTCATAAGAATAAATAATTTAATTATTGTTTAGAAATCATGTGCTGCAAATATAATAAAACAAGTTTAATATATTACGGAAAATAAAGAATTTCTCTACAACAAAAAGACTTACATAACACAGTAATGATAGTCATCAAATAAAAGAAAAGGCTGACATAATCTGCCAGCCCCCAATAACAAACATTACCAACTATTCCAACATCGCAATAACGGCTTCTTGGACAAATGCAACAAAGCCTGTCTTCACATAACTCTTAATACATTCCACTTGCTCTTGTGTTAATTCAACTTCCCCATTTTTATAAATTTCCCGGGCAAGTTCCAATTCACCCAAATCTGCCGTTTTCTGATAAATTGCGTTACCTAACATTTTTGCAATATCGACGGTACTGTTATTTCCTTCGATATCTTTTACTTGAATTTTTCTAAAGTCTATCTTCATTGCTATTTATTAATTAAAATTTCCAATTCGTTTATTTTATCTCTTATTTGTTGCCGTTCAGAATGTAATGATTCAATATCATATTGAAGAGATTTTCCCATCAATTGAGCTTCCATGCATTTGATTACTTGATAATCGGTAGAAGCAAGTTGCTTTTTTAATTGAAAAATTGTATCTAGTTTTTCCTGATAAGGAAGCATTTTCTGAATAATGGCACTATTATTGCCTATTACTCTGTAACGAAATATTTCCATATCAGCTAATGGAGCAGAAAATTCCATAAAATCATTTGGCAATTTTCGTATATCCTCTTCGTCAATCCATCCTGGAATGACAAAACCGTCTTTTGAAACTTTATATCCTTTCATGATAATGCTATTCCTATTAAAATACCATTTTTAAATGTAAAAGTAGCCACCTTCCCATTGCCGCCAATCCATGCGTCAAAAACGACAACCTCCACATCTACTCCTCTATATGTCGTACCACCTGAACGAACCATTAGCGCCCCTGTAAGGTCAAGTGCTATATTATCACGCCCACCTGATACATTAACCACAAGTCCTCTATTAGTACCATAAGGATTATTCCTGTTATCATAAAAACGTCCAAGATAATCCACTCCCATCGAACTGAAAGTTCCTACAATAGCCTGCCTATTCCCATTATTAAAGCCAACCATATCATTATAAAGAAACATTCCATCTGTTGAACTATTCCCATTACTATAGTTGGTACCTAATCTATTAGAAGAAATCGCAAAACCTCCAATTGTCCCTTCTGTTGCAGCCAATTTCTTAGCAACAATATTATCTACATCGATGAAATCAACTTTAATTCTACTCTTTCCATCAGCACCAGTAGTAAACATAGCAAACTCCTCTCCCGAATTACTTTGCATTAATATCGAATCAGCAGAAAATACAATTTTACGACGTGTAATATCAATGCCAGTTTTCAACAATTCCTTTGCAACTCCACTAAGTCTTTTTATTGAAACACCTTTTAGATATCCGGTACCTGTATTTTCATCAACTGTAAACTCCAGTTTAGGAATAGATGCTATATTCTTCACCGTAAACGTCTTTACTACAGTTACCCACTTATTCAACTCATCTGTTGTAAATCTCTTTTGTCCAGTATTTCCATCAATGCTATAGGAAAAGCAAAGCGATGTCGTACTAGCACACACTTCAAAACAAAGCTGATATTCATCTCCAACTGCTAATTCTCTAACATAACGTTCAATATCAACAGACACTTTCGAAGCTCGTGATAAATTAACATTTGAAATTATATATCCGGACACAATACGATACCAACCACAGTCACTTCCCGTACTTGTAGAACTATCTTTTCGATATCCAGCAATAACAAAATGTCTACCAGGAACCGCAACCATTATGGAAACAACAGTCGAAGCCGGATTACCTGAAATTTTCCCCGCTGCAGTTGAATATGTAGCAGCCGCGTCATCCAACTTGCCAATAAACATCCAATCATAGTTTGTTTCGGAGCTAGTCTTTATCTCAAACTGAACTACAGTATTTGGAGACTCTGTATAAAAATAGATTTGTTCCCTAGCTATTTGATTATGAGTAATTGCCGGCGATTTATGATATAATCCATCAACTGTCCATGAACCATAAACACTATCTAAATTTGCATAGCTTAAACCACCCGGCTTAGAGTACTCGGTCTTGAACTCAAAAACCGGAAAATCGAATCGTGTCGTATTCAAATGTGCATGATACCCTTTCTCCGGATTGCCGACACTTGCATCATAATCACTCCATCCAACCGCAGAAAGCGTACCATTAAGACTCTCATCCCATCCCGGGTGTACTTCTTCCTGTTCGGCATAATCACTATTAGGAACTAGGTTATCGCCTCCCTTCATAGTGTCTTGAACCACATTTTCAATACTACCAACCGAGAATTCCAATCCGTCCGGATCTACTAGCCGCCCGTCTGCTGTCAGTTCCAGCCCACTCACATTATGCTTAATCGCTCCTTTTGTCATTTCCCAACCTCGTGTCTTATTCTGATCACCTACAAATATAGAAGAAGAGCCCAACACATCAATAGAAGCATTTTCCGCAAGCATGACCTGAGTAGCCACATTGACAAATTCATTAAAGTTACTCCATTGCGCAGAATCAAAAACAGCACCCGAGATATGGGAAACCTTACAAACATAACTGTTACCATCATAAATTACCGTATCCCGATACATGGCATCATTTACATACTCAACTCCAGTTTGCCATATTCCACGGGGGCGAAGCAGACTTCCATCCTTACCGTCTATACCTTTCCTTACAAGCTGTTTCCAGTCAGCAGCATCTTCCGCCGGTTCCTGTTCCGTCGGATTCTCTGAGATACAAAGCCATGTACTTCCGTTATACACCACCTCATCATAATAATAGTAGGAACTTCCTGCTACATATTCACCTTTAAAACAGGGAACCGGCGTTTCTGTCACACCATCAGAAGATAATTGCCTGATTGTTCCTGTCAGATACACATTACGCAGATAGGCACTATGCCCTTCCATATTGATACCAAACAGTTTCAAGTTCGACAAATCCCCCAACTGCATCACAATGCAATCTTTTGTAATCTCCCAGTTATTGACTCCCGACAAATAACGTTTATAACTTTGTGTCTCATAACTGGAACACTGCCTGGAAACATTCGTAAAATTACCATAACAGACAAAATGCATCAATGCACACGGATGATGCGTCGTTCCGTCACGAAGCACATAAGCAAACGTAGCCTCATCCACTATCTCCGTAACCCGGAAATAAACCGTCTGAAAACCTGTAGCATCATTAAACGTCGCCTTGCAAATATCATCTACCGCCACCGAGGCAACCTCCCCCGACTCAAGTTTCAGCCTAATCCGGCAGTTCTCTTCATCCACAGAAGCGATAATGCCACCTCCCGAAGCATTCCAACGTTCCCCACTGACCACTTCGACCCGGTTATATCGTAACTCGTCCGATTCCAGAAAGCCACGAACACGTACATTACCAAATTCCGCATCACCTGAAGGAGAAATCAGCCATCCCAAAAACTTTTCAGCATAATCATAGGAAGAAACAGCACCGGAGAATGAAGCTTCCTGACCTACCAGTTTATCAAGAATATGCATGATTTGAGTAGTGACTTCCGTTGCGGTAAGCGTATCGGTTGTCAATCCTCCCGTTACCGAAAGCCCTTGTTCTATAAGTAACCCGCCTAAGAGTTTAAGAAAATAATTGCTTTCATCCGGACGCAACTTGCTGATGGCACGTTCATCAATTTCTTTCCGGGAACGCAAAGATGAAAACACATCATAATTGGTCGGAGTCTTTGTATCCCAAGTTTTCAACACTTCAATAATAGCCTGTTTGAAGTTCTCGGCCACTACATACTTCAAGTCATTCAGTCCTGTATCAATGCTTTTCTTCCAGCCCTTCCCTACCTTATTCGTACATTCGATAGTAGCGCCGGACAAATTATCGAGCTTACGTGAGATTCTCGTTATACGTGTATCCCTGTATCCCGTTTCACCAAAATACTCGTTACTCAACAATCGGACACGTTGCCCCGGAACGAGGGGTACCTGATTGGCATCCACGTAAATATAATCCATGTCACAACGATAAATAATCGTGTCGACACTTCCCTTTTGCAGATAATCACGTACGGCGGCTTCATATTCCTTTTCAGCCTGCGTATAGTACTCATCGGGCATACTGATATTCCACAAGATGTATTCATCACCAGACGCAGGAATTATATGACCGCCCGGAATCTGCGTCCTCTCGTCAGGAAACGTCGTGATAACCTCAAATTCACGTGTATTACTATTATAGTTCACTTCAAAATCACGCCCGTTCAATTCACCACTCAGAAAACTGACATGTTTCACCAAACCGGGAAGTTCATAATCATTCGGATTGAAATTCAATTCCTTATCCTTGAAGTAATAAACTGTATACGGTCCATTCTCATTCTTCTTCTCAGCATGGCGGACGTCAGACACTTTGCCGACACGCTTGGGGTAAATTTCGGAGAAAGCAGCTTCCTCCACCTGTTCATATAATCCATAATGAATATTTTGTTCTACATACTTTTGCCGCCCGGGAAGTTGCAACCGGGAAAAGCCATATTTACTCCGGTCAATATTGCGGGTACTGCCCAAAGGAATCAACCGGGTAAAAAATTTCACATCATTGCTATTTTCAGCAAGCGCCATCTTAGTCAGTCCTTGTCCGTAGCCAAGGCTTACCGCATCTCCACGTTCACAACGGGTCAGATTTACGTGATGTCCGTCTATCCACCATTCCGTTTCAAAAGTCTCGGCAATCATGCCAAGAGCATCCCAACAATTCACGTTGCTGTATTCAATGTTTCGTTTGCCGTTGTCAACAACTTCACCCACTTTCCATGTATCAGAACCGTCGATACGGTTCAGATTATCCACCACTTTCTGTAGATGGGCCGCCGCATTATTATCCAATGAGAACTGGGATTCAAACTGCCCGTCCGTCAGGTTCAACATCTTCACCCGTTCCGCATCATGCTCCGGCCCGTAGAAATGCATACTGTAACTGTACTCCAACGTACTATTCTGCTGTGGTCGATACTCACTACGAATAGTAAAACGGATGCCCGCGACTTCTATATAGTCATTTACCGAGAAAGTCAAGAGTTCAGGAGACGTAAAACTGACAGAGAGGCTATTTTCAGCCATCAGTTCATGGCTCCAAGTACAGGAAGAAGAGGCAGGAGCGGTAAATTTCAAAATACCTTCTCCATCATAAATATTTAATTCCATAAGTCATTTCATTTTTTCAATTATTATACACTCGGAACCGGTTCCCGCAACTTAACTTTAAAGCGTGCAGCGTACAAGCCATCCTTTTCGAGGAAAGTCAGTTGGTCATAACTGCTACATTCCTTATAATACATCCGGTACGTCTTATCAATTTCCGGCAATCGTATCTGAAGCCATCCACTTTTGAGAAGATTGACAAAACCGGTATAACGCTCCAACCAGTTCTGTGTTGTCTCCGCTACGATAGCAAAATACAAAGTCACATCCCGCGCCTCGAATCTCGGCTGAGGCAATACTTCCGGCAATTCTTCACCATCCCGTTCGCGATAAACGACGGCAGGATAATCCTTCATAGAAGGTGGTTTGAGTAATGTCGAGTAGTTACTATAATCACCTTGCTTGTCCTCTGTAAGGAAAGCTCCATACTGTAGATACACATCCTGATTATTGATAAGCAATAATCCTTCTAAAATCTTTTCCATAATTATTTCATTTTAATTCCATCACGTTTCAATTCCGATATATCTGCCGCCATCTGTTCCAAATGGTAGCAATAGCCTGTATTGCGCACGATAGCAACCAATGAGTCCGATGCTTCGTACATGGAACGGCTGATATCAAAAACAATAGTATCTATGCTGCTCACATGATCCTGAACAGAAGTAAACAATCCTTCGAGTTTTGTGCCTTGCTCCTGAGACATGGTGCTGAAGGAGCCGGAACGACCGGACTGCTCGGAATTTTCTTCTTTCTCTTTTCCTTCCAAGTCGATACCAGCTTCAGAGAAGCTTTCTTTCATTGTTTCCCATGCAGTATTGTATTGTTGGCCTAATTCCATCACACGTTTCTTAAAATCAGACGCAGCCTTAGAATCAAGAGAATAATTATAATTTCCTTTATCCATGGACTGGAATAATTTACTCACAAGTTTATTCATCTCTTCCGTCAACATATTCCGAGCCAATGTCTTTTTAATAATATCCCCAATAGCTCCGTCTATATTTTGTGATAGCTTATCCAACGCATTATCAATTGAAGGATCTGTGAAGGAATCTACAATCATACCAGTTATATCTGAGAAAGAAAATCCCAATACAGTATCTTGTACTTCTTGATTAAATTCTGCCAGTTTTTCTTTACTCTCAGCCATAGCTTCTATATACTCTCTCATCTGACTTGGGATATGCGCCCAAAGAGTTGGAATCTCTCGCAGCTTTACTAACTGGTCATCGCTCATCTCCCACCAAGTGGTAGTATTTATTCCTATTTGTCTCAATTCTGATTTATAGTCTTTGAGTGTACGATTCAAACGATAACCATATGAATGACTACCGACCGAAGAGCCTGCAGAACCAGCTTCTCCCAGCATTGTACGGCTAGCAGCAATCTGTTTACCGATATCTTCTGCGGTCTTCCTTATGTTACTGCCGAAGTTATTACCTCCCAACTTGTCCAATAAACCGATCTGTTTATCTATCAAATCATCCATTGCCTCCATCCAGACACCATAACGAGCTACCATTCCGGCATCCATCTCTTTTTTCGCTCCTATCAATCCGGCAGTTACAGATATTACTTGTTCAGCTGCAGCCGCAATACCACCCACGAGTCCCCCATTAGCAAACCCATCCGCAATACTGCCAACAGTATCCAAAGCCATATCCAACCCTTCATCCAGTCCACCAAACGCCCCTTTCAAAGAGCCGACAACCTCGCTTGCAGTCTGCATCCGTCCTTGAAAAGTAGTAGCAAAATCCGCAGCTTTCTCTTTAGCTTCCTCTTCGCTATTCCCAAGTTTTTGATAATGCTTCACTAATGAGTTCATCGTCTTCTCGTCTAATATTCCTTTTATAGACTTAGGCTTTTTACCTTGCTTCTCAAGACCAATAATAGTAGTTTCCAATTGTTCTTTTTCTTGCAGACTCTGTTCATCATTCATTGTGGACAAAATAGCCAATCGTTCTTTTGCATATTTCAACATAATATCATTACGCTGCTGCTCTACATACTCATCCATCGCCAAGCCTTGAGTTGCTATTTCTTGACGCTGGAGTTCTATTTGCTCCGCATTATCCAGCACATCTAATTTAGAACGGTTCCTTTCTATATCTTTATCAGCTTCCCTGTTCTTATTGATGGATTCAATCATTTCCGGATCTTTATTTGCTCTTTTAACCAATTCATCATAGGTTTTATCTATGTCTTTTAGACGCCTTTCTAAAGTTGACGCGGAGTGGGAATTTATTTCACTCCAAAGTTCTTTCTTCTGTTCTTTTTCATTCACATCAATATTGATCTTTTGTTTTTTATATCTTTCATTTTCTTTTGCCCGTTGAGTTTCTGTTTGAGATGTTATAATATCATTAGCCTTTTCATCTACTTTAATACCTTTCTCTCTAGCCTTATCTATTGCTTTTCTACGTTCTCTTTCCTCGCTATCTATCCTATCCAACTCCTGTTGATGATTTAATTTTGCCTGCTCTCTTTCTTTTTCCGCTCCATCCTCAAGAGCAGCAATAGTCATTGCTGTTATTTTTCTTCTTGCTTTAAGTTCCGCCTGTCCGAGTTGTTCAATAAATGAAGTTTGCTCTTCTGGTGTAGCTATACGGATATTAGCACCAGTTATTTTATTTAGTTTAGATTGTTCCGCATTTATCTGAGCCATCAGTTTATTATATTCCCCCCTACTTGTGACCTTTGATAAAGCTTCCTTTTTTCTTTTTATACTTGCTTCAATAGCTTCTATTGATCCTTTTACTACTGTATCAGCCGCCTTAATATCTGCTTTTTTCAGTGTTTCCGCACTTTGATTAGAAAAAGCGAGACTTTGGGTGATATACTTCGTGCCCTCTCCTGCTTGTGCTTTAGCTTTTTTTATAGCTTTACTTTTATCAGAATTGTCTACCTCATAAGACATAACCGGTCCAAACATTCCTTGTGAAACAAATACAGTCTTCTTATCAGGCATACTTTCAGCCTCCATCATTGCAATCATAGATGCTTTATACTTTTCCGAAGCCAATTCCATAGCTGCTGCCGCTTTAGCTCTTAGTTCAACACTTTCTATAAAAGCATCTTTTTGACTATTAAAAAGATTTTCCGCATCAGCTACACTTGTTATAGATATTCCTAATCGTTTAAAAGCCTCCTGATTCTCATCAATATATTTCTGTTTATCTTCCAGAGATTCTCCCAGAGCTTCATATTCACCACTCATTTTCTGAAAATTCGCAACTGTAGAAGCAGACATATCTGCAACTTTACTTCTGAAAGCCTCATTTGCTTTAGCAGCTTCGGCTTGTGAAGTTGTGTAATTATCCCATAGCAGAACTAATCCTGTAATGACAACAGATAGCCCAAGCGTTAATGTAGCCATCAACGCTTGCGCAGCGACTGTTGAAATACCCAAAGAAGTGGCAAGTGCCATATTCGCTGCAGTAAGCACCTGTTTTGCTCGTGACAAAAGAAGGGTATTAGCGATTCCAGCACCATTCAAAACATTTGCTATCTGCTGTAAAGAATTGGTAATTGAAATCATTGTTTGTAGCTTAGCTTGAATTTGCGTCAGGCGAGACTGCTCTATCCCCAACAGAGATGCCGTATTGATAGCCACATTCATTCCAGAACTCATTAATTTCAAATCCTCTCTTACTCCCTTCAAATTTGAGAGTTTACCATCATCAGGAGATACTGAAGAGGAAATATCCGCATTACTCCTTACCGCCCCCAATTGAGCATTCAAGCCAGCCAGTTCACTTTTTAAATTTCCAATTTCAGAACGTAGTACAATTATCATTGCTAGATTTTCCGTTTGGTCTATTTTTGCACTCATTGCCCGCTCAAAAACTTTCTGCATTGAAAGCAAACTGTTCTCTAATTTTTGGATCTCTTCATTCAGGTTAATGACTGATGAACTCAAATCATTAACTTTATCAGTAGTGCCTTGTATTTTTTGCAAGGTACTACTATTCATAATGTTTTCTAAATCGATTGTTCCCATGTACTTGATATTGTTTAATTCTACATCATTTATTCAATTAAAGCAACACAAACATACCATAGGAAAACCTATAACACAAATAAGTCTGTAACACCTACTTAAATATATGTAAGCGTTACAGACTTATATCAATAAAAAATAATAGACTAACTATTCTTGGATAGTCGTCAACAATCCATTTTTAAAATACAAATATTCATCATTCGAATATACCCACTGTTCTGTTATTCCCCCAGCACCAGTCATCTTATTTATAGATTTAGGACTTCCCCAAGACTCTAAACACATATCCTTAGTCCACCCAATACGTACCTTGTTATGCCATATTAATTCAGCATTAGATTTACCATATTTACGAATCCATTCCGCTTTCTTCTGTAAACGCAAATTAAAAGTTTCTGATGTTTCCAGATTTCGCATATCGTGTCCAAGTCCGACAAAAAAGTCACCAAAATTATCATTATGTAACAAAAGAATTATACGATACATATAACCGTCTTCAATCTTAATATCCGTACATTTCAAATAAGTACCCTTCGGAAGACTCTTATGCTTTCCCGTGCCTAATTGGGTATATGTTCCTAGTTCATCAAAAACCACAAACTCCACACCTATATATTGCTTCTTTAGCTTCTCAAAATAACCTGTATTTATAAAAGACTGAAACTCTTTCGTTGAAGAATCAAAACAATAATAAACTGTATCATAAGGCTCACCTTTCATTATCAACTCATAGGCATATTCAAACCCTGATTTCTTCAATTTATTCACAGGGTTTTCAAGAAGCCGATTCACATAATAGCTTCTCCCCACAACTTTATTATATTCAGTTCCGTACTCATCACCTCCCCGAAAAATATATTTATATGTTAAAGAATCAATGCATCCATTACAACTATGATAAAGTTCCTTATTGGTATAAAAATCAAAACCTGGCATTTTTCTAAATTCAAATGGAAATGCACCTCTTTTTCTATAATAGGCATCATCATTCAAATACAAAGTCTGTCCCACCTGACTACGGAAGTTCTCCCAACAAATATTCTCCAAACTATCATAAGGAGCAACAATGTCTTCTTTAGGAATTTCTTCCTGAGCCGTTTTAATCTTCGATATTTGTGCTATTGCTACATTATTAATCACAAACAATAGCATGAACAATACCAGTTTTGCTATAAAAAACTCACACTTGCTATTCATTACTGATAGGTTTACTGCTTTACAAAAATCTCAGAATATCCATCTTCATCAACTAAAGTCATTTTAGTACCTTCAATTGTTCCATTCTCTTTATATCCATCAAACCAAGTTATTGAAACAGATGGAGCAGCATACTCATATTTTCCATTAGCCGTAAAACGACTTTCATCTTCTCCATGCAGTTTTTCTACCAATTCCACCGAGCATTCTCCATTCGTATGAAATTGTATAGTACGAGAGCATTCGTCGAAACCCGAAACGTCTTCATTACATACCCAAGTTGTGCCAGACAATGCATCTTTGTCATCATTATCCTTACAAGAAGAAAAAGTAATTGCGATAACAGCTATCGCCAAGAATAAATAGTTTTTCATATTGGTTATTTTTTAGTTAATAAATTGTTTTGTTGTTATTAAACAAAGGTAAACAAGCCCTCAGCCATAAAACAAATAATCCGCTTTTTAGCAATAGTGTTACCAATTCTTTTTTAAGGGCGTTCTGGCGGCAATACCCCCACCTGTTAATCTCTGCGACAAATATTTACTTCTTTCTTATCTAAATATAAGAAACCATATTCTAATAATCTTGAATCGTTCTCAAAATCCCATTTTCGAAATATAAATAGCTACTACCTTGATGATATACCCATTGTTCATGATTACCATAACTACCCTTAGTTACATTAACTGATTCCGGTTCTCCCCAAGCCTCAAGACACATAGCTTTAGTCCACCCTATACGTATCTGATTTTTAATAATCAAATCTGCATTAGTTCGCCCATACTTACGAACAAGTACAGCTTCTTTTTTAAGTCGAGTCTGATATTGTTGTTCAGTCTCAAGACCATAGACATCATCAATTTCCTCCTCATTTACAACTTCATACAATTCTTTATAAACAGGATGTTCCAGCAATACAATAAACGGAAGCCAATCTTCTCTGATAGCAATATCCTTACAAATAAATTTAGTACCTTTAGGAACAACAACTTCCTCATCAGTTTTTAGTTTACTAAAAGTCGAATAAGTTTGAAAAGCATATAATGCTTTCCCAATATATCTTTCTTTCAGTTTCTCAAAATAGCCAACATTAATAAATGAAAGAGGATTTCCCTTCCTATAACGATAGTATAATTTCTCATAAGGAGCATCTTTCATTATAAGTTCAAAAATATAAATCTGTACTTCATCATCGAATAACGACTTTTCACTCTCTAATATTCTATTAACATAATAATATCTATTAGCCACGGAGTCCAAATCAGTACCTTTATATCCTCTCTTCATAACCTCTTTATAAACAGAATTATAAACTTCTTCAAAATAATCCGTATCCTTCTTTTTCCTAATTTTAGTATAGAAATCGTCTCCTATTCCTTTTTCACGATCCTTTTTTGTCCCATAATAGTACCATGTTTGCCCTACTTGACTTTTAAAATTACTTTTTGTTATATTAGTCAAGCTATCATAAGGAATAATACTATCCTTTTTCTCTGTTTGTTCCCCAACCTTTATTATATTAAGTTGCGCCGTTACTATTCCTGAATTAAAAAACAATCCGATAAATAGGAATAATACTTTTAAATAAATAGAGATAATCTTCATTTTATACTACTTTAAAATTCATAAGGATTATCTTCACAATTCAGCCAATTGATGATGG
>OGOU01002698.1_pt1 | contig 12281 bp, 8 predicted proteins | sample 1552721 | NCBI WGS metagenome assembly OGOU01 (sample SAMEA2580176, study PRJEB22360) | human gut metagenome | biome: human gut; feature: human-associated habitat; material: faeces | place: Denmark | collected 2008/2010 | reverse complement strand
GCGCGGCGTATCTCCGGCGACACACCGAGCTCTTCAAATGTCTTCATTAAATCTTTGTATATCTTTATATTTCAGGTGCAAAGATAATGCAAGCCGGGAGCATAATAAAATAAACTTGTCTGTTTTTTATGCCGAGGTGCGGTTTATCTTCGCATTTGGCGCAAAGATAAGAGTTTTTTGGCGATTAATCATTAATTACTGAGCAAAATACTCCGTAACCTTTTTATTTCGTTCTTGCTTAGTCCGATACCTTTCCGCAGGTAAGTATCCATGTCACCGTATCGGCGTTCCGCTTCGTCTTTGGCAGCGTTCAGGAAATCCTCGCGTGCGGAGAAAAGGGTAGTGATGGCTTCCTGCGAGCGTGCAGGCAACTGATAAGCGTATTTGGAGGCGCTTGGAATGTTGAAGTAATCATTGCTCAGCCGGTAATCTTCCATGATTATGTCCTCGTTTATTCCCAGTGCGGCAAGCACCAGTGCGGACACGATGCCGGTACGTCCTTTGCCGGAGGAACAGTGTATGACTACCGGATAACTGTTTTTATCCAACAGGATATCGAATATCTGCCGGTATTCTTTGGTATATTGGTCTATTAAAATGCGGTTCATACGCTCTACCATGCGGTAGACGGTGTCACTTTTGATTTTTTCTTCCCGTATGCCTTTCAGTATGCCTTCCATATCTCCTGTGGCAAGCGGAATATGCACGACGTTGAACCCTTTTTGCAGCGGCGACTGCCTGCCTATCTCCGAAGAAGCCCGCAAGTCGATAAGTGTCCTGATGCCGAGGTTTTTGAGCTCCCTGCGTGAGGAACATTCAAGGCTGTCTATCTCTGCCGAGCGGTAAATCATTCCCCAGCGCATCTGTTTCTTGGTGGAATAAGAAGGATAGCCGCCCAAATCACGGAAGTTCTGTACACCGGGAATGTTGATGTTGCGCGTGGCAATCTTAACACGATATTTGTCGTCGAACAAAAGGGTGTAATAATAACGTTTGGTCGGATCGTTCGTGACGATGGTCATTTTCAAGTCCGAGATATCGGCCATGGCCACGGGAACATCTTCCGGAATGAAGTCAGGATCGGTCGAAGCATATACTTTTATGTTCCCTTTGATAAGCGGAGCCATTTCCCATTTGACGATACAGTTCCCTACATTATTTTCTTCGCATACAACGGATATGTGTGGAGCTGTGCCGCTGCAAGAAGGAAGCAACACTGCCAGAACAAGCAAGTTCAACAGATTCTTATACATAATTCGTAAACTCTCTAATGTCGTTTACAGCAAATATATGGTTTTTCGTTGCAGATTATACAGCGTATATGAAGCTTTTATAATTTTTAAATGATAATTTATTTTTAAGTGCTGATTGGAGAGAGCCCTCAATATTTGCATCTCTCCGCAAACTCGTTTGACACCGAATTGCTGTAGCTTTTGCAGACTTCTGCGGCAAATTCCATGCCGTAACGGATAATCTGGTCCCACTTGGCTTCACCGATTGTATTCAGGTCGTCATAGCGGACATCGTATTTCAGCAAGCCGTAAATGATGCCTGCATTGAAGTTGTCGCCCGCTCCGACGGTACTTACGGCTTTCAGTGGCGGTATGTCATATTCTTTGGAGACGGAAGCGGTGCGGAGCGCAATCTTTTCCGCTCCTGCCGTGCATAGGAAATTGGGACAGTAGAATTTAATCTTGTCCTTGTATATCTTGTCTGCTTCGCGCAGGTTGTACATATAGAAGAAATCGTCCTGCGAGCCGCGTACAATGTTCGCGTATTCCAGATTTTCAATAATGGTCGGCGCCAATTTTATGGCCTCTTCCTTATGGGAAGAACGAAAATTAGGGTCGTAGTACACGATGGCTTTCTTTTCGCGTGCCTGGTCGAGCAGCTCCAACACTTTCTCGCGCAGCACCGGATTCAATGCGTAGTAAGAGCCGATGACAACAATGTCGTCCTCTTCCAGTTTGGGGTATATGACATCCAGCCGCTGTTTGGGATAATCCTTGTAGAAGATATATTCGGCATCGCTGTTGTCATCCAGAAAGGCAAGCGAAACGGGCGATTTCCCGTCAGGAAATACGTTGACGTAGTCCGTAGAGATATGATTGTCACGCATGAACCTGAGGATGATATTGCCTACATGGTCGTTGCCGGTTTCACTGATGAAACAGATAGGAACGCCGGTACGGCTCAATGAAACGATTCCATTGAATACGGAACCGCCCGGAACGGCAGCCGAAGGTTGCTCGTTACGGAAAATAATGTCTAATATCGTTTCTCCGATGCCGATTACTTTACGCATAACGCTCTTGATTTTTCTCCGAGGTAACCGCCGTGGTGACGTTTGGAGTAGTCTTCAATGGTAAATCCGGTTTTCTGCATAGTCTGTACTACCAGAATATCTCCTATAACGGTCATTACCGTTGTAGAAGTGGTAGGGGTCATGCCCAGTATGCAGACTTCCTTGGGACTTCCTGTGCTGAGACATACATCCGATTCCTGTGCCAGCGGACTGTCCGGATTTCCTGTAATGACGATAAATTTCAGTTTCGGATTCAGGTTATGCGCCAGTTGTGTCAGTTCGACGATTTCCCGTGTTTTGCCCGAATTGGAGATGAGCAGCAGCAGGTCATTCTCCTGCAGGATACCCAGGTCTCCATGCTGTGCTTCGCTGGGGTGCAGAAATACGGAAGGAATGCCGGTCGAGCAAAAGGTTGTAGCAATATTCATGGCTATTTGCCCTGCTTTACCCATGCCGGAAGTTACCAGTTTGCCTTTTTTACGGTGTACCTGTTCTACGATAAGTTCTACCGCCTTTTCGTATGCGTCCGTTACAGGGATATTCAATACGGCCTGCGCTTCTTTCTGCAAAAGCTCTTGAATGGATGCTATCATTGTCTCAATTTTGATTTATGGATTATAAGTCTACAAATATCCGTAATTTTCCATAAACGGCAATAAGTTTTATTGTATTTTTGTGCCGGTAAACTGTTTGTAGTGTAAGAATGAAGAATTTAACAGAAGAAATACAGCCTCGCCATAATCAGCACACATTGCCGAACGGCTTGCGCATCATCCATGAACCCTCCTTGTCGAAGGTGGCTTATTGTGGTTTTGCGGTGGATGCCGGAACACGCGATGAACTCGAAAACGAGCAGGGGATGGCGCATTTTGTGGAGCATCTTATTTTTAAAGGCACCAGGAAGCGCAGGGCGTGGCATATTCTGAACCGCATGGAGAATGTGGGCGGCGATTTGAACGCTTACACCAATAAGGAAGAAACCGTAATTTATTCCGCATTTCTTACCGAACATTTCGGGCGTGCTTTTGAGTTGCTGACGGATATTGTATTCCATTCCACTTTCCCTCAGCGGGAGATTGAAAAGGAGACAGAGGTTATTATAGACGAAATCCAGTCGTACGAAGACAACCCGTCCGAACTGATTTTTGATGATTTTGAGGATTTAATCTTTCGCGGGCATCCTCTGGGACGTAATATCCTCGGCAATCCGGAACAGTTGAAGAAGTTCCGCAGCGAAGATGCGGCGGCCTTTACTTCCCGCTTTTACCGTCCGGGCAATATGGTGTTCTTTGTTTTAGGCAATATGGATTTCAGACAAGTGGTGCGTTGGGCGGAAAAACTATTGGCTGATATTCCGGCTGAGGCTGTCGATAACCGTCGTACGCCCCCGCCTTTATATGTTCCGAAAAATCTGGTTTTACACAAAGATACCCATCAGGCGCACATCATGATTGGCAGTAGGGGGTACAATGCGTATGAAGACAAGCGTACGGCGCTCTATCTGCTGAATAACATCCTCGGAGGTCCGGGCATGAACAGCCGGCTGAATGTGGCCTTGCGCGAACGGCGCGGGTTGGTCTATAATGTAGAGTCCAACCTGACTTCTTATACCGATACCGGAACTTTCTGTATTTATTTCGGTTGCGATCCGGAGGATGCGGAGCTTTGTACCCGCCTTGTGTATAAAGAACTGAAACGCCTGCGCGATACCCGGATGACTTCTTCCCAACTTGCCGCCGCCAAAAAACAGCTTATCGGGCAGATAGGCGTGGCTTCGGACAATAACGAGAACAATGCCCTCGGCATGGCAAAGACCTTCCTGCATTACAATAAATATGAAACGGCCGAGGCCGTGTTCCGGCGTATCGGACAACTGACTCCCGAAATTCTGTTGGAAGTGGCAAACGAGATGTTTGCGGAGGATTATTTATCGACACTTATTTACGATTGACAGCCTTATTCCCGCTTATTCTCTTCAGGTTGTTCCAACCGCTTCCTGCTGAATTCACAGCCGCAGTACAGTTGGTTATAGAAGTCATACTCTTTGAGGAGCTGGTTGCGGCGGGCTTGCAATCCGCCTTTCCGCCAGTTCTGTTCCCAAAAGATTGTACCGGGATAAAGGGCGGCTGCCCGTTTTCCCGCTTCGTTTATCTGGTCGAGGCTTTTCCAACGCGAAGATGCGAGGGTAGTGGTAAAGACAGAGAAGCCGTGTTCGGAAGCATAGCGTGCCGTTTCCGTCAGGCGTAATGTAAAGCATTTCAGGCAACGGCTGCCTCGTTCCGGTTCGTTTTCCAGTCCCAGCATTGTGTTCCGCCAGTGGGTATAATCGTAATCTGCATCGATGAAATCGAGGTTTTGGGATGTTACGAAACGAACGGCTTCCTGCTTTCTTATCTCATATTCCTCTTGCGGATAGATGTTGGGATTACAATAAAACACTGTCGGGCGGATGCCGTTTGCCAGCAGGCATTCAATGATGGCGGAGGAACAGGGAGCACAGCAGGAATGGAGCAGAACTCTGTCTTCGCCGTTGGGAGTTTGAATTTTCAACATAGTCATGAAGTATTTTAAACTTTCAGTTTTATTTTGCCTTTCACCAGCAGTCCTGTCAACTGTACGATGATGATGGAGAAGACAAGCGATTTGAGCAGTCCCGGTACACCGCTTTCCAATGCTTCCGGATAAGCCCAGCCGGCTAATTGCTGGACGGAGTACCATATATAGGGAAGAATGTAGCAAGTGAGCGTTGCCGTTCCTGCGGGCTTGATTATATCGAACCAGTTGGTTTTGCCCTTTACATCGGTCAGCCAATAGAAAAAGCCGAATAACGGGAAGAAGGCGGCAAGACAATAAAACAGCCAGGACGGGGTAGCCTGTATCTTGGAGATAATCCAGTATGGATGCGAAACCAGTGCAAGAATCAACATGCCGGCACCAAGGATGCAGAGCATACCGATGAATTTGCCGGGATGTTCGCGATTGGCGTAGCGTTGCATGAGCAAGGAGGTCAGCAGACCCGACATTCCGAATGCGTGTAGCGTCCAGTCACTGGGAATGAAAGGCAGCAACAGGATACGGCTTCCGTACTCTTCCGGGATAAGGCCGGAATGGCTGATTACAGCGAGCGTTATCACTGCAAACCATGCAACCGCGTTTTTACGCAGGCTTTCGCGGGTGAACAGATAGATGCCGGCACATACGGCATATGTCCAGCCTATAAGACCGAGGATTCCCCACCAACTTGTATGGAACGGTTTCCCGTTGAGGTCTTTATAAATAACCAGCGTTGCAAGCAATACCACGCCTGCTACTTTCATTACGGTGAAAAAGGCTTTTTTTGTACCTTCGGCCTTTGGATATACTCCCCATGTCAGGAAGAAACCGATTACCATAAGGATAGTAAACCAGGAATGGGAAAGACCGCCTTCGATGCCGCCGCTGTTAAGCGAGAACAGCCCCATGGCAATGAGCGCTACCGTACGCCAGAATATATGTGCAATGACCTGTGTGGTTGTATCGCCCTTTTTATAACGGTTCTGTATGGCAAAGGATACTGACATGCCCATGCAGAACAGAAAGGCCGGAAAGATGGTATCGGAAAATCCCAGCATATCCTCATCGGCAGCGGCGTGCATCAGCCAGTGAGGGACATTCTTCAATCCGGGAATGTCGTTTACGAAGAGCATAAGGAACATGGTGAGTGCGCGGAATACATCTACCGCAGCCACTCGTTGGAGTGTTAAGTTTTTCATGATAAATTTATTTTGGGGGTTCAAGGGGCAAATATAGGAAAGAATTTCTCAATATGGGGTATCAGGTTATAAAAAAGCCATTCAATCGCAGTATCATTGCAGTTGAATGGCTTTTAGCACGTTTTTAAAGGAATTCCTTATTCAAACAAAGATTTGGCGATTCCCATTTCCAGTCCTCTCAACTCTGCCAATCCTCTCAGACGGCCGATGCAGGAGTACCCCGGGTTGGTTTTCTTCTTCAAGTCATCCACCATCTGGTGACCGTGGTCGGGACGCATCGGGATGGAAACCTTACGGCGCTGCTGCAGCTCGAGGAAAGCCTTCATCACATGGTACATGTCGACATTGCCTTCCAGATGGTTGGCTTCGTAGAAGTTGCCTTCCTCATCGCGTTGCGTGCTGCGCAGGTGCACGAAGTTAATGCGGTCGCCGAACTGTTCCATCAGGGCGGCACAGTCATTGGCGCTGCTTACACCCAAAGAACCGGTGCACAGGCACAGACCGTTGCTCTTGTTGGGAACGGCGTCAATCAGAGCCTGGAAATCGGCGCCGCAGCTCATGATACGCGGCAGGCCCAGGATTGAGCAGGGCGGGTCGTCCGGATGGATCACCAGCTCGATGCCGGCCTCGTCGGCAACGGGACAGATTTCGCTGAGGAAATATATCAGGTTGGAGCGCAGCTTTTCGGGGGTGATGTCCCTGTAACGGTCAAGCTCTTTCTGGAACTGCTCCAAGGTAAAGCTCTCTTCCGAACCGGGCAGGCCGGCAATCATGTTGCGTACCAGCAACTGCCTGTCGTCTTCCGTCATCTGCTCGAAGCGGGCTTTGGCCCTGGCCTTTTCCGCGTCGGTGTAATCGGCTTCCGCACCAGGGCGTTTCAGCAGGAAGAGGTCGAAAGCGATGAAGGCCGCGCGTTCGAAGCGCAGGGCGCGGCTGCCGTCGGGAAGCTCGTAGGCAAGGTCGGTACGCGTCCAGTCCAGTACGGGCATGAAGTTGTACGTCACGATGTTCACACCACATTTGCCGAGGTTGCGCAGGCTTTCCTTGTAGTTGTCGATATACCGTTGGAAATCTCCGGTCTGCGTCTTGATGTGCTCGTGTACGGGTACGCTTTCAACGACCGACCAGCGGAGACCTGCAGCTTCAATCATCTCCTTGCGTTTCATGATTTCTTCCACCGTCCACACCTCACCGTTGGAGATGTGGTGCAGGGCGTTCACGATGCCGGTGGCTCCGGCCTGTCTGATGTCCCATAGGCTGACGGGGTCGTTAGGACCGTACCAGCGCCAGGTTTGTTCACAAAGTATCATATTGTAATGGTATAAGTTTATAAAGTATATGTCTGTCTATTATGAATGAGGATGTGTCAAAATATACTTGATGATTTCTTTTTTAGGCACGGATTACACGGATTTCATCAGATGGAGAATGCGTCGAAACCGCCGTCCACCACCGAGAGTGCCCCGGTCACGAAGCTGGAAGCGTCACTGATGAGGTAGTGGATGGTTCCGAACAGCTCTTCCGGTTCGGCAAAGCGTCCGCACGGAGTGTGGGCGATGATGGTCTTTGCACGGTCTGTGTACGAACCGTCAGGGTTGGTGAGCAGCGCACGGTTCTGGTTGGTGAGCAGGAATCCCGGAACAATGGCGTTCACGCGGAGTTCGGGGCTGAATTTGGTTGCCAGTTCGGTCGCCATATAGCGTGTATAATTGCCGATGGCCGCTTTGGCGGAACCGTAGCCTACCACGCGCGTCAGCGGACGAAGGGCGGATTCGGAGCAGAAGTTAACGATGGCGCCTTTCTTGTTCTTTGCCATGACGTCTACGAACACCATGGTGGGAAGCACCGTACCGAAGAGGTTCAGGTCTACCACTTTGCGGAATGCGTCCACATCAAGGTCGAGCACGGTCTTGTCCGGAGCAATGGTAGCGCCCGGCATGTTGCCGCCTGCGGCGTTCAGCAGCACGTCGATGGTGCCGAAGCGCTCGAGGATGGCTTTCTTGTTTTCTTCCAGCACTTCCTTGTTCAGTACGTCGGTTACGAGAAACAGGGCTTCGGACTTTCGGTTAAGCTCGGCTTCCAGTTCCCTGCCTGCCTCTTCCACACGGTCCAGAATTACGATTTTAGCTCCTTGCTCGGCCAGATAGTTGGCGATGTTTTTTCCTAAAATGCCACAACCGCCTGTTATGACGATTACTTTGTCTTTAATGTCGAATAAGTTTTTCATATCTTCCGTTTTAAATATATCGCTTAGTTATTCTTTATGCTTTCCAGAAACTCAATCTCTATAATGCGAAGATTGTGTTTTCCTTTATTCGCCTTTGCTTTCTTCTCCATGTCATTGGCCGCTCCGCCTGCCACTTCCACAATTTGTCCGAAAGCATCCTTATCGGTAGTACTTCCTTTCAAGCGGACGGTTATCTTATCGGAACGTACCGGGTTATCCACTTCCAAATGTACATATCCCAAGCTCTTTTCCGTGTTACCGCTCCAAATCAATTCGTTTCCGGCATACACTTCCAAAGGATAGCTACGGGAACGCCATCCGTTCAACTTGATGCAGATGTCATCAACACTTGCCTTTTCAGCTAATGTATAAGTTATCCAAGCGGTACTTAACTGACCGTCATTCGCCCATTCACTCAACTCGTTGTCATCATAGCTATTTCCCGTTTCAGTCTGGTTAGCACCTGCTTCAGCGGATACAATGGCTATGTCGCGTTTAGTATCCTTATAAGAGGGAGTCAACGGTGTTTCCCCTTTATCCAACTTTCCTTTCAGAGTCAGTTGAGGCAAGTAGCCGCTCAATCCGTCCACTACCTTCACCGGAACAGTTTGCAGCGTAAGCGTTGCGGGCGGAAGTCCTTCCGCCTCAGCCATAATAACAATCTTACCGGCTTTAGTCGTGCTACGGATGAGTGCACGATTGATACCACATTCCACCGGAAGGTTCATATCCAAGATATGGTTGTCCTTCCCCTGTGCAATACCGCCACGCCATTCGGCTTCACCTTTCAAGGTAAACCGTACCGTGCGATTATCCAACGGACAACGCCTGCCGTCTTTATCCACAACTTCCACTTGAAGCAGAGCCATATCCGCTCCGTCCGCATGAAAACCTTCAGGGTTCTGGATAGCGGTAAGTTTCAAGCAAGCGGCTTCGCCAGCTGTGGACAATGTATAACGGCTTACCTCCTTACCTTTTCCGTCATAACTTACCGCTTCCAGTTTACCCGGTTGATAAGCTACCTTATCGAAAGTGAAAAGAAAATGATACGCACGTTTTCCCATACCCAGGGATTTTCCATTCAACAACAGTTCCACCTGCTCGCCATTTGATACGACATATACCGGTTTCACCGTATTTTCGGGATAATTCCAATGTCCGATAATATAAGTCTGATACTTATCCGTATCTACCCAACCGTTCCACATTACCTGATGGACAAAGAAAGCATCTTTCTCTATGCGCATGGGATCTGTTACGCCACTGCGACGATAATTCTCTTCACCGCGATAGTGTGTATTAGAATCTGAGAAGATAATCTTCGTACCGCCTGCACTTACCCTTAATCCAGTACCCGGACGTTCGCGCCAGTAATCATACCAACGGCGAACCATTTCCAAAGCCAGCATATCCTGATTATGGTTATAATCCGTTGCAGACTGACCGCGGTAAAGCGGTCCCGCACCTTCTTTATGGAAAGGATAGCTGTATTCATCCCAATATTTACGCAATCCCTCATCACGGCAATATTCGGTAGCCCACATCGGATGCTTCTTGCTCTTGTTGATATAAAGCATCTCACCGCCATATTCCGCTTCATTAATGTCGAGCATCTCACGCGAACCGATAGCACGACCGCCGAAGGGGTCGAATTTATCACGGATACCTTTCATCTCAATCATGTGCTCGCGACTGATAGACTCATTGCCGCATTCGTAAAACAGAATGCTCGGATTATTACGGTTATAAATAATAGCGTCGCGCATCAGTTCCGTACGGTGTTCCCACTGGCGTCCCTGACGGTCTTTCTCCGCATCACCGGCAGGCATGGCCTGAATGAGACCGACACGGTCGCAAGACTCCACATCCTGTTTCCAGGGAGTGACATGCATCCAGCGGACAAGATTCGCGTTACTCTCTACCATGAGACCATTGGAATAGTCGCTCAGCCATGCAGGAACGGAAAGCCCCACTGCCGGCCATTCATTGCTGGTACGCTGGGCATAGCCCTTCATTTGAATAACGCGGTCGTTCAGCCAGACTTTTCCTTCACCAAACTTTGTTTTACGGAAACCGGTACGAGTAACCACTTCATCAAACACCTTACCCTTGTCGTCCAATAAAGCCGTGTTCACTGTGTACAGATAACCGTATCCCCAGCTCCAAAAATGCAAATTGCTGACATCGGCAACAGCTTTCACAGTTCCCGTCTCTCCGGCTTTCAGTACAGTTTTGTCCCCATTGAAGGTTTTCACCAATTTACCGTCCGCATCGGTTAAAGTTACCCGATAACTGAAACTGCGTGTTTCGCGGCTATCGTTTCTCACCTCAGACTCGGCATGTATCTTCGCCTTACGACCCTTGATATCGAAATCGGTTGCATATACATATACACCGGTTGTTTTCAGATTGCTGTATAGAGGCAATGTCTGATACACTTCATCCGTCACATATAAAAACACATTTTTGGGAATACCGCCATAGTTGGCATTGAAATTACGGTCGCTCCACTGAAATTTAGAGTTAGTACGCTTCTCGCGATAAAACCAATTGTTGTCCGTGCGCACGGCAAGCACATTATCTCCTTCCTTCATATACGGAGTCAGGTCAAAGCCTACAGCCATGACGCCGTTTTCATGCAACCCCAAATATTGTCCGTTCAGGAAAAACTCCCCACCTTGTCGAACTCCCTCGAATTCCACGAACACCTTTTTGCCTTTCAGTTCCTCTATCCGGAAATGCTTGCGATACCAGACAACCGTATCGGTATGCTGTTCGATGGATATTCTGAAAGCCTCATCTTCGTTGAAGGCATGAGGCAACGTAACTTGCTTCCAACTGCTATCTTTAAAGTCAGGCTTCTTTGCCTGTGGGAAGTCACCCACCTGCAGGCGCCATTCACTGTTAAAATTATACTTCTTGCGCTCTGCCGCATAACCGTTTATCGTGAAAAAGATTATCAACAGAAAGGTAAGTAGATAAAAGTTACTCTTCATGTTCTTATTGCTATAATTCATTAGTATTCTTTTAGTTTAGCCATTCATTACTTATATGCTTCGTTTTGCTGATACAGTCCTTCCTTCGCTTTCATTTGCGTATCGGGGATAGGATAAAGATAAGTACCCGGCTGTACGTTATTGATATAGTTATCATAGACAGAAGTTCCGGCTGCTTTGTCCGAGAATTTGGCACGTACCTTTTCCATGTATGTATTGTGACGCACGAGGTCGTGCCAGCGAATACCTTCAAAGGCAAGTTCGCGCCGACGTTCATCTTCCACACACTGCAAGAAAGCATTTTCCGTTTTCTGTACAGCGCTCAATTCCGCCAGCCCGGCGCGGGTACGTATTTTGTTTACCAACCGCACACCTTCATCCGTAGGCCCTACAATCTCGGCATACATCAACATCACATCTTCTAAACGGATGAGCGGATAGTTGATGGGGAAATAAGTACGATCCACTATTTGGCCGTCGATATCACTATATCCCAGTTCTTTCCGTTTGATTTTATGTTCGAAAAATTTTGTGAAATAGTTCTTTTTGGGGTCGACCGTCGCCTCATAACGCACATCCGCCCTGTTCGCTTCATAAAGTGCTGCCAGCGCATCCGAACAGGTTATGCGGTTACCAGACATCTGAATACCGATATAGTCTGTTCCTACATTGGGTACGGACATAAATACGACCGGATTACCGTAGTTCTTTTCCGCCACATATTGCACTTCGAAAATATGATATTTGTTGTCGTTATCGCTAATCCAGATACGTTTCCAAGTATCACCGTCGGCCGCCCAATACTTATTGTTCTTCTCTGCATACTGGATAACATCACCCAACACCTCCTCCGCAAGTGATAATTTAGCCGTATCATACAAAGGAAAACCGGCCATAGTCAGACAGACTCTGCCAAGCAAAGCCTGTGCAGCCGGCAGTGTAGCGCGTCCTGCTTCGGCTATGCCCCCACTGCTTGTATAGGCTTGCTCTTTCATATTTTC
>OGOU01002692.1_pt1 | contig 12309 bp, 8 predicted proteins | sample 1552721 | NCBI WGS metagenome assembly OGOU01 (sample SAMEA2580176, study PRJEB22360) | human gut metagenome | biome: human gut; feature: human-associated habitat; material: faeces | place: Denmark | collected 2008/2010 | reverse complement strand
CAAAGTTAATACTTTTTTTGTTTGCTTTGCTGACACAGTTTAAATTACAGCCTCTATATGTACGATAATGGCACCATTTGCTCCGTTAGAACCATAGATACTGGCATCTTTCATCACTTCCACGTAGTCTACATCGTTTAAGTTAAGGCCGTCGAACGAGGAAACTATCACATTATCTATCACATAGACAGGGGTGGAACTAGCAGTAAAACTTCTGTTACCGCGAATATTGATATTCATAGTCTTGTCTTGTGTACCTTGTCCCGTGATTGATAGTCCTGGAACCCGTCCTTGTAGTGCTTCGATAACATTGTGATAACCGCTTTTCCGAAGTTCTTCGCCCGATATGATATTACTTATACCTGTATGTTCCCGTCTTCTGATATATCCGAAGCCCAAATCTATCAGTTCCGCATCTTCTTGGGACTGGATGTTTTCTTCATCAGCCAAACGAATTTTCATACTTTTTTTTCCGTCAACAGGTACTAGGTATAATTTTTTCTTAATTAGGATCTTTAAGGTATCATTCGGAAAAACATTTGTTAGTCCGAATTGTCCTTTCTTATTGGTTAATGCGTAGTCTTTCGAAGTATGTACGTATATGTGGGCACCTTTGATGGGCTTTCCTAAACCATCTGTCAGCAATCCGTTAAATGCTACTTTTCTTTGGGCGCTTATGTTCAATGAATATGAAAATAAAAATGCAATAATAAGTAGTAGTGTGTTATTTTTCATTTTATTTAATTCTTTAGATAAGGGTACCCTTTTCAAGTACCCTTATTGATTTTAATTAATAATGCAATGCAAATTATCTTACTTTACTATTCGACTAGACCACTGCCGGCCGTTGAACCATATCCATTGTCACCATATTCTTCTTTATTCAAGATGGTAGACAGGAATTCATAAGAAATCGGGCGATTATAATGATAAGGTTTAAATGATTGGGCAGCACGTTTGTTGTATTGATCTAAACGAGATTCGAATGCATTGTGACGTTTCAGTAAAGACCAGCGAGAGAATTCGCCACACAATTCGCGGGCATATTCATCAAAAATATCCTCTTCAGTAGCAGTTGTAAGTTTCCATGAAGATTCATTGGCTTGATCGCGTGCGGCACGTTTACGAAGTACATTCAGATATTCGGCGGCTTTCGTTCCATTTCCCAATTGCTGCTCTGCTTCTGCTGCCAACAAATAAACTTCAGCCATTCGCATAATGAACATGTCTCCAGTCTTTATTTGTAGGTTACTACCGTAGAATACCCCATTATATGACCAGTTGAACTTAATCAGACTTGGACAGGCGGATGAGGAGGTCAGTCCATTTCCTATAGCCGGAGGATTGGCAGCTTCACTTCCATTGTCTACATTACCATACGGTAAGTCGTTAGAACCAAATAAGTCATCTAAAACAACTACAGCATAGAGACATTTACTTTTATCCTTCAGTGGTTTATGAACAAACACGGTGTTGAAACGATTGTCATCTGGAGCAACAGGGTATGGTATGGCATAAACCTTTGTAGAACCAGCGAAACCTGGCTTCTTGGCTTCTTCCGCACTCTTCCCTATGGATAATAATTTGTTAGGATCTCCTGAGTAATCACCTTTAGGCCATACCTTGGCTGGATATTGGTTGCCTGCGCCATTAGAAGAAGCTATGGCATTGCAATCAGCATACGGATAAAGCGTTGAATCCGGATGAACTGTCTCATCTACTTGAATATCGTATTTTGTACAGATACTCTTATTCAATTTCTTTACTCCTGCAGAGTAGGGAACCCAACCGCACTGAACCATACTCCATTCGCAATATGCATATTGGAACGAGTATTCCCAACGTTTGTCCCATTCGGGATTGAAGCAATAAAGCAGATATTTGGACGGCATCCAGTTTTGACTGTTTAGGCGTCCGTAGAAGTAACCTTTATCGCCAGGCTTATGATTGCTGTTGAAGAATTCACTATAAGAGCCTCCGCAAGAATAGGCTGATAATTTATTGCCTTTACCGATATATTGCCAGGAAGTACTGCTTGCATCCGGACCGGCGGCAATCATTAATGCTTCCTTATTGGTTCTATTATTGGCGTCGGCCCACATATCGGCAATATCGGTGTAGAGATAAGCACCATAGGAAGAAGCGTTTTCAATGAGGTCTTTGGCAGTTTCGGCAGCTAATTTCCAATAGGTATTTGCATCTCCATATTTACTTTGTCCAAGACCGGCACGTTGTGCATAAACACGGGCTAGTAAACCTTTGGCTGATTTTTTTGTGAAACGTGCTCTATTTCCTTGATAAGGTTCTACTCCTAAATCTGGAATTGCTTCTGTCAAGTCCTTGATAATATGGTCGTAGATGTCTCTTTCTGAAGAACGTTCTGGATATAAGTCCACATCACCCGTTATACCAGCACTACTCTTGAGATTTAAAGTGACGGGTCCATAGTGGCATACTAAGATTGAATAATATAAGGCACGCAGTGTCTTAGACTCTGCTACCAGTAGTTTGATTGTTTCAGGGTCGCCATCATTTAAGTTAGTAGATTCGTTGATTACAGAGTTACAATTTGTAATCATCGAATAACACTGTTTCCACACTTTTTGGAATGTATTGTAGTTGGATGTTGGGTCTTCGTAATTAAATAACTGCTTATAGTTGGTTCCGTTTGATTTAGCAACCCACAAGTCGGTACCACCTTCTGCTAGGTATAGCCAGTCCATGGCAGTATATAGTTCATCGTTTAAGCAAGAATAGCTATAACTGTGCAATCCACTCCATGCATCGAAAGAGGTAAGAGACGCATCACCAGCACTAGGATTAAACTCATCCAAATCGCACGCATTAAGCATTAGACCCGCACAAGCCATTAATGCTATATTTTTGAATATTCTTTTCATATTTTCTGTCTTTAAAAATTAGAATGAAAGGTTCAAGCCAAACACTAGTTGTTTTGTTAGCGGGAAGTCCAATCCACCACCCATTTCTGGGTCGTAATCCTCCAGCAAATGACTGTTGGCAATAACCAATGGGTTGGTAATAGTTCCGTATACACGTAGATTGGTCAGTCCTATTTTGGAACAGAGACGTTTAGGCATGGTATAGCCTAATGTAATGTTCTTGATTTTGAAGAAAGAGCCGTCCACGTATGCCAAAGAAGTATAATATTGATCATCTCTCCAGTTGCGGCTGGCATTTAATGACGGGAAGTCGTTGGAGGGATTTTCAGGAGTCCAATAGTTGAAACATGAAGGGAATGCACCACCGGATGAGCTATACCAGGTAATAGGCTCATAGTAAAACATTTGCCCTTGGCGTAGATACATATAGATAGATAAATCGAAGTTTTTCCAGGTGAATGTATTTTGGAAACCTAGTGACCAATCGGGAGATTTATGTCCAATAATCTGCTTGTCATCGGCATTTACAGAATAAGGGTTCTCGGCATCATACCGGTTTGTTTTCCATGTACCATCTTCTTGTTCGAAGGATTTTTCCCAAACGCCATTGCTTATCTTTTCCATATTGGGTATTTCTACTTTTAAGTCACCGGGTTGTTTTCCGAATACGGCGGCATCAGCTTCTTCGCCATATTGCCATACACCTGCGATCTTGAAAGCGCGATATGACTGAAGAGCATCGCCAATATGTAAAGTATAGTCCCCATTCTCGATGAAGTCGGCAGCACCTTCTCCCAATGCTGTTACTTTTTCTTTGTTTTTGAAGAAGGTAACGGTACTTGTCCAATTAAAGTTTCTGCTCACAATGTTACGGGTAGTCAGCGTCAATTCTAAGCCTTTGTTCTGTGTTTTGGCTATGTTTCTGTTTATTTGGAAAACTGACGAAGCATTAAATGTTCCGTTGGTGGCCGGTACATTCTGTTTCCAAATGACACCTGTGGTGTTGGTTATGTAGTAATCTGCATTCAAGTCGATGCGGTTATTTAAGAAAGAAGCATCAATGCCAATATTTGTATTTTTTGAACGTTCCCACGTTAATTGTGGGTTACTGAGCTTTTGCGGGAAAGAGTATTGGGTAATCTGTTCATCTCCCAACCCCATGATACTTTGTGAGAGGATGGCCCAAGAGTCATAGGCGCTAATGCCGGCCGCACCTGTCTCTCCGTAGCCTATGCGAAGCTTTAAGTTATCCAACCAGTCGGAAGTTGATTCCATAAAACTCTCGTCTGAAATTCTCCAACCGGCAGAAAAAGCGGGAAAAGTGCTCCAACGGACATCTTTAGCTAATTTGGAGTTTCCATCGTAGCGCACAGAAGCGGAGAATAAGTATTTACCCAAGAATGAATAATTTAAGCGTCCTACAAAGCCCATACTTTTCCCCATGGAATATCCTGAACTGACAGTTTTATTTCCAACTGCGGCAGCCAAGTTTGTCCAATAATAAGTATTACTGAGGATGCCGACAGCATTTGAAGAAGAACTCTCGGATTGGCTATCTGAATATGTTGTTACACCTGTCAGCGTAAATTCATGGTCATTGGAAATTTTGAAATTGTAAGTCAGGATATTTTCCCATGAATATCCCCAACCGCGGCTGTTGCTTACCGAAGCTGATGTATATTGGGAGGTTTCTTCTTTACTGGCATTTAAAGCTCCAGTTCCTGCCTGGTCGTAGAATTGATAGGAACCATAACCAATGAACTTGTTAGTTGTATTGTAGTTTAGGTTCATACTCAAGCGAGATTCCAGACTAAGTCCTTTTAGTGGAGTGATACGGATGTAAGGCTGTAGATAGATTTTGAATTTATTTGCATTGTTGCGATATACATCACGATTTTGGTTAAGCAATAAGTTTACTTGTCTATTATCTTCAAGCACAGGATATTCATTTAATGAACCATCCTCTTTATATAGAGTACCGAATGGGTTAGCTCTCATTGCTTGAGATAGGTCACTGGATGTTTTCTCTTGCGTTGTATAAGAAGTTTGCATATGCATACCTGCTGTGAACCATTTGGTAACTTCCTGATTGATCCGGGCTGTTGAAGAATAAAGTTTATATTCATCATTTGTATACTGACCCTGCTCGTTAGAATAGTTCAGGGAGAAATAAGCCTGCGTCTTTTTTGTTCCTCCCGAAATAGAAAGAGAATAGTTTTGGGTGGAACCAGTCTGCATCATAGCATCTACCCAATCAATCGTATGACCGGCATTGACTGCATCTTGATAGATTTCATCATAAACAGTTCCATCATCTTCAATAGTCCCTGCCCATTTCCTTGCTTCCATACGTGTGTCAAGCCATCGTTGGGGGCTGTTCATTTTAGGTAAGGTGGACCATCCGTTAAATCCCAGATAGGTATTGAAGTTGACACTTAGTTTACCTTCTTCCCCCTTTTTGGTGGTGATAATGACAACGCCATTGGAACCGGAGGAACCGTAAACAGCAGTTGATGAAGCATCTTTCAATACTTCAATACTTTCAATATCGTTTGGGTTCAGTGTTTCATAATCGCCTGGCATTCCGTCGATAATAAACAATGGTTTGCCTGAAGCTGTGATAGAACGGTTACCGCGTAATTGCAGCGAAACGCCCGTGCCAGCCTGACCGGAAGACTTTGTAATATCCAAACCGGCTACTCTACCTTGTAATGCCTCCATAGGGTTGGCTGATGGAGTCAACTTTACAATATCGCTCTTGACAGATGAGACAGCTCCAGTCAAATCTCTTTTTTTCACAGTACCGTAACCCACTACTATCACTTCGTCCAAAGTTTTGGTGTCTTCTGTCAAAGTCACATTGAGATTGGGTTGAGCTTTCACACGTTGTGTGATGTAACCAATGTAGGAAATTTCAAGTGTTGTGCCTGCGGGCACCTTTATTGTGAAATTACCGTCAATATCGGTGATTGCACCATTACTTTGACTCCCTACTTGTAGTATGGTGGCCCCAATGATTGTCTCACCGGAAGCGTCCACTACTTTTCCTTTCACTACAATTTGTTGTTGCTGTGTTATGATAGATGTCGTCTGGATGCCAGTTGCAAAGGCGACATCAGGGACAACTAACAGACTTGTACACAGAACTGCAACGGAACATAATGGCCTGTATAGGTTTGACCATTCTGAGAAATGTTTTTTGTTTTGATACATAGTACTAACTTTAAAAAAATAACATTTTTTAGGTTATAATTCTATTTTGAATGACGTGGTATTAATTAAATTGTAATCAGCTAATGAAGTTTTTTTAATAAATCTTGCATTAGAAATTATTAAAATGTTCTCTGTTGTTTTTAAGTAAAAGAATTGATGATTACAGAATATGAATTCTTACGTCTTATGGTAGAGTTTAAGGTTGACTTAACTTTCGCAGAAAAATATTCTTAGACTTTTTCTATTCTTTTTTCTTCTTGGGAACTAACGGTATTGTTTTTCTGCGAAAACTGAATAAGACTATGAATGGGAAAGAAATTTAGATTTAATTAATGGTATGAATAGACAAGTTGTTGTTAGTATTTATTTACTCCTTTTTATCTTGTTTCCGGCGAAAGCTCAGAATAGAGAGATAGCATGTAATGCGGATTCCGTTCAAGTTCTCCATCGCTATAAAATAGCTGTCTGTGACTGGATGATTTTAAAGCGTCAGAAGATTGGTTCATTTAAGTTGGTGCATGAATTGAATGGTGATGGTGTGGAACTGGACATGGGATCTCTTGGTAAAAGAGAAACATTTGATAATAAATTGCGTGATCCCCATTTTCAGCAACTATTTCGGGAGACGGCTCGGGAATTTCAACTGGAAGTTCCTTCCATTGCCATGTCCGGTTTTTATGGTCAGTCTTTTTTGGAGCGTGCCAATTATGAGGAGTTGGTTAGGGAATGTCTGAATGCTATGAAAGTAATGGATGCTAAAGTTGCTTTCCTGCCTTTGGGAGGAATTAAGGCGGGATGGGAAGGAGAGCCGGCGCTTCGGGCGGAAGTTGTAAAGCGGCTGAAGAAAGTTGGAGATATGGCTGCTGCCGAAGGTTTAGTTATTGGAATTGAAACCCAATTGGATGCCAAAGGAGATGTCAAATTGTTGAAAGAAATAGATTCCTTCGGTATTAAAATCTATTTTAAGTTTCAGAATGCATTGGAGAACGGGCGTGATTTGTGTAAAGAGCTCAAGATTCTGGGGAAAAAGAGAATCTGCCAGATTCATTGTACGGATACGGATGGGGTGACTCTTCGTTTTAATGAGAGGCTGGATATGAATAAGGTTAAAAAGACACTTGACAAGATGGGGTGGAGTGGCTGGCTGGTAGTGGAACGCTCACGGGATAAAGATGATGTGCACAATGTTAGAAAGAATTATGGGACGAATATTGAATACCTGAAGGAGGTGTTTCAGAAATGAATCTGTGAACCTTAAACATAGCATATATGAAGAACACAATTATTTTTTCTCTGTTTTGTTTCTTGGTGTGTTATTCTGTACATGGACAGACACAGAAACAACAAAGTGATAGCTTGCGTATGCGTATGGCATTCTCATCTATAGAAATTCCGAGTTATAAGAAGGAACTGGCTCTGCCACAGACATGGTTGATGAACATGTATGGAGATTATCCAGTGGATTTGTCCAGCGGACTTGTAGACATTTCAATTCCTATTTATGAAATAGAAACACCAAATCTGAGATTACCTATTACAGCCAAATTTCATGCGTCAGGATTAAGAGCTGATGAGCAGATTGGGACAATGGGGTTGCGCTGGATAATGAATGTGGATTGTATGGTAAGTAGAAAGGTGAAAGGATATCCGGATGATTGTTTTTATGGAAGTGCGACTGCTCCTTTTGATAATAGAGTGAATGATCCTAATTATCTGCCGGATTTGGCTACACTATATGGCGGAACAGCATATAATAAAGAATTGTATACTTCTTATGCTATTTCTCCTAATATATTACCCTATTTACCTAATTACTCCGGTCCGGCTTCAGTCTTTAAGGATACAGAGTATGATTTGTTTTCTTATCATCTACCTTCCGGAAAGTCGGGTAAGTTTATACTCCACGATAGTGCCGGGATAAAGAAAGCATATACGATACCTTATGAACCTGTCAAAGTAGAGGTTAAAAGAGTTAATGGACATGGACTTTTCAATCAGGTTGTAATCACAGACGAAAATGGTATAACTTATAATTATGGCAAAACTGTTATAGGAGATGAAGGGAATACTGATTCGCAACAAATAAATGGTGATCCGATAGTAGTAGGTTGGCATTTGAATGCAATTATATCCGCAGACAAGAAAGATTCAATTCTGATTGAGTATCAGAATTTATGGGGAATAAAAACTAAATATTGGCAATCTATGGATTATATTATCAGGGATGATCATAAAGCTCAAATTCCTATAGATTGGCCTCCGTATCCATATTATATAAGTGATTTTTTTAGTGAGGAGATCAGAGGATGTAAATTAAACTGTGTCAGCCAAGAAAAGAAATAAAATATTAACTTTGCTAACACAGTTTTTTTTATGAAAGAAGAATTTGATTTTGAGAGTATCAAGAACAAGGCAATCGAACAACTTAAAGCAGGTAAGCCTTTGTTAGGTAAGGATGGTGCATTTGCTCCTTTATTGGAAAGTATCCTAAATGCAGCCTTGGAAGATGAGATGGACGCACATCTTACCGATGAAGAACGCCAATTGGGTAATCGTCGTAATGGTAAGATGCAGAAGCAGTTGCAGACTCCATTGGGTGAGGTCACAGTTTCTACCCCTCGTGACCGTAATTCAAGTTTTGAACCTCAGTTTATAAAGAAACGCGAGACAATTCTTGCAGAAGGAGTTGCCGACCGTATAATAGGTCTTTATGCAATGGGAAACAGCACAAGGGAAATCAGTGACTGGATGGAAGAAAACCTTGGTAATCGTGTTTCTGCCGATACAATCAGTGCCATAACCGACCGTGTACTTCCGGAAATAAAGGCATGGAAATCCCGTATGTTGGATTCAGTTTACCCAATAGTCTGGATGGATGCCATTCACTATAAAGTGACAGATGAACGCGGTTGTGCTGTATCCCGTGCAATCTACAATGTATTAGGAATTAATAGGGATGGTCACAAAGAACTTCTTGGTATGTATATATCTAAAAATGAAGGCGCTAACTTCTGGCTTAGTGTCCTGGCAGATCTTCAGAATCGTGGAGTGGAAGATATTCTCATAGCCTGTATAGATGGTTTGAAAGGTTTTCCTGAAGCCATTCAAAGTGTTTATCCTAACACAGCCGTACAGCTTTGTATAGTACATCAGATACGTAATTCCATCAAGTATGTAGGCTCCAAAAATCAGAAGGAATTCCTTAAGGATTTAAAATGCGTCTATCAGGCCGTAAATAAAGAATCTGCAGAGAATGAACTTCTCAAACTGGATGAAAAATGGGGTGAACAGTATCCTATCGTTATCAGGTCCTGGCAGGAGAACTGGGATAAGCTGTGTGAATACTTCCAATATACTCTGGCAATACGTAAACTTATATATACCACAAATACCGTTGAAGGATATCACCGTCAGATCCGTAAGGTAACAAAAAACAAGGGCGTATTCCCGTCGGATACAGCCCTTGAGAAACTGGTTTATCTTGCATACCGTAATATACGGAAGAAGTGGACCATGCCACTGGCTAACTGGGCTACAATCTCACAACAATTAGCCATAAAGTTTGGAGAGCGATTTAAATTATTGTAATTTTACGCTCGTCGGGACGGGTGGTCCCGCCCTTGGCGCTGGCCGTTCCCCGACCGATGAGTCTTATAGAGAAAAATAATGCGTGACACAGTTTATTTTACACTACCTGAATGACCATTTTGATAAAGAGCTTGATTTCTTTTCAATAGGGGTAATTGATGCTCATACATATATAAGTGAACGTTTAAAAAACGCCGTTGAAGCAAATGGTTTAATGGGGTGGGTTTTTACTCCGACTACTAAATTGGTTGTAGAGTAACTGTTTACCTGTATATATTTGGCATTTTGATATGTTATAACGGAAAATTGTTAGCTTTTTGTAAAACAATAGAGCCCCTTTATATTTGCCGCTTACAAGGAGTTAAGAGTTTGTCAGCAGGAAGTTAACTCCTTGTTGACAAACTCCTAACTTCTTGTCGACAATAAATGGACTTCTTGCATTTGCTTGATAATCAAATGTTAACTATTTTCCACCCCCCAATTGTACGCGTCGCACTGTCGAAGTTCACCCCGACCTTGACTATCTGTCTGCCATCCGATTGATAAGGAATGGCGTACTGTTTGCTGTCTATCTGAGTTAAAGCCTCTTCGGGGGTACCATCGAACTTAAACTCAAAGACGTAAATGGCATCTTTCATCTTTACGACAACATCCGCACGGCCGATGGCACTTTTCACTTCAGCGTCCACATATTGTCCCATTAAACGGAACAAAAGGTAAAAAATGGTTTGATAGTGCTTTTCGGTTTTGTTCTCCAAATCATTGGGAATAGAAGCAAAAAAGGAACGGGTACGCTCCAGGCAACTTTCAATATCGCCTTTGCGTAAATCGCGGATAAATGAAACGACATAGAAGGTGTTATTTTGCCCGGGAAGGTGTACGTAGGCAGGCAGCAGAGATTCTATAAATCCTTTGCGTACTTCTCCGTTGGGGTATGCCAACCGGTATATTTGGAAATCCGGATCATAACCTTTGATGGTGAGATAACCGCTTTGATAGAGCACTGGGATGGGACTTGTTATCCGTTCGGTCGGTGCGTCAAACTGTTCATCGGTAGCTTCTACACTTTCCAGTTCGCGCACGTCAAAATCCACTTCCTGAAGCAGGTCTATCAGGAAAGTGGGTGTACCTGTGGAAAACCAGAAGTTCTTATATTCTTTTGCATCAAAAGCATTGAACAAGCTAAAGGGGTTATAAATATCTTCGCAATGCTTGCTGAAGTGGTAACCGTCATATTGCTGCTTCAGATGCAAGCAAGCTTCATCGTAAGTTTCACCGTTTGCTTCAGCCATTCGAGCGATATCCGATTTCAATTGCGTCAGCAATTCCTGCTCGGTGATACCGCACAGTGCACTGAAGTCATCACGCATACTGATGTTTTTCAAGTTGTTCAGTTCACTGAATATACTCATCTGACTGAATTTGCTGATTCCCGTAATAAAAAGGAAGCGCAGATATTGTCCCAAACCTTTAAGCGGACTGAAAAACTTGCGCATTTCGTTGCGGAGCTGTTGTTGAAGCGGAATATCTGAGTTGCTGTCCAGTAGTGGTGCGTCATATTCGTCAATCAGCACAGCTATGGTTTTTCCGGTCTGTTTGTAGGCTCTCAATATGATCCCCTGCAAACGTTCTGCTGAAGTTGTTTCTACTTCATCTTTTCCATAAATCTTTTCCCAGCGATGCAGGAAAAGGTTCAGTTGTCCAGTGAGATCAGTCAGTTCTGTGTATTTCGTCAGGCTGAAGTCTATGTGTAGTACCGGATAAACTGTCCATTCCTTTTCCAACTGTTCCATTGCCAGGCCTTTGAAAAGTTCTTTTTTTCCTTGAAAATAGGCTTCGAGCGTAGATATAAGTAAACTTTTGCCAAACCGACGGGGACGGCTGAAAAAATAAACTTTATCAGTATTAGCTAATCTGTAGACTAATTCCGTCTTATCAACATATACACATTGCCGGTTGCGCAATTCTTCAAAGTTTTGTATTCCTATCGGATAACGTCTGTAATTCTCTTCCATATCTGCTGATTTTTAGCGTTTACAGTTATGGCAAAGATAAGGCTTATTCTTTGAATTCGCGCATTTCTATTTGCAATATGTGATAGGAGAGGGGAAAATAGATAAACTTAATTCCGCAGTCACTATCTGGAGCCGATACTTCTGGTTGTAGTTTGCAAAGCTATCGGCTTTTAACTCCTGAGGCAACTTGTTTGACGCTAACTCCCTTTAAATCCTTGTTATAAGCGTGAATAAGAAAGTTGAATGATAGAGGAGAAACTTGATATGCCCCTTACTTTTTCCCCTAAAGCCTTAAGGTTAATGTTATTATGCTAGTAAGCATTCGGTCTTGTGCATTCCTCTTTGTTCCCTCTCCCCTAAGTAAAAAGCCTGAGACTTTTCAAATCCCAGGCTTTTTAGTAATGCTTAAAAAATAAGTTGGTATGAAATATGTCACAAATAAAAGTAACTTGGGTTCCCCACGCCCTCCGGATCTCTTATTATCGGGGGAGATAATTCCCGGGAGGAGAAGGATTGAGATAGTATTATTCATCATTTAGTTCATTGTATATTATTTAATCATTATATTTTTGCATAAAGTTTCAACATCAGAG
>OGOU01002691.1_pt1 | contig 12311 bp, 9 predicted proteins | sample 1552721 | NCBI WGS metagenome assembly OGOU01 (sample SAMEA2580176, study PRJEB22360) | human gut metagenome | biome: human gut; feature: human-associated habitat; material: faeces | place: Denmark | collected 2008/2010 | reverse complement strand
TTCGCCCGCACGGGGGGTGGTGGCGTGCCGGCTGCCTGTCGGCGGGCATGTGCCGGGGCAGACGGCCGGGCCCGAATAAAAAAGACGACTGAGAAAGTCGTCTTTTTTCTGTCATATCCGGATTGCAGGTTTACCTGCGCCCCTCTTTGGCTTCGATGCACTCGGTGGCATGCGGCACTTTCATCAGCCGCTCCTTGGGGATGAGCTTGCCGGTCGTCTTGCAGATGCCGTAGGTCTTATTTTCGATGCGCACGAGGGCCATCTCCAGGTTCCGTATGAATTTCATCTGGTGTGCCGCCAGACGTCCGCTCTCCTCTTTCGAGAGGGTCGCTGCGCCCTCTTCGAGGACTTTGAACGTCGGGGAGGTATCCTCCGTGTCGTTATCGGCCGTGTGGGTGATAGTGGCGCGCAGCAGCTCATAGTCCGCGCGCGCATTCTCAAGCTTTTTCAGGATGAGCTGCTTGAACTCCTCGAGTTCGGCGTCGCTGTATCTGGTTCTTTCGTCTGCCATAGTCGTCTTCTCCTTGTTGGTTTTATGTAAAATTAAACAATTTTTCCGTAAACACCAAATTTTATATCGTTATCTACGATATCGTCCGGACGCACCCTTTATATCGTTCTCAGCAAGACGCATTTGCCGTTTCCCGAAGCGGATTTGCCGCCTTAGCCGCCCGTCAGATACGTGTCACGGCTATCCGGATCGGCTCGTCGTCGACATCCGAATCCACGACCACGCCTCCCTCGGGCCGTGCGGCCGCTTTCACCTCGACGGCGAGCGTCTGCGATGCGATATATCCGGCATATTTGGCGATCGCGCCGGCCACGAGCTCCTTCTGTTCGATCTCGACGCGGATCTTGTCCGTCACCTCGAATCCAGAGTCCTTACGGATATTTTGGATGCGGTTTATCAACTCGCGTGCCACGCCTTCCGCCCGGAGCTCTTCCGTCAGCGTAATGTCCAGCGCTACGGTAAGTTTGCCTTCCGATGCCACCAGCCATCCCGGCATGTCCTCCGAGGTGATCTCGAAATCGGCCGGGGTCACGGTGATTTTTTCATCCCCCAGGTCGAGTACGGTCTGGGCCGCGGCTTCGATTTGGGCGATACGCTCCTGCGAGAACTCCGCCGTCATGGCGGCGATCTGCTTCATGTATTTGCCGTAGCGCGGGCCCAGCGTCTTGAAGTTGGGCTTGATGCGCTTGGTGATGATGCCCGTGGTGTCTTCGATCAGTTCGACCTCTTTGACGTTCACCTCGTTCATGATGAGGTTCTTCACGGCCGAGATATGCTGTGCCATGGCCGGGTCGAGCACCGGGATGAGGATCTTGGTGAGCGGCTGGCGCACCTTGATCGACACCTTGCGGCGCAGGGCGAGCACCATCGACGATACGCGCTGTGCCAGGGACATCATCTCTTCCAGGTCGGTGTCGATCAGCTTTTCGTCGGCCTTCGGAAAAGTCGAGAGGTGTACCGACTCGTCCGCGTGGCGGCCGCTGACGGCATTCAGGTCGCGGAAGATGCGGTCGGAGATGAAGGGTGCGAATGGTGCCGCGAGCATCGAAACGGTCTCCAGGCAGGTGTAGAGCGTCTGGTAGGCCGCCAGTTTGTCGTCGTTCATACCACCGCCCCAGAAACGCTTGCGGTTCAGGCGCACGTACCAGTTCGAGAGGTTTTCTCCCACGAACTCCTGGATGGCGCGTGCCGCCGGGGTCGGGTCGTAATCCTCGAGCGAGCGGGTTACTTCCTTGACGAGCGTATTGAGCAACGAAATGATCCAGCGGTCGATCTCCGGGCGTTTTTCGACGGGAACTTCCGGCTCCTTGCCCGTAAATCCGTCCACATTGGCGTAGAGTGCGAAGAACGAGTAGGTGTTATAGAGCGTCCCGAAGAACTTGCGGCGTACTTCGTCCACGCCGTCCCGGTCGAATTTGAGGTTGTCCCACGGCTGCGAGTTGGAGATCATGTACCAGCGCGTGGCGTCGGCCCCGTAGGTTGCGAGAACCTCGAACGGGTCGACGCCGTTGCCCAGGCGCTTCGACATCTTGTTGCCGTTTTTGTCCAGCACCAGCCCGTTCGAAATGATGTTTTTGAAGGCTACCGAGTCGAAGAGCATCGAGGCGATGGCATGCAGCGTGAAGAACCAGCCGCGCGTCTGGTCGACGCCCTCGGCGATGAAGTCGGCGGGGTAGACCTGGCCGAAGCCCTCCTTGTTCTCGAACGGGTAGTGCACCTGCGCATAGGGCATGGCGCCCGAGTCGAACCATACGTCGATCAGGTCGCTTTCGCGCTTCATCGGCTCGCCTTTCGACGACACGAGTACGATATTGTCCACATAGGGACGGTGCAGGTCGATATTGCGGGTCGAGTAGTTCTCCTTGGACATGTCGCCGACCTTGAAATTCTTGTAGGGGTTCCCCTTCATGAAGCCCGCGGCGATCGACTTTTCGATCTCGCCCATCAGCTCCCCGATCGAACCGATGCACTTCAGCTCCGAGTAATCCTCCGTAGCCCATACCGGCAGCGGAGTGCCCCAGAAGCGCGAGCGCGAAAGGTTCCAGTCCACCAGCCCTTCGAGCCATTTGCCGAAACGGCCTGTCCCGGTCGATTCGGGTTTCCATCGGATCGTCTTGTTCAGCTCGATCATCCGCTCGCGCAGCGCCGTGGTGCGGATGAACCACGAATCGAGCGGGTAGTAGAGCACCGGCTTGTCCGTACGCCAGCAGTGGGGGTAGGAGTGGGTATGCTTTTCGATCTTGAATGCCTTGTTCTGGGCTTTCAGCATCACGGCCAGGTCGATGTCGAGCGTTGTCTCGACATCGCAGGCGATCTCCGGGTCGTAGGCGTTCTTGACGTAGCGGCCCGCATACTCCTTGTATTTTTCGACGTCGATGTTGTTTTTTACGAATTCCGGGTCGAGGTCTTCGAGTACGAAGAACTTGCCCTGCTTGTCGACCATCGGCTGGTTTTTGCCGGCTTTGTCGACCATGAACAGCGGGGCGATGCCTGCGGCCTTGGCCACACGGTCGTCGTCGGCGCCGAACGTCGGTGCGATGTGCACGATGCCCGTACCGTCCGATGTGGTCACGTAGTCGCCCACGATCACGCGGAACGCGTCGCCCGTCGGCTTTACCCAGGGGATCAGCTGCTCGTAACGGATCCCCTCCAGTTCGGGCCCCATCCAGCTTTCGCCCGTGATCTGGTAGCTTCCCTCAATCTTCTTGGTGAAGTACGATGCGACGAGGTCCTTGGCGAGGATGACCGTCTGGGGTTCGTCGGTATAGGGGTTGCGGCATTTGACCTTCACGTATTCGATCGCGGGGCCTACGGCCAGCGCGGTGTTCGAAGGCAAGGTCCACGGCGTGGTCGTCCACGCCAGGAAATAGAGCGGCCCTTCGGCGTCGCCGAAGAGCTTTTCGCTTTTCGCGTCGCGGATGATCCTGAACTGCGCCGTGCACGTCGTGTCCTTCACGTCGCGGTAGCAGCCCGGCTGGTTCAGCTCGTGCGTCGAAAGCCCCGTGCCCGCAGCCGGCGAGTAGGGCTGGATCGTATAGCCCTTATAGAGCAGCCCCTTGTCGAAAAGCTGTTTGAGCAGCCACCACAGGGTCTCGATGTATTTGTTGTCGTAGGTGATGTACGGATCGTCCATGTTGACCCAGTAGCCCATCTTGCGCGTGAGGTCCTCCCACTTGCCCGTGAACTCCATCACCGCCTCGCGGCACGTGCGGTTGTACTCCTCGATGGAGATCTTCTTGCCGATGTCTTCCTTGGTGATGCCGAGCTTCTTTTCGACGCCCAGCTCCACGGGAAGCCCGTGCGTGTCCCAGCCCGCCTTGCGGTGCACGAGATACCCTTGCTGTGTCTTGTAGCGGCAAAAGACGTCCTTGATCGTGCGGGCCATGACATGGTGGATGCCGGGCATCCCGTTGGCCGACGGGGGGCCTTCGTAGAATACGAACGCGGGGTGCCCCTCGCGCGTGGTGATGCTCTTGTGGAATGTGTCGCGGGCGTCCCATTCGCCGAGCACGTCGGCGGCTATCTGGGCCAGGTCGAGGCCTTTATACTCATTGAATTTCATGGTATATGTGTTTTTTATTTCGTTCGGGGTCGTACGCCGGCATGGCCGGAAGTGCCGGAAAGATTCCTCTTTTTCCGACAACTTGCAAAGATATAAAAAAGATTTGAAAAGCGTGCAAAATTGCACCTATTCCGTCCGTGGCGGCATCTGCCCGGAGCGGGCTATTTTCCGGCCGGGATTTCGACCCAGAAGCACGACCCCGCGCCGACGGCGGAATCGACGCCGATACGGCCGCCGAGCTGTTCGGCGATGTTCTTGCAGATCGGCAGCCCGAGCCCGGTGCCCTGCGTGAAGGTGTCGACCTTGTAGAACCGGTCGAAAATCTTGGCGCGTTCCTCCTCGGGGATGCCGATGCCCGTATCGCGGACGTAGAACCGTACCCATCCGGGGCGTTGCGAGAACCCGATCGTTATCGAACCTTTTGTCGTGAATTTCACGGCATTGCGTACGAAATTGCCGAGTATCTGGTGCAGTCCCTGCTTGTAATCCTCGAGCTGGAGCCGGGGCAGGCTGTCTTCCAGCCGCAGGACGACCCCTTCGGCGACTTGCAGGCGGAATGTCTCGGCCACCTCGCGGCATAAATCGCGGGCGTCGAATTTCGTACGGACGATCTCTATGCGTCCCGATTCGATCCGGGCCAGGTCGAGTACGTCGGAGATGATTTGCAACAACAGGGTGTTATTTACCAGGATCAGGTCGGCGAATTCTTTGCGCTGGTCGGGATCGGCCTCCGTAGCCATCAGTTCCGAAAAGCCTACGATCGCGTTGAGCGGCGTGCGAATTTCGTGGCTCATGTTGGCCAGGAAGGCCGATTTGAGCTTGTTGGACTCTTCGGCGCGCTCCTTGGCGGCGATCAGCTCCTGTTCGGTCTGCTTGAGTGCCGTGATGTCGTAATTGATCCCCAGCATGTCGATGACCTGTTCGCCGGGGCGGTAGTCCCGGCAGATGAGGTGGGTTTTGATCCATGTTTTCCGTCCGTCGTCGTGCTGCACGCGGCAGATGGCCGTTGCCGACTGCACTTCACCCGCGGAGAAGCGGGTCAGCAGGTCGAGCAGGGGCTTGCGGTCTTCGGGGTGGATGTGGCGGTATTTGCCGATCACGTCGACGATCTGCGCCGAGTCGGCCTCCCCGTAGTTGCGCAGCCATACGTTTTGCGCATAGCCCTCTTTGTTGTAGAGGTTGTAGTTGGCATATCCTACCTGGGCATATTCGGAGATGATGCGGAACAGGGCTTCGAACTCCGAAACCCGGTTCTGGATCTTCCGCAACTCGGTGTTGTCGATATTGATGAGCAGGTAGTGGGTGAGTTCGCCCCGGTCGTCGTACAGGCAGCGTATGCGCCCCGTCCAGTCGAAATGCCCCGGGCGCGTGCTTTCGTAGTAGCCGCCGAGTTTTCCGAATTCGTAACGGGCGGTGAAATCCGCACTTTCGCCGTGCTAGATGCGGATTTTCGTCTCCTCCGGGAAATTAGGGTTGTCGAACAGGTTGAGCCCGCGTATTTTGCCCGGATCTTTCACCCCGAACATCTCCAGGTCGCAGGTGTTGATGTCGATGAGCCGTCCCCGGTCGTTGTAGATCTCGATGCCGACGGGGGCGTTCTGGATGATGTTGCGCAGCAGTTTTTCCTGCTCGTCCAGTGCCTTGTGTGCCGTTATGGCGTCGGTGATGTCGAGGATCAGGATCACAATCTCGCTTCCGTCGTTGGGCGTATTGTACAGGAAACTGCGGCAATGGCGCCTGGTTTTTTTTGCGAACCATTCGTCGGTCTTGTAATTGCCGAGGCGGATGTGCGCGAGTTTGTCGATATGGGCATCGACGGGGTGCCCGGTCTCGCGTGCCGTCTTGCCTATATATGCGTCCGGTTCTATCCCCACGATTTGCTGCGCCGCGCGGTTGACCGAGAGAAAAAGGTAGTCGATGGCGCGTCCGTCGCTGTCGTAAAGCAGCCGGATGCGGAAATATCCGATCGGCAGGTGGTCGAGCAGCACGTCCATATGCTTGTTTTCCTTTACGACCGTGTGGTAGTTGTTTTCGAGCGTCAGGATTTCTGCTTCGCGCCGGTCGTGCACGGGGACGCGCTGCATGTAGCCGAAAAGGTGCGTACCCGTTGCGGGGTCGGTCTGCCGTCCGACGAGCTGGGCGTGGAGCCAGACTTCGCCCTCGGGAAGTTCGATCGGGAACGTCCTGTCGAATTTGCTGTCGACCTTGAGCGCCATGAATTCGTTGTGGATCGGCATCCGGTAGTCTTCGCGAACCAGGTGTGTCAGTTGCCCGATCCGGACTTTGTCGCCGTCGAGCCCCAGCAGCTTGGCAATATATTCGGAGACATGCAGTTCGCCGGCCTGGAAATCCGCTTTCCACCAACCCATGTGGGCGGCGTCCAGCATGAGCATCAGGGATTGGAAATTAGGGGTGTCGGGTGTGAACATGGTGCAATGGGATGTCTGGGGATATTTAGAGCGGGCGGATGATACGTGCAGGGTTGCCTGCTGCGACCGAATCCGCGGGGATATCTCGTGTGACGACCGACCCGGCCCCGACGACCGCCCTGTCGCCGATCGTGACGCCCGGGCATACGATCACTCCGCCGCCCAGCCAGCAGTGGTCGCCGATGACGATGGGCTTGCCTGCTTCGAGGGCCGTCCCGCGTGTCGCGGCGTCGAACGGATGGTGCGCCGTGAGCAGCTGCACTTTGGGGCCTATGAGCGTCCCGCAGCCGATGCGTATCGGTGCCAGGTCGAGGAAAACGCAGTCGAAATTGACGAAGGAACCTTCGCCCATGTGGATGTTGTAGCCGTAGTCGCAGTGGAAAGGTTCGCGGATGAACCCGCGGACGTTGGGGCACAATTCCCCGAGTGTGGTGCGGTAGTCGTCGCCGTGGCCGCAGCATTCGACGTTGAGGCGATGCATCAGGCGCGTGGCACGGTCGCGGTCGGCCGTCAGCTCCGCGTCATGCGGGTCGAACCATTCGCCCGCCAGCATCTTCTCCTTCTCGCCTCTCATCGGTACATGCCGGCATTTTTAGTCGAACGACTGCAATTCGATCAGCTTGGCGTAGATGCCGCCCTTGGCGAGCAGTTCGGTGTGGGTGCCCTGCTCGGCCACGCGGCCGTGGTCGACGACGATGATCTTGTCGGCGTTGTGAATCGTCGACAGGCGGTGGGCGATAACCACCGATGTGCGGCCGACGAGCAGCTTGTTGAGGGCATCCTGCACGAGTTTTTCGCTCTCCGTGTCGAGGGCCGAGGTGGCCTCGTCGAGGATCAGTATCTCGGGGTTTTTCAGCACGGCGCGTGCGATCGAAAGCCGCTGGCGCTGGCCTCCCGAGAGTTTGACGCCCCGGTCGCCGATGTTGGTCTGGTAGCCTTCGGGTGCTTCCTGTATGAAGCAGTCGGCATTGGCGATCCGGGCCGCCTCGACGATCTCGTCGTGCGTGGCCCCGGCCTTGCCCATGGCGATGTTGCCTTCGATGGTGTCGTTGAAAAGCACGGTGTCCTGTGCCACGACGCTCATGTGGGCGCGCAGGCTGTCCTGCGTGTAGTCGCGCACCGAGACCCCGTCGATCAGGATGTCGCCCGCCTTCACGTCGTAGAAACGCGGTATGAGTTCGCTGAGGGTCGACTTGCCTCCGCCCGAAGGGCCTACCAGGGCCACGGTCTCGCCGCGCTTGATCTCGAACGAGATGCCTTCGATCACCTCGCGGCTGCCGTCGTACGAGAAGTGGATGTCCCGGAATTCGATCTTGTCTTTCAGCCCGTCGAGTTCGATCGCCCCGGGCTTGTCCTGGATTTCGCTCTGGGCGTCGATGATCGAGAAGATGCGTTCGCCGGCGGCGATACCCTGGTTGATGTTGGAGAACTGGTCGATGAACGTGCGCACCGGGCGCGTTATCTGCGAGAACATGGCGATGAAGGCGATGAAGCCTTCGGGGCTGAGCGCGTCCTTGAATACGAGCGAACCTCCGAATACCAGGATGACGCCTACGGCCGAGATGCCCAGGAATTCGCTCATCGGCGAAGCCAGCTGCTGGCGGCGGGCCATCGAAAGGGTCAGCCGCGCCAGGTCTTCGCTCAGGTCGTAGAACTTCTGCTTGACGTAGCCCGTGGCATTGTAGCTCTTGATGACCTTGATGCCCGAGAGCGATTCGTCGAGTGTCGAGACCAGTTCGCCCATGCGCTGCTGGCTTGTGCGTGCGGGATGGCGCAGGCGCTTGACGATGCTGCCGATGATCAGTGCCACGACGGGCAGGAAAAGCACCGAGAAGAGTGCCAGCTCCCACGAGATGGCGACCATCATGACCGTATAGCCGATGATGAGGAACGGTTCGCGGAAAGCCACCTGCAAGGTGTTGGTGATGCAGAACTGCACCACGCCGACGTCCGAGGTGATTTTCGAGATGATGTCGCCCTTGCGCTGGTCGCTGAAATAGCCCACGTTCATGTCCACGACTTTGGAGAACATCTCGTTGCGCATGCGCTGCAGGGTGCGCGTGCGCATGTTCTCGACCGTCCATGCGCCCATGTAGCGGAACAGGTTGCTCAGCAGGCTCACGAAGATGGTGACGATGGCCAGCAGCAGCAGGACGTTTTCGGGGTTGTATTCGTTGAACAGGTGCGAATAGGTGAAGTTGAACAGCGCCGTCAGGTATTCCTGGTTGAACGCCAGCGGGGGGAGTTTCTCCACGTATACGAACGTGTAATCCGCATCGAACATCGTCTTGAGGATCGGCATGATCAGCAGGAACGTGAGCGAATTGAACAGTGCGTAGAAGAGCGAGTAGAAGAAATAGGGGATGGCGTATTTGCGGATGGGTCGGGCGAAACCCAGAAGCCTCATGTATATTTTAAACATTACGGGCGGATTATTTGCAGTTTATGTGATAATCGTGACAAAGATAGGAATAATAATGTGAAATTCGGAATTCCCGGCTTAAAAGTGCGAAGTTCCGGGGAGTTTAGAACCGAAAAAAACGAAGGGGCAGACATGCTGTCCGCCCCTTTTCAGGGTTCGTAACCCGTATCTTCCAGTAAATGCGCCTTGTCGTTGGCGGCAGCGACCGCCAGTTGGTCGCAGCGATTGTTCTCCACGGTGTCGGCATGCCCCTTGACCCAGACGAAGCGGACGTTGTGATGCCGGTACACGCGCAGGAAGCGCATCCACAGGTCGGGGTTTTTCTTACCGGCGAACCGCTTTTTCACCCAGCTGAAGAGCCAGCCTTTCGTCACGGCGTCCACGACGTATTTCGAATCGGAGTACACGGTGACGTCCGACCCGTCGAACTTGAGCGCCTCGAGTGCCACGCAGACAGCCATGAGCTCCATGCGGTTGTTGGTCGTCAGGCGGAATCCCTGCGACAGCTCCTTGCGGTGCTGTCCCGAAAGGAGTACCGCGCCGTAGCCTCCCGGCCCGGGGTTCCCGAGCGCCGAGCCGTCGGTATATATGGTGATTGTCGGCAAATCGTGTTGTCGTTAAACCCGGCCCTGCGGTGCGGGTATGGTTCGTCTGCGGCATGGCCGCGGTGGAAAGTACCTGTCCCGAACCCCGCAGGAATTCGGGACAAGGCATGTCCGTCCTTTTTACGAAAGGGCTTCCAGTTGCGCCTTGATGGCCGCGATCTTGGCCTCGGCGTCGGCCTGCTTGGCGCGTTCGTTGGCCACCACCTTCTCGGGGGCCGACTGCATGAAACGCTCGTTCGAGAGCTTTTTCATTACGCTCGCGAGGAACCCTTCCTGGTAGGACAGTTCGTCCGTCAGTTTGCGTCGTTCCGCTTCGGCGTCGATTTTGCCCGCCATCGGCACGAAGTACTGCGTCGTCTTGACGATGAACGCTGCGGCCGCCGGGTCTTTCTCCGTCACCGTCTCGATGGCCGTCAGGTTGGCCATTTTCCGCATCACGGGGGCGTACTCGGCCGGGTAGTTTTCGTCGGCGATCACCTTGAGCGTCAGCGCTTCCTTCTGCGGCAGGTTCTTCTGGTTGCGGACGTTACGCACCGAGGAGATCACCTCCCTGGCCAGCTCGAACCGCGCCAGCAACTGTCCGTCGATTTCGTCTGGCTGGGGCATCGGGGCGACGGTGATCGACTCGCCTTCTTTGCGCGGGGCGAGGTCTTGCCAGATCTCTTCCGTCACGAAGGGCATGAAGGGGTGCAGCACGCGCATCAGGGAGTCGAAGAACGTGCGCGTGGCTTCGAACGTCGGCGCGTCGATCGGCTGCCCGTAGGCGGGTTTCACCATCTCGAGGTACAGGCCGCTGAAATCGTCCCAGAAGAGGCGGTAAGCCTCCTTGAAGGCCTCCGAGATGCGGTATGACTTGAAATCCTCGGCGATCTGGCGCAGCGAGCGGCCCAACGCCTGCCCGAACCACGCCACGGCCAGACGGTTGTTCTCGCTTTGCGCCGCTGCGGCGTCCACCGCCCAGCCGTTCAGGAGGCGGTAGGCGTTCCAGATTTTGTTGCCGTATATAGTAGTGAATACGCGGGCGGCGGGGTAGGGTGCCGAATGTACGTCGTAGTTGTCGATGGTGTAGTGGCTGCCGTTGAGGATGTTGCGCAGGAATTTGTTGCCGAGGGTCAGGCCCAGATTGTAGCGTTGCTCGTTGTGGCGGCCAATGCGTGCGTCGGCGGTGACACGCCATCGGGCGGTGGCCTGTTTGGTGATGATGTTGATGACGCCGCCGCCGGCACTGCTGCCGTAGAGCGCTGATGAGGCACCGCGCACAATTTCGATATGGTCGACGTTGGACATATCAAGGCGAGAGAAATCGACGTCGTCGAGGGTCTCGCCGGCAAGACGCTCGCCGTCGACCAGAAAAAGCACACTCTGACCGCCCTGGCCGTTGAAGTTGAGATGCACCTGCTGGTTCATGGCGTATGTGAATTCGACGCCGGGCATTTCGTGCTGCAGCAGCTCGCGTATGTCGGTAGCATCGGATAGGGCAATGTCGCGGGCGGTGATGAGCCGGGTCTGTACCGGGGTCTCTTTCAACAGTTTGGGTATGCGCAGGCCTGTCACGACGACGTCGTCAAGCTCGATGGGACTTTCGTCGGAAGCGTTTTCGTCGGCGGGAGAATTGCCGTCGGCCGGGGGGGCCGAAGCCACAGCAATGAAAGCTGCCGAGACAAGACAGGCGTATATGCGTTTGTTGGTCATAGGGGATAGCGGTAGTTGATGGTCAGGCAGCATTTTGTCCCGGTGGTGCTCTGATAATTCTGCAACTGCAGCGCGGCCATCGAGCCGTCGGCAAGTTTCAGTATAAAGACATTGCTGCACAGCTTGAACACCGGGGGCATGGGAGGAATCTCCATGGCAAGCCATCCCGAAAGCACGGGGTTGACGTTTATGCCCTGGTTGCCGACGATGCCTAAGAGCATGCGGTCCTGGACTGTCCAAACGTCGAGCTGATTCCAGGCGTCGGGCACGAAGTCCAGATTATTATAGTAGCCGCGGTCGTCGGGCAGCTGGTCCAGAATTTCCAGACCGATGGTGCCCTGCCCCGCGATGACCTGCTCATCGTCATAGGGGTGGATAAAGGTCATGCCGGTCTCTTCCTGCAGCTCCACAGCCTTGTCGTGGGCATCATCGTAGGTGCCGGGCACCAGACACACCTCTGCGCCCAGATTCTTGGTATTCTCCACCTTCATGATGGGGGCACCGTCCGGCATACAGACGATGCTCTTGATGCCGCGGCGGGTAGCAGCCAGCGCCACGCCCTGTGCGTGGTTGCCCGCCGAGCAGGCGATGACGCCCTTGTCGCTCTCCTCCTTGGAGAGCTGGCTGATCTTATAATAAGCGCCGCGCACCTTGAAGCTGCCGGTCACCTGCAGGTTCTCGGTCTTGAGGTAGAGCTGGCAGTCCTTGGAGAGCCGGGGTGCCTCGATGAGGTCGGTCTTGCGGGCTACGTCCTTGAGGACAAAGGCGGCGTGGTAGATCTTATCCAGTGTCAGCATATCGTTTTTCCCATCCTATCTCTGTTTATCCATCCCGGCACACGGGCTACTTTTCATCGTTAAAGACAGGATTTAGTATAGTTTACATAAATTGATTTGTCAAATGAATCTATTTCACACTTTAAGGCAGAAAGCGGAATTTGCTGAGATTGTATTATAGAAAAACCGCCGCCATTCACCAAACAGTGAACAGCGGCGGGGTATTACCACTTTATCCTATTACGTTCCGGTAAACTCAAATCTCCGCGAGAATAGCGTCACCCATGGCGGTGCAGCCAAGGCAGGTGCAGCCC
>OGOU01002689.1_pt1 | contig 12319 bp, 8 predicted proteins | sample 1552721 | NCBI WGS metagenome assembly OGOU01 (sample SAMEA2580176, study PRJEB22360) | human gut metagenome | biome: human gut; feature: human-associated habitat; material: faeces | place: Denmark | collected 2008/2010 | reverse complement strand
AATTGAGGACAGGGAACGTGGGAGAAAATGTGGTTTTAGTTTATCTGGTAGTATGTTTTTTTGTATTTCTGGCAGGATTTGTAGATTCGATTGCCGGCGGTGGGGGACTGATCTCTCTTCCGGCATATATGATCGCCGGATTGCCGGTACATACTGCGATTGCAACAAATAAAATGAGCAGCTTCATGGGGACTTCTGTTGCAACTTACCATTATATGAAAAAGGGCTTTATGAAGTGGAAAATATGTATTCCGGCAATTTTTGGTGCGATTGCCGGGTCCTGGATGGGGTCTCATCTTGCATTACTCATTTCAGACAGAGTTCTCAAAATAGCAATGGTGATCGTTTTGCCGGTAATCTTATTTTATGTTCTCAGAAGCAAAGCACTGCAGGGGAATGACGAAAATACTACAGATGCAGTCAATGGAATGCTGATCTTTAAATGCATTCTGATCGCAGTGGTAATCGGTATTTATGACGGAATTTATGGACCGGGAACAGGCACGTTCCTGATGCTTCTTTTTACAGGATTCTGCCATATGACACTGAATGATGCAGCGGGAACAACGAAGGCAATCAATCTTACAACCAATATTACGGCACTGGTTGTGTTTTTGATCAATGGTAAGGTACTCCTGCCACTGGGAATTGCTGCGGGCTGCTGTAATATGGCAGGAAACTATCTTGGAAGTCACAGTTTTACATCAAATGGTCATAAGATCGTGAAACCGGTCATGATCGTCGTGATCGTAATTTTCTTTATCAAAGTAGTAACAGAATTGGTTTAATAGTGAAAGCCAGGGTTTAATAGCCCTGGCTTTTGATGTATTCGTAGGTTCGCTGACAGTTATTGTGATCGATATAAGCAAAATATTCTTTGCATCGGTTTGCAACCATTTATTAATCGCCTGCATTTGTTTGGCATTGAAAGGTTTTTTCTCAACACCGTCGGGCATAGTAAACGAGAAATCGATCACCTTTTCTCCCTTAAAATATTTCTTAAAAGGCTTCGGATTGTAAGCATACATACCGATCTCCGTGAGGGCAGCGTAAAAAAACGGCTGCATCTTAACGATATACTTATCCTCAAAAAAATCGGGAGTAGAAATTCGTATCAGATAATCGAACACTAAATTCATATCTTGCGTATCCGGCTCCGGAATCTCGTCGCAGCTGTTCCCCCATTGCCAAAATGCAAAAGGATATTCAAGAATAATCAGTTTCAAAGCTCTCTCCACACCCCCGACACGCTGGTAAGTATATCCATTGTCCTGTGCAAACTCCTCCAGCATAGGAGTAAGCTTATCGAGATTTTTAAAACATAGATTCTGAAAATCACGAATGCTCCAACGACAATCACGCTGCGTGCTTCCTCCGGTCATGACATCCGTAAGCGACAGACGGTTCGCCCCCAATTTTTCAAGAAAGCTTTCCAGGCGCGGATCGATATACTCTAAATTCAGGGGAGCGACGTAAGGGACACTGACATCCACATCTTCCGGATAAAAATAACGGTGGAAAATAGTGGTTTGCCCTCCCTTGCTGATTCCGGTAGAAATCCATTTCGACCGGGGATAAAGATGAGTCTTTACCGCCTGGATGATTTCATGATGATCGGTCGCTGCCTGCCGGATCGTAAGATATTCCCAGGGGATACCTCCGGCGGGGACGCTTTCGTCAAAAAAGCGGTGTTCCACGGTCAGCTGGTTAGCATTAAACAATTTTGTCAATTCCCCGGCCTGCTGTGTCCATATATTATACCCCTCCAATTCAGCAACCACGGGAGCATCCTGCTTTTTATGCCCCAGGAGCACTTTTTGCTTAAAAGTTCCTTTCGACGGATCGTTATGATCGACAGGCTGCTCGAACCAAAATTGATAATACTCTTCGAAAGAATCGACCTTCAATTCCTGAATATCGCTTACCTGCGGAATCTGTTTCAGTTTTTCCAGCATATTCCCCTCTGCAAACAGAGCCACGGAACAACAACATATCCACAATAAAGTTCCTAAGAATTTTTTCATAATTCCATACGTTTTTTCATTTCAACTCCATTTGTTCTCTCCATCCTCGAACATCTGATCTTAGAGCCGCTAAGGTATAAAATTTAGCTGAAATATCCGTAACTAAATTTTCAGGAAGTCGGGCTTTACGGCACTTTTCAGATCATTATAAAAAAAATAACAATCCATTTTGCAAATCAATAAATTTTTACCTTTGTAAAATGAAATATTTCGAGCAATACAAAGAACATTATAAATCGCTGACGAAACTCGGAATCCCTATCGTGATCGGGCAATTAGGCATTGTTGTGGTGGGGATTGCCGACAATGTCATGGTGGGACAATTCGCAACGGACGACCTGGCCGCCGCTTCATTCGTGAACAGCGTATTCAATATTCCCATTCTTTTCGGCCTGGGCTTTTCTTACGGATTAACCCCGTTGGTGGGACAATTCTTCGGGAAAAACGATAAATTCCGGATCGGCAGGTTGTTGCGAAACAGCTTGTTGGTGAATTTGTTTATGGGAATCCTTATGACAGCGATCATGACGACGGTATGGTTCAATGTAGATAAGATGGGACAACCCGAAAATCTTTTGCCCCTGATCCGTCCTTATTTTTTACTGCATCTGGCTTCGCTGGTTTTCGTCATGCTGTTCAACTCTTTCAAGCAATTCGCCGACGGAATCACAGACACCAAAACCCCGATGTATATTATGATCTCGGCCAATCTGCTGAATATCGTCGGTAATTATATCCTGATTTATGGAAAGCTGGGCGTTCCTGCCCTGGGAGTGGTGGGGGCCGGCATATCCACCCTGTTTTCCCGGATCGCTATGTTCGTTGCATTCGCCCTGCTTTTTTACCGGAACATTTCTTACCGCCGTTATCTGGTAGGATACAAACGAAGCACCTACAACTTACCGGACATAAAATCCCTGAATAAAATGGGCTGGATGGTCGGCCTGCAAATGGGGTTGGAGACCGGACTATTCAGCCTAACGGGAATTATGATCGGCTGGCTCGGCAGCATTGCGCTGGCAGCCCATCAGGTAGTCGTATCGATTTCCACACTCGGCTTTACCATTTACTACGGAGTAGGAGCGGCCATATCTGTGAGAGTGAGCAATTTTTACGGACGGGGCGACATAGCCAATGCACGTAAAACCACAATGGCGGGTTTCCACATCATTCTTTTTCTGGCGGTTATCGCTTCGCTGATCTTCCTTAGCACCAGCAATTATATCGGTTACCTTTTCAGCACCTCGGAAGAAGTGGTTAGTCTGGTTTCGACACTGATGCTCATGTTGCTGCTATACCAATTCGGAGACGCCTTGCAGATTACCTATGCCAACTCCCTGCGGGGAATCGGAGACGTGGTATCGATGGCGGTAATCTCCTTTTTAGGATATCTGGTCATAGCCCTGCCTGTTTGCTACATTTTCGGTTTCATCCTGAACCGGGGTATCACCGGAATATGGTTAGGCTACCCGATCGGACTGACAGTCACCGGATTGATGTTATGTTTCCGGTATTATTATATCACAGGAAAAATTAAACCATCGTTATGTTGAACGGAAAACGGATTTTAGTGACAGGCGGAACAGGATCGTTCGGGCAGCGATTTACCCGGACCGTACTTTCTCTTTACCCTTCTATCCGGGAGATTATTATCTTTTCCCGCGATGCCGGGAAACAGGCAGCAATGGCACAACAACTCGGGGACTCCCGCCTGAAATTTATAGCAGGGGACATAGCCCTGCCCGCCGATGTAGAAAAAGCCTGCCGCGATATAGACGTAATCGTTCATACGGCAGCCATGCGCATTGTGCCCGAAGCGGAGGCGCATCCCCTCGATTGCATACACACCAATATATCAGGGGCGGAAAATTTACTGAACTGCGCCGTTAAATTTCATATTCCGCAAATTTTAGCCCTGTCCACCGATATGGCTTCATCGCCGCACAATGTGTACGGAGCGACCAAAATGCTGTCCGACAAACTGTTTATCGCCGCCCACCACGATCATCCGGAACTAAAAACATCGGTGATCCGCTACGGAAATATGTTAGCTTCCACCGGAACCGTCATTCCTTTTTTTATCCGTAAAGCCAAAGAGGACGGGATACTTCCCGTCACCGACAGCCGGATGACCCGCTTTATGGCTTCGCTCGACGAATGCGTGCACATTGCCCTGCGAGCCTTAGAAAAGAGCATTGGCGGAGAGACGTTCGCCCCAAAACTAAAATCCTATAACATCATGACCATAGCGGAAGCAGTCGCCCCGCAATGCGAAACCAGGATCGTCGGCCTGCGTCCCGGAGAAAAACTATTTGAAAAAATGGTTTCTGCGACCGAAGCCTGTTATACCATAGAGACAAAAGACAGTTACATCATTGTGCCTCCCTATGAGGATAAAGCCGCTTACTGCCGCCATTATCAGGCTCAGCCCGTACCCCCTGATTTTGAATTTAACTCCGAAAACAACCCGGATAAATTCACGCCGCAGGAAATCAGGCAACTTATCGAAAAAATGGACTTTTAATTCTTCAAATGCCCAGTAATTTTTCGATCTGTTCGTAGCCCCGTTCGCGATCGGCAAACAGCACCGTGTGGAAACCGAGTTTCTCGGCAGCTTCCGTATTCTTGCTCAAATCGTCGATAAAAAGGGTTTCTTCCGGCTTAATATGATAACGTTCCACCAAACGCATATAAATCTCAGGCTCCGGCTTCACTAATTTTTCCAAAGCTGAAATGATCTGCCCGTTGAAATAAGTGAATACGTCCCGCACTTTCAGATAATCGTAAAACTCTATCGACATATTCGACAAGCAATACAGATTATACCCTTCCACCGAAAGCCTTTCAATCAGACTGACCGTTTTGGGAATATCGCTCAACGAATGCTTGATATATTCCACAAACTCCCAACATTCCTGGAACGGACGACGGGCAAAATCGCTCATTTCCTCCACCATTTTCTCTTGTGACACGGTGCCCCGGTCGAAATCGACCCAATATTCCTGAAAAAATCCTCTTTCGAACAAAGACACAGGCAAAGCCTTATCCCCCGGATATTCCTGTAACAATCGCTGCGGATTCCAATCGACCACAACCCCGCCTAAATCAAATACAACATTTTTCATATTCATTACACTCTATTTTTCTTCCAATAAAATTTACAAAAAGCGTACCACGTCATAAATTTTTCCGGTCACTTACCCATAAGTTCCCAATAACCGGCCTTAAAACTCGACAATCACTCCCACCGAAGGTAAAACCGTTCCCCCCAGATCGTTTTCGATATGCCGCATCAGATAATAACCTTCCCGGTTTGGATCTTTTTTATAGCTTCCGTCGGGATTCTCCGCCGGAACCAGATAATCAGGCCCTTTCTCCTTGTAATTATAAATATTCTGAATATCGGCATATAGAACAAGCGACCATTTCTTAAAAAAGAAACTTTTATCCACCCGCACATCCAACTGGTGAAAAGCCGGCAAACGCCCCATATTGAAAAGGGAGTAATCATAATAAGGCTGTTTACGGGCATCCCAGGCCTCGATCCGGGATGAGGTTTCCGCATCGTAAGGCGTATAAGGGCCACCCGCCACATACCTCCATTTTAGTCCCAAATCCCAGCTTTTCCCCACCTTCCGGGTAGCGGTCAATGAAAATATATGCCGGTTATCCCAATTACTCGGTACATAACGGCGGGTATTCTGCAACCGGGCGTCCAGCTCTTTAAACTCCGAATGATACCAGGTATAAGCCAGCGAAGCGACAACCCCGTAAAACTCCTGGGTACGCAGCATCAGCTCCACCCCATAAGCCCGGCCTTCGCCCACAGGCTTCACGGCTTCGTCGCCCACAGCCACATAATCCGTACCCTTATTCGCCAGCGCAATAGAATCGGTAAGAGAAACCGGATAATGATCGTAATGCTTATAAAAGCCCTCCAAAGTAATCCTGGTAGCTCTTCCCGGACGATATTCCACCCCTGCCACATAATGAGTGGAACCGGTATATCCCAAACCATGATCTTTATTCACCAAACGTCCTCCGGCATCGGCAAAACCCATCGTCGTATAAGCAGGCAACTGATAATAACGTCCGATATTACCGCTCAGCGACCATTGACCGGACAAGGCATAGGACACAGAGAAACGGGGAGACAACTGCTTGAACAAATTCCGGGTGCTGGCGGCATAATCCGCCCCATCGGCGCGGACACCCAGCGAAAACGTCAGCCGGTCGTAAAAAAACGCCTTAGACACCTGTCCGAACACCGCCCATTTCCACATATCGAGCCGGCGGGAATAATCCAAAGGCTGCAAAGCCCCTCCCGTAAACATCTGCCGGAACGTCGTATTGTTATATTGAGCATATTCCAAGCCCGCCCCGACATTCCATTTATACCCGCTTTCGCTACGGTGATGATGTTCGAAACGGAATTTATTTTCCGATTCGCCCGAACGATAATCCACAATTTTCGGATTCCTCTCATCGTTCCCGCTATACTTTTCCACCTTATTATCCAATCCGCTGCGGCTCAACACGAACAGATGATGCCAATTGCTGCCGTAGTGCCGGAACGTAGCCCCCACCGTATAACTCCACTGCTTACTTTCGGGCAGGTAATTCAACAGATACTTTTGGCCGTCGTCCGGGTCTTTCATATCGGTATTCAAATGATTCACGTCGTATGCGCCTATGCCCAATAATGTCAATTCATTTTTCGGGTTAAAACGGGTAACCGTCTTAAATTGAAAATCATTGTACACAGGCAGGAAAGGCAATCCGATGATACCGAACAGCATTTTCAGATAACTCCGCCGGGCAGACACCAGAAAAGTAGTCTTCGGAGCCAAAGGCCCGTCGAGCGACAAGCCATAATCGGTAGCCCCGAAAGTAGCCCGCACTTTCACCCGGTCGGGATTTCCTTCAAATTGCCGGAAATCCAACATGGAACTCATCATATTCCCATAAGCTGCCGGAAAAGCCCCGGCATAAAAATTCACTTCCCGGACAAAATCGATATTCACGATACTGACCACGCCCCCGGAGGCCCCCTGGGTAGCGAAATGATTCAAAATCGGCAACTCCACATCGTCCAGATAAAACCGGTTCTCTGCCGGACCGCCTCCCCGGACAACGAAATCGTTCCGAAACGCCGGAGAGGAAAGCACCCCCGGCATAGATTGCACTACCTTGGAAATATCGCGGTTACCGCCCGGATTTTTTTCGATCTCGGCAATACCGATTCGCTGAATGGAAACGGGACTTTCCAATGTCTTCCGGTAAGGGCTTGCCTTTACCGTCACCTGTCCCAATTCGGTAGAAGTTTCCTCGATGCCTACCTCCACAAAACGTTCGGTAGCGGACTGCACCATAAATTCCCCGGACACTTTTGTTTTATAACCGACACTGCTCACCTCCAGCCGAGTAAATCCGACCGGGACATTTTCAATTCTGAAGTTCCCATCGGCATCCGCTGCCGCTCCGACCGTAGTCTGATAAACCACAACATTCGCGAAAGGCACGGCTTCATTGTTTTTCACGTCAAAAATCCGTCCTTTCACCACTCCGGTCTGCTGTGCCGACACTCCATGCCCGGCAAGCAGCAGCAGGCAACACACCCCCAAACTAAAATATGCCGAAACTCTTTTCATAAACCATCCTGTTTTCCCCACCGTTCCCCGTTAATAAACAACAACTTCGTCCACAAACTGAAATCCGGCATGCTTCTTGGCAAATACTCTCACATATCGCCCCTTGCCGGAAAAACGTACTGTAAAATCTTTCAATACCAATGTAGATACATCCACCAGAACATCGTTTCTTACCAGTCCCACTTCCCGAAATTCCTTCCCATCGTCCGATATGCTCACCCTCACATAGTCGGGCATATATACCCCCGGTCCGGTTAATTGCATAAACTTCAAGGAAACATAGCTTAAATCCGTCGTTTCTTCAAGATCGACAGTCACTTCGAAATTCGTCAGGAATCCTTGCCAGCGTCCGTCGCTATAGGTCAATCCGCCCCGGTAACCATCCGTAAGGGTAACCGCTCCGGCAGCAGGATACCCGTTATTATACCGGTAACGGTAAACGACTTTCTTTCCGATTGCTTTGTGATAATCCAAACGGGCAGCAGACACCGGTTCACTTCGCATTTCCCCCTTAAAAATTGCAGCTTTCACCTCGGTAGAATCAGTAACAAAAAACGGTTCCCGATAAACAGGCGACTGCCCGTCGGGAGCCATGCCGTTCACCGTATAACGGATTACAGGGCGATATTTTTCCGTATCGAACCACACTTTAATTCTCCGGCCGGCCGTATCCACCTCTGTCAGAATATCCACCCGGTCGCTCAAACGAAAAGCATTCACCCCTTTCTGTTCCAGCAAAGCAAGATGTTTTTCCAACCTGTATTTAAAATCCTCCGGATCTTTCTTCTCCTTTGGTGTCCATACCACTTCGGCCAATGCCAGCAAGCGGGGAAAAATCATATATTCGGCATGCGACGGGGTAGAGATATACTCCGTCCACAAATTGGCCTGCGCCCCAAGAATATATTTTGCTTCTTCAGGAGTTAAATCTTCCGGCACAGGATTATAGGAATAGGTTTTCAGGTAAGGGGTAAAGCCCCCGATCGCATAGGGCTGCGTCTGCGGCTCCGCCTGATAACTATCGAAATAGCAATATCCTCCCGGAGTCATCACCACCGGATGTCCTGCCTTGGCGGCTTCTATTCCGCCTTTTTCCCCTCTCCACGACATCACCGCAGCCCCCGGAGCAAGCCCTCCTTCCAAAATTTCATCCCAACCGATCAGCTTACGCCCATGCCTGTTTAAAAACTTCTCTACCCGGTGAATCATATAGCTTTGCAATCCCTTCTCATCTTTCAATTGCTCCTGCTGTATCCTTTTCTGACATTTGGGACACTTTTTCCAGGCTCTTGCAGACGCTTCGTCCCCTCCGATATGGATATATTCCGAGGGGAACAATTCCAAAACTTCTGTCAGCACGTTCTCGACAAACTCAAAAGTTTTCTCATTCCCGATACAAAACTCCCCGTTTCGATAAGGTTTCCCCGTACATCCCAGCTCCGGGAACACCGCCAGCACCTCTTCCGAATGTCCCGGCATCTCAATTTCCGGTATCACCGTTACATATTTCGAAGCAGCATAAGCCACCACTTCCCGAATATCCTCCTGCGTATAATATCCGCCGTAAGCGTTGGCAGAATCCTGCGTCACATATTGCCGTCCCCCTTTCCACCACGTTAAATAATCTTTCTCTGCACGCCAGGCAGCCCGCCGGGTCAGTTCAGGATACCTTTTGATCTCTATCCGCCACCCGGCCCCATCGGTCAAATGCCAATGAAAACGGTTCAGCTTATATTCCGACATCAAATCGATACACTTCATCACAAACTCCTTCGGGAAAAAATGGCGCGAAACATCCAAATGCAACCCCCGGTACACAAATGCCGGACGATCGTCTATACGCAAAGCAGGCAATTCCCACTTCCGTTTACCGGGAGAATAAAACCGGCTGTCGGTCAATAATTGAGCGATCGTCTGCACACCGTAGAATAATCCGGCAGGAACCCGGGCAATCAGCACAACGCTATCCGGACCGATCTGTAAACGATAGCCTTCACAGTTCCAGTCCTTCCTCAAAGAATCCAATTGAAAATAAATACCTTTTTTCACTTTCCCTGCTTTCCCCTTTTCAATAGCCAAAGTGTAATTACTTATCCCTGCCACGACCTCGTTCAGCAAACGGGCGCAATCTTCCGCCTCCCGGCTGCCGTACACAACGATATGCGTTCCGGCATTCAAATCAAAACTCCCGACATCCTGCACCACACTTTCGGGCAAAGGAATGATTTGCAACTTAGGCAACTCCTGCGAGGAACAGGCAAAAGAAAATAAAATCAGAAGCGAAGGCAGAATCGTCTTAAATCTCATCAGAAATACAAATGTTAATTACACAAAAATAAGCAAAGCTTCCAATTAACCTGCTTCTTCCTGAAAGAAAAAATTCCCTGACGATACGACCTCGTCAGGGAACAAATTTAAGAATATGAATATTGAACATTAAGAATACAAACTATATACGCACAGATCTTAAAAAAAGTTCTAAAAAAATCACATCGAATATTTGGAGATTATTGAGAAATACCTACCTTTGCACCCGAGTTCTTTGCTCAGGTGGCGGAATTGGTAGACGCGCTGGACTCAAAATCCAGTGTCCTCAACAGACGTGCGGGTTCGATTCCCGCCCTGAGTACAAATACAATAAAACCCGTTGAATATCAACGGGTTTTATTGTTATCAGGGAGATAATCTAAGAAAAAGGAAGAGCTTTTATATTTCTTGTCAAAAAATATCCTGCAAGCAAAACAATACCAGCGCCACACCCAAACCACATACTTTCATTTTTTATTTCCAGCCTTCCTGGCTACCTGAATCCAGTTTCTTTGTGTCTTGAATCTCCCCTGCTGAATTTCGGTTGTGCGGCCAGACCGGGTGGTTACGGTGTTTACCTCTGCTTCTTTTTCCGAAACATTCTCCCGGTCTTTTGGTTTTCCTTCTTTATCGTAACAGTTTCACGTAATACCGGAGATTTTATAACTTCCCTCAATACTTAATTCCTAATAATAAAAGGAGGCTAAAGCCTCCTTTTATCAATTCAGATTCTTTTTGATATATATGCTTTTAAAATCAACAATTGAATTACCATGATTCTTTTTCGATTCGTAGTCGATCTTCAACAAAAATGAATAATTACCTTCTTCAATATTAATAGGTTTCCATCTTATACTGTCGGTATGTGGTTTAAGCGTTCCGATTAAATTATCATCGCTTAAACCATTAAAATAAACTTTTATATCCAATGGCTGATTGATAGTCCCTTTTATAGTTATCGTAGAATCGATATAGGCAATGTCTGGTGCTGTGACAGAGAAAGCAATATCATCTGTATCGTAATAGTCTTTATTACAACTAATCAATACTAAACCGAATACAATCCATAAACCTAAATAAAGTTTTAAATGTTTTTTCATAAATGTCAATTTAAACATTTTCGATTACTAAATCTCTCATTATCACAGGATCTCCCGTTAAAAAAAACATGAATGGAAGATCTATCGCCATATTCATGTGTTGATTAATTACAGCTCCATAATCACCCGTCCCACGAGTTTTTGCCCGTACCTGTATAAAATAAATATCATCATCCGAGATTCGGATTAATCTTTCCGGAATCCATTCATTTGCCGGAGATAAATAAAAATTTATTCCATATTTTTTTATTTCACCGACAGACCCTCCTGCCCCTTTTGCTTCATATCTTACAGTTCGGGTTCCATATACTCCATCTGTAATTTTATATACTCCACGCCAACAATAAAAACCAAGTAAATCAATAGTATGAAGTGTTTTATATAACCTAAATTTTCCTAAAACCTTTTTATACGCTTCTGTCCATATATGCAAAATTTGTTGTCCGACCCAGTTGTCTTCTTTGTCCATTACAATATTTCTAAGGTATATAACGTTCACGGTAACCCGCCTGTCACTGGAAGACCATGAACTCGTTCCTAATGGAAATCTGATGTCTTCCTCTCTGGGCTGCATAGATTTCTTTGTTATATACGAACATCTTTCAACGCTTCTAAGTTTAGGATTTTCAACTATAACTTCTTTCGGAGTAATTTTGTGTTTGTTGTCTCCTAAATAAAAATAACCTTCATCATTACAAAGCAATTGATAAAAAGGAGCTGTAATATAAGGCCTAATGACATCGTCATTGTCAAGGTACACTAAGTTTTTATATTTTTTCAATTTACTCTCAAAAAGCAAACTATCAGAAAAAATGTCGTCTTCGGCATCTAACACAGCATGATACAATGAATAAAAATTATTGGAGCGCTCCCATTCGAATAATTCTTCATCAGACATTTTTGTTAATTGATCCACTAATGATGTTATTACTTCTAAAGAATCAAAATGTAATACACCGTCTATCACACAATATCCTGATAAATCCTTTATGCTCCGTGACTTTATAAGTTCTCCAGATGAAGAATTATCATATTCTTGCAATACATCTTCACTACATGAGATAGAAAATAAAACAACACTCAACAAGATCAATAATGCCCTAAGTCTATTCATATAAAATTTAATAAAAATAAAACAATATAATTCTTCAACATACTATAAACTCTTAAAATCCATTTACCATCAATCTTCTTTTTTATACAATAAATATATAAAATACCTAATGGTAAAGTAAAA
>OGOU01002683.1_pt1 | contig 12343 bp, 9 predicted proteins | sample 1552721 | NCBI WGS metagenome assembly OGOU01 (sample SAMEA2580176, study PRJEB22360) | human gut metagenome | biome: human gut; feature: human-associated habitat; material: faeces | place: Denmark | collected 2008/2010 | reverse complement strand
CCCGATACTATCTGGGAATGACGGTAAATGAAATTGCCGAAGTAGAAGGTGTAGACCCAAGCCGTGTCCGAGACAGTATCCGCCGTGGATTAAAGCAGCTTGTAAAATATTTTTGATAAAATTTCATTTGATGCGCCTGTTTTTTGCCTTTTTTGTCAGTGTTAATAAGAAGGACAAGTTTTCCTCCTTCATCAGTACATTGACAATCGAATAGACAGCACAACAGGTACATAACCCATGTACGAGCGAATATGAAACGCCGCGAAGATGGAGCAGTCAGGGAGGTGATGAAAAGACTTCTTCGGAGCGATCTACGATTTCATAAAACGGATTGTGGCAGATTCGGCGCGATGACTGCATGGGGGCTTAAAGATACTTCCTCACGGCCCGCCAAAGACTTGGGGGGAACCCTGCGGCACACGATACGAACGATGCTGCGGAGTTATGACAGCCGCGCCAGCGGAGACCTGTTGTGTTCCCATCGTCAGGGGGCGTGGCAAATGTGATGAAAGCTGAGTTATATAAATAGGAAGCGTTTACAGCTTCCTGTTCAAAATCAGATACCATGCGCTGGCAGTTTCGGCTGCCAGCGTATTCATGTGGCTTTGAACAAACACGATGACAAACTTGACAGATTGGAGGAAATATGCTTTATGGAAAAACTTATTACACGAAAAGAAGCAGCAGAAATCTTAGGTATCAGTATTGCAACGCTGGACGCGGCCCGTAACAATGGTCTTATTTCTTATGTGCAATATGTGCAGAATGGCTGTGTGTACTTTACTTCAGCGGGCCTTCAGGAGTATATCGCAAAATGCACCCACAGAGCAAAGCCAGCAGAAAAGAACGCAACTTATCGTAAACCTCGCAGAGCTGGAGTGTGAGCCGGTCCGTATCCTTGTCGAAATCATAATGGTCTGATAAAACATAGATACAGCGCTGGAGTATATTCTTAGGAGGTGGCGGAATTGGCAAAAAGAAAAAGAGCAATTCCACAATACGGTACAGTTACGCTTAACGGCATAGATTATTATAGAACGCGGGTTCAGAACGCAGATGGAAAACTGGTGGCCCTTTATGCGAGAACACCGGAAGAATTATATGATAAAGAGTTGGGAGCATTAGAGCAGATCGACAACGATACATTCTGTCGGAAATCCCCGACGGTTGCAGACTACTGTGAAAAATGGCTTTTGATGCAGTCGGTTCATGTGAGGGCAACCACGCTGATAGATTATACCTCAAAGGTCAGACGGCACATTATAAAAGAACTGGGACAGATGCGGATGGCAGATGTGACACTGGATGACATTCAGCTTGCACTTGTTCCTGTTTCCGAGAAGTCCGCTTCGGTATATAAGTCAGTGGTTATCCTGTATAAATCCATTTTCCGTGCAGCAAAGGAAAGTAAGATTATTGATAACAACCCAACTACTTACCTTACAGCCAAAGGTGGAGGCGTTCCGCAGAAGGACAAAGCTGCATTGACGGATGAACAGGCCGCCAGACTGCTGGATGCCATTCAGGGACTTCCGCCGTATGTATTTGTCATGTTAGGGCTGTATGCAGGATTGCGGCGAGAAGAAATTCTTGCCCTAAAATGGGATTCTGTATATCTGGATGTGGATTGCCCTTATTTAACGGTACGCAGGGCATGGCACACGGAAAATAACAGACCGGTGATTCTGGATGAGCTGAAAACGAAAGCCGCGCATCGAAATATTCCGTTGCCGGTTTGCCTGGCGGACTGTCTGAAAGAGACAAAAGCTAATTCACAGTCAGAATATGTGGTGCCGAACCGGGATGGTGATCCGTTGTCCTATACACAGTTCAAGCGGCTCTGGCAGTACATTGTAACCCGAACAGTCAAGGAGCGTTTCTATTATCGCTACGAGGATGGAAAGCGTGTAAAGCACACGGTTACGCCAGTCCTCGGTGAAAAGGCAGCGCATAACGGCAAAGTGATTTACAGTTTGGATTTTGAAGTGACACCGCATCAGCTGCGGCATACATACATTACGAATCTGATTCATTCGTCCGTGGACCCGAAAACGGTTCAATACCTGGCGGGGCATGAGAGTAGTAAAATTACGATGGATATTTACGCAAAGGTTAAATACAACAGACCGGATGAGCTGGTAAGAACAATGGGTGGTGCATTTGCCCAGTGGGATGCAGCACAGGCATAACAATTATAAAGAGTAGGAAACAAAGCTGGAGCGAGGCAAGGATGTCTCGCTCTTTGTTTTACATGATCCGTATCTTTGATTAAGTGGGTGCTTTCTGATAAAAAGAAGGTGTGAATTTAAGAACACTCATTATCAGGAAAGGAAGATTTGTATGGCTAAGAAAAAACAAAGCGTTCCAGAGTACGGAACGGTTACAAGAAAAGGAACACTGTATTACAGAACCAGAATTACAGATGCCGATGGAAAGCAGGTCAGCTTATATGCGACCACCTGTGAAGAATTATATGAAAAGCAGTTGGAGGCCCGGAGACAGGTGGATGAGATCATCTTTCACCGAAAGCATCCAACGGTTGCCGAGTATTGTGAGAAATGGCTGCTGATGCAGTCAGCAAAGGTGTCTACGGCTACTATAAAAGGATACAGACAGAATATGAAGAATTATGTCATTAGCTCTCTGGGAGATATGTATATGGAGGAAGTGACTGCGGATGATATTCGTCTGACGCTTGTTCCGCTGTCTCAAAAATCGAAAGGACTGTATGATACGGTAAATATGCTGATTAAGTGTGTGTTTTATTCGGCAGAGCGCAGTCAGCTGATAACCGATAATCCATGTGTGGGAATTTCAGCAAAGGGCGGAAAAGCATCGAAAAAGAAAGATGCCTTAACAGATCAACAGGTTGCGGTTCTGTTGGATACGGTGAAAGAGCTTCCGCCATATCTTTTTATTATGATTGGTTTGTATTCCGGCTTGCGTCGGGAAGAAATTCTTGCATTGCAATGGGATTGTGTATTCCTGGATGAATCCACACCATACATTTCCGTGAGACGTGCATGGCGCGCGGAGCATAACAGGCCGGTGATTTCTACCGTTCTAAAGACAAAAGCAGCTAAAAGGGACATTCCCATTCCGAAGTGCCTGGTGGACTGCCTGCGGGAAGCAAAAGCCAATTCCATATCGGAGTATGTGATTGCGGACAGTGAGGGACAGCCGCTTTCCTATTCTCAGTTTACGAGAGTTTGGCAGTATGTGGTTGTTCGTTCTGCAAAAGAGAGAACCTACTATAAATATGTGAATGGACAGAGCATTAAATATACCGTCAAGCCGACATTAGGAACAAGGCAGAGGAACAATCCAAAGATTCGCTATACCCTGAATTTCGATGTAACACCGCACTTGTTGCGGCATACCTACATCACGAATCTGCTCTATGCGGGCGTTGACCCTAAGACAGTTCAGTACCTGGCAGGGCATGAGAATAGTAAGACAACTATGGACATTTACGCGAGGGTCAAGTATAATAAACCAGAGGAACTTTTCGAGGTAGTGAATGATGCTTTGAACCAGGAGAATTTCGATGAAAAATCACCGATTTCCATGGTTAAGGAATAGGACAACCGACAACAGAAAATGCGAAAAAGCCCGTAATATCAAGGAAAAATGCACCATAGAGATGTTTAGTACGGCTTGAAGGCTGCTCGTCGCGCGCCCCAGTTCAGCAAGCGCTGATCGAGACTTCAAAATGCCAAAAACCCTGGAAACGCAACGGTTTCCGGGGCTTTTCTTTTTTGATTCTGCTGTTTCCTTTTGAGAAAATTTGATACTCTCTATCCCATTTTTAATGGGTTAACCATAGGGGAAAACCGGGTTTGGAGCGATGAATGGGTTAAAAAAATAGGGGAAAATCTCCCTCCATTCCGAGCTCTGCGAGGCGCATCTATAGAGACAATTTTCCCTCCCGGTATCTTTGTTTTACTTTGAATCCTTTTGGCGAAGTTTATTCCCGTTTATACCATATACGGATGGTTGAGACCCAGTTACCCATTGTGGTAGCTGGGCCTTTTTTGTTTTCTGATATTCCAATGATGAATGCTCGAAGGAGGAGACCGTGAAAAAATTTTTTAGAAATTTCTCCAGATGCTTAATTTTTGCCCTTTCCCGTGATCTACCACTTGAGGGGCAAATAACCTCTCACCTGTTCCTTGACAATCGAATACACATTCAACAGGTACATTCCTGATCGGGGCGTAAGCTCCAGTCGGATGAAGGTGCGCCACGAACTTCCTGCCCATAAGGGTTATCACGGAAAGCAAGGTTGGTAGCGATTCCGAACCATTCTGAAATATCCGCTTGCTACGGATAAGGCGATGAAACGATTCAGGGACAATGATACTTCCCTATGGGGTTGGCGGAGTACCCGGCAGAGGTGAAATTCCTATGAGTTTGGTCAGCAACCGAACGCCTGTTGATTTCCTTTTCTACATTTTGGGTTCGAGGAAAAATGAAATGCAGCGACGAAAGCACCAAAAGGTATTTTGAGGCTTTCGGGGATCAGAAATGATTCAAATAAAGAGAAAGGAGGAAAACCCCATGGAAAACTGTAAGGTGATCGCCATCACAAATCAGAAGGGCGGCGTCGGCAAAACGACGACCGCAGTCAATCTCGGCGTGGGACTTGCAAGCTCTGGGAAACGGGTTCTGTTGGTGGATGCTGATCCGCAGGGCAGCTTAACCGTGAACCTCGGCGTAAAGAACCCCGATGAGCTGGAAGTGTCGCTGTCTTCCCTTATGCAGTCGGTCATTGATAATGAGCCGCTTGCGGAGGGTGCAATTATCCGGCACCAGGAAGGTGTGGATTTGCTTCCCTCGAACATTGAGCTCTTCGGTATGAAACAGGTCTGTTCAATGTCATGAGCCGCGAGTATGTTCTGAAGAATGCCATCGACGGCATGAGAAAGAGCTACGACTACATTCTGATTGACTGTAAGGGGAGTGAAATCGGCATCTCTTTTGAAAGAAGAAACCGGTGATGGACAAGCCCAAGTATACTGCTATATTCGCCTTACCGAGTTCATTCCGAAGCTTCTGGATTTGGTTGACGAGGGGCGTATTGCGTTCAGACCGGTGGTGGAGCTTTCGTACCTGCAAAAGGAGGAGCAGAATGCCCTGCTGGAGCAAATCGCCTACGCAGATGCCACGCCGTCCCTTGCCCAAGCCATTAAGCTGAAGCGGTTCTCTCAGGACGGAAAGCTGAATAACGAGGTCATCGAGTCGATTATGAGCGAGGAAAAGCCGAAGCAGAGGGAGAAAATCAACATTTGAGTCGGCATAAGCATCAACAAGTCAATACGCCGAAATGAGCATCGTGGAAGCACGGTGCTTTTTTCATGCCTTGAAGGAGGACAGAACGAATGAAGAAGATTTTCAAAAGAGGAATGTCGGGACTGCTTGCAGTCCTCATGGCATTCACCGTGATTGCGGGTTTTGGCACGACCACGGCCTTCGCCGCAAGCGAAACAGCGGAGTCCTATATGATTTCCTTCCCCCGTGACGGGGACGCTGCTCAGATTTACTCCGAGGACGCATGGGGACACTCCGCGAAAAACTATATGAACGGCTGGGCAACAGGCTCCAGCAACTACACCACACTGCATGGATTCCTTTGACGGGAAGGTGTGCCACTGCATCGAGCCGGGCCTTTCCCGAAATGTCGGCGATACCTACCACGGCTTCGGTGAGGATTTTTGGGATAACTATCCCAGCCAGTACAACAACACCATCGAGCCGGATGACATTAAGCTGCTGCTGGGGCGTATCATGCAGTATGGCTATCAGGGCAACCTTTCCACCTCCTGGAGATCGCAGAACGATTCCGATGCGGATAAGCTGGCCCACGCCTTTGCTACCCAGCTGCTCGTTTGGGAAACGGTTGTGGGCGAGCGCGATGCAGACTTTGACCATGTGAGCACCGGCGGCTATGACGCGATCCTGTCGCTGGTTTCTCCCAATCACCCGCTGTATAGCCGAATCATGGACTATTACGACAGCATCGAGTACAGCGTGCAGAGCCATGCCGTTTGCCCGAGCTTTATGAGCAGAAGCAGCGGCGGCGCAAAGACGATTGAGCTTGCGTGGGATGGCAGTCAGTACATTGCCGAGCTCACGGATACCAACCGCGTGCTGTCACAGTTTACCTTCTCCGCCAGTGAGACGGGCTTTCATTTCAGCGTGTCGGGCAATACGCTTACCATCACCACCGATACGGCTCCCGGCGGCAATGTGACGATCTCCGCAACTCGAAGCGCTTCCCGCTGCGGCGTTCTTGTTTGGACGGACTATAAGTACGGCCCCAACGGCGGCGTTCAGGATACCATCACCTATACGGCCTCCGTCAGCGACCCCGTAAAAGCGTTTGTCAAGCTGAAGGTCAGCTATGGAGGCGCTAAAATTATCAAGACCAGCGAGGACAGCAAGGTGGAAGGCATTACCTTCACCATCACCGGCGAGGGCGTCAATCAGACCGTTACCACCGACCGGAACGGTGAAATTCGCATCGATAATCTGATGCCCGGCATTTATACCGTCACCGAGCAGAGCTATGACAAGTATGTGCCCCAGGAAAGCCACCGTGTCACCGTGCTTGCCGGGCAGACGGCGACGGTTTCCTTCAACAATGTGCTCCGTCGCGGCGATCTGACCGTGACCAAGACCTCCGAGGATGGGCTGAACCAGGGTGTGAAGTTCCACCTTTTTGGAACCTCTCTCAGTGACCTGCCTGTGGATGAATTGCTGTCACCGATGAAAACGGTGTGGCGACTTTCAAGGCTGTGCTTATCGGCACCGGCTACACACTGGAGGAGATGGACACCGCCATTCGCTATGTGGTTCCCAACAGCCAGAGCGCCGCAGTGGAATGGAACAGTGTAACCAATAAGAGCTTTTCCAACATCCTCAAGAAATTCAATGTCACCGTCACCAAGAGCGACTGTGAGAGCGGAATGGCGCAGGGCGACGCTTCGCTTGCCGGTGCTGCCTACGGCATCTATAAGGGCGATCAGCTTGTGGATACCTACTACACCGACGAGAACGGCCAGTTCACCACCGGCTATTATGTCTGCGGCAACGACTGGACGATTCGTGAGATCACCCCCTCCGAGGGCTATCTGCTGGACAGCACCGTTTATCCTGTCGGCGCAGAGGCGGCCAATTACACTGTTGAGCTGAACGCTGCGCCTGCCGTGGCTGTGAGCGAGCAGGTGCAGAAGGGCAATATCGCCATCATCAAGCACTCGGATAACGGTGATACGCAGATCGAAACTCCCGAAGAGGGCGCAGTATTCGCCGTCTATCTGAAAGCCGCAGGCAGCTATGAAGCGGCAAAGGATACGAAGCGGGACTATCTGACCTGCGATGAAAACGGCTTTGCCCAGAGCAAGGACCTGCCCTATGGCGTGTATACCGTCCATCAGATCTCCGGCTGGGAGGGCCGTGAGCTGATGAGCGACTTTGATGTGTTTATTGCCAAGAACGGCGAAACCTACCGCTACCTCATCAACAACGTCAACTTCGAGTCCTTCATTAAGGCCATCAAGGTAGACGCGGAGACCGGCAATACCATTCCCTATGCAGGTGCGGGCTTCCAGATCTTCCGTCCGGATGGCTCCAAGGTGGAAATGACCTTTACCTATCCGGAGGTTACCACCATCGACACCTTCTACACCAATGACGCCGGCATGCTCATCACGCCGGAGAAGCTGGAGTTTGGCAAGGGCTACTCCCTCAAGGAGGTCTCCGCTCCTTACGGCTATGTGCTCAGTCATGAGGCGGTCAAGTTCGATGTGACCGAAGAGAATTCCACCGAGGAAAGCGGCGTGACAATCGTTGCAGTGAAGCTGGGCAATTACGCGCAGAAGGGCATTATCAAGATTTCCAAAACCGGCGAGGTGTTTGCCTCTGTTACGGCGGCGGACGGAGTCTACCAGCCGGTCTATACGGTGCAGGGTCTTGCAGGAGCAACCTATGAGATCAAGGCCGCGGCGGACATCTACACCCCGGATGGTACGCTGCGCTGTAGTGCCGGCGAGGTGGTGGATACGGAGACCACCGGCGCAGATGGCATGGCGGAGAGCAAGCCGCTGTATCTGGGAAAATACGAAATCACCGAGATGAAAGCCCCCGACGGGATGGTCATTAACAAGGACGCCCATACCGCAGAGCTTGTCTACGCCGGCCAGGAGATTGAGATCACCGAAACCGCTGCCAGCTTCTGCAATGACAGACAGAAGGCGCGGATTTCTCTTTCCAAGGTACTGGAGCAGAACAAGCAGTTCGGTATCGGCATGAATAACGAGCTTTCCGCCGTGACCTTCGGCTTCTATGCCGCCGAGGAGCTTACCGCAGCAGACGGCTCTGTCATTCCTGCGGACGGACTGATTGAGATTCTGTCCCTTGACGAAAACGGGAAAGCCGTGCTCAAGAGCGATGTCCCCTTCGGCAGCTACTATGTCAGAGAAATCAGCACCGACAGCCACTATATGCTCTCCGATGAGAAGTACCCTGTGACCTTCGCCTATGCCGGTCAGGAAATCCCCGTTGTGGAGCTTGCCGTCAATGATGGAAAGAGCATTACCAACGAGATGATCTACGGAGAGATCTACGGCATGAAGAAGGATGAGGACGGCAAGGCGCTGGCCGGAGCTACCATCGGGCTGTTCCTCACAGACGGCACCGAGCCTATCCTGACCACCGTTTCCGCAGAGGACGGCAGCTTCTCCTTCGCGGACATCCCTTATGGCGAGTATGTGGTGCGTGAAATCACCGAACCGGAGGGCTATGTAATGGATGATACGCCTTATACCGTGAAGGTAGATCAGAACGGTGCTGGGGTAGAGATCGAGATCACCAACAAGCTCATTCGCGGCAGCGTTCAGCTGACCAAGGTGGATAAGGACTATCCCGACCACCATCTGAGCGGCGCGGTCTTTGAGGTGTACCGTGACGGAAAGCTCGTGGATCAGATGGAGGAGCTGTCCGATGGCGTTTACAAGCTGGATGATTTGCCCTAAGGGTTTTCCTTCCCCTTTAATTTCAATCCACGCTCCCCGCACGGGGAGCGACTTGTCCCGGCATGGACTTGCTTGACTTCTGCGGCATTTCAATCCACGCTCCCCGCACGGGGAGCGACATGTCTCCGAGTGCAAGAGGCTGTCAGACAAACGTATTTCAATCCACGCTCCCCGCACGGGGAGCGACGTTTTCGCGCAGGATGTTGAGTTTTTGGACAGCGCATTTCAATCCACGTTCCCCGCACGGGGAGCGACAGCTTGCTTTGCGTAAGCAAGCAATTCGCGCATGATATTTCAATCCACGCTCCCCGCACAGGGAGCGACGACAACCTGCAAAGCGTCTGCGTGATCTGCCACATTTCAATCCACGCTCCCCGCACGGGGAGCGACCTTGCCTATGAGCGATTTGTGCGTGACCTGATGCACATTTCAATCCACGCTCCCCGCACGGGGAGCGACGCAGCGCGACCATTATTGGTGCCAACGATGCCAATTTCAATCCACGCTCCTCGCACGGGGAGCGACCTGCTTCGTAATTTGAGAGCGTTGTGCGAGAAATGATTTCAATCCACGCTCCCCGCACGGGGAGCGACGAGGCGTTCGACGCCTACAAGCAGCAGGTGGAAACGATTTCAATCCACGCTCCCCGCACGGGGAGCGACCATGTCCCGGCGGCAATGCCGCCCGTTAAAGGTATTTCAATCCACGCTCCCCGCACGGGGAGCGACTGCTCCTGCCGGATGCTCCGGCGGTAGCGGATGGTATTTCAATCCACGCTCCCCGCACGGGGAGCGACACCCTTCCGGGAAGCCAATGAGCTGGACGTGCTGACATTTCAATCCACGCTCCCCGCACGGGGAGCGACCAACCTCAAGCTGGGCTATGGCGGCACACAAAAGATTTCAATCCACGCTCCCCGCACGGGGAGCAACAGGACAAGCAGCAGCATATTTCCGGGACGACCGCATTTCAATCCACGCTCCCCGCACGGGGAGCGACGAAAAGTGCTTGCGAACTGGGACAACGACCTTATTATTTCAATCCACGCTCCCCGCACGGGGAGCGACCGAAACATGGCAGTACGCGCATACCCGGAGAAGATATTTCAATCCACGCTCCCTGCACGGGGAGCGACACGGAGCGCGACACGCTCAAGCAGCAGCTTGACATTTCAATCCACGCTCCCTGCACGGGGAGCGACCGTATGCCGCGCGCCAAACCGCGCTGGAACTGCTGATTTCAATCCACGCTCCCTGCACGGGGAGCGACGCAACGCTTCCCCATGCGTATAGACAACCGAGATTTCAATCCACGCTCCCTGCACGGGGAGCGACTTTTCACGAGCTTGTCGTCGTCCAGTTCGTCAAATTTCAATCCACGCTCCCTGCACGGGGAGCGACTTCTCCTGCTGACGGATGGCAGCTTCCAGCTCGGATTTCAATCCACGCTCCCTGCACGGGGAGCGACGCCCAGCTTGTACGCGCCGATGGACACCTGACCATTTCAATCCACGCTCCCTGCACGGGGAGCGACTGGTACAAATGTACAAATGCAGAGTGTGAAAGCAATTTCAATCCACGCTCCCTGCACGGGGAGCGACTATGTTGAGCCTTCCGGTCTTGCTGTACACACAAATTTCAATCCACGCTCCCCGCACGGGGAGCGACCCGCAGGGTCGCCGCCCGCGATGGTCAGCGCATCATATTTCAATCCACGCTCCCCGCACGGGGAGCGACACAGCTCCGCACCAGCAAACACGTCGCCACCCGGCATTTCAATCCACGCTCCCCGCACGGGGAGCGACTATACCGCATTGCTGCCTCCTTCCTCGCAATGGATTTCAATCCACGCTCCCCGCACGGGGAGCGACGTGTGCGACAGCGTTCTCAATAGTGTTGACAGTTTATTTCAATCCACGCTCCCCGCACGGGGAGCGACCGCCGGGGCGGGCATTTTTCAGCCCGCCCGGATATTTCAATCCACGCTCCCCGCACGGGGAGCGACAGCAAGAGACGCAGGGCTGGACACTGGCATCATTATTTCAATCCACGCTCCCCGCACGGGGAGCGACGATGAGGAAAAATTGTTACTGCTGGAACTGCTTCATTTCAATCCACGCTCCCCGCACGGGGAGCGACATCATCGACGCGCTGACTGCCCGATAAGGTTTGATTTCAATCCACGCTCCCCGCACGGGGAGCGACGATGTAGAATACCGGGCCTTCCTTGCCGCGCTTTATTTCAATCCACGCTCCCCGCACGGGGAGCGACCCGTCGCCGTCTGGACGATTGAGCCGCAGGATGAGCATTTCAATCCACGCTCCCCGCACGGGGAGCGACCTCGTTGCCTGCTACACGGACATCGAGCGAGAGCTATTTCAATCCACGCTCCCCGCACGGGGAGCGACGTACCAGCGGCCGTCATCCTTGCGGACATCCGGCTATTTCAATCCACGCTCCCCGCACGGGGAGCGACGAGCGCCCGCAACCAGCGGACGCCCACGGGAGCCATTTCAATCCACGCTCCCCGCACGGGGAGCGACCGGCTGTTCGCCCGGTCAGATGCCGGGCTTGATATTTCAATCCACGCTCCCCGCACGGGGAGCGACACGGCAACGCCGACGAAATGACGGCGGCAAGCAGGGATTTCAATCCACGCTCCCCGCACGGGGAGCGACGCGGGGACAGCAAAGTGCCGGACTGCTCGTCCATTATTTCAATCCACGCTCCCCGCACGGGGAGCGACCCCTGCAATGCTTTCGGCTCGGCCAAGGGCGGCATTTCAATCCACGCTCCCCGCACGGGGAGCGACGCTTTTCGCGCTTTCTTCCACGCTTCGCTGTGATAATTTCAATCCACGCTCCCCGCACGGGGAGCGACCATCCAGCTCTTCGCAGAGCTTCCGAATCCCTTCCAATTTCAATCCACGCTCCCCGCACGGGGAGCGACGACGGGAGCAGACGGCATTTTGAAAAGCGTGGAAATTTCAATCCACGCTCCCCGCACGGGGAGCGACGCGCGGACGTGAAGCTAACACTAAAGCAATGCTCATTTCAATCCACGCTCCCCGCACGGGGAGCGACAGTTTCGCGCGACGTTTCAGGGCGACCCGGAGCAAATTTCAACCCACGCTCCCCGCACGGGGAGCGACTTCGACTTGTTTTTCGCTCACGCCGTGAATGGTCGATTTCAACCCACGCTCCCCGCACGGGGAGCGACAAGATGCCCGATGATACAAGCAATGGTTGTTGACCATTTCAATCCACGCTCCCCGCACGGGGAGCGACTTCCCCATCCGAAACCAGAAG
>OGOU01002681.1_pt1 | contig 12357 bp, 5 predicted proteins | sample 1552721 | NCBI WGS metagenome assembly OGOU01 (sample SAMEA2580176, study PRJEB22360) | human gut metagenome | biome: human gut; feature: human-associated habitat; material: faeces | place: Denmark | collected 2008/2010 | reverse complement strand
TAAGTGAAATCCTGAACATTCCTGTTGGAACTGTAAGAAGTCGTATTTCTTCTGGCAGGAAGCTTATACTTCAAGAAATAGGATAATAATGAGTAAGGTTTCAAAATGGTAACTTATATATGCTCATAATAACCTGCAAAGTGTTCTGAATTACAAAATTTGAGGGTCTTTATATTTGTAAATTTATAGCAATAGAATGAATTATGAACTATATTCTATGTGGATATACAAAAAAAACTTATATTTGTAATATATCCGAGTTTAATGCTATTGGGTGAGTTGGTGAATAAATTATTGTTGGATTAATAGATATATTTTTGAAAAGAATAGATATGAAAGATTTTTGGAATGACTATAAAATGATAATATTAGTGATATTATCACTATTGATTTTTTCTTTTGTATTGATGTTGAGAGAAGAAGAACTTGTTAATAATATAGGAATAAGCCTTTTTGTAAATGTGAGCACGACTGCTCTGACAGTTTTGGTAATTGATAGATTATATCGAAGAATTGAAGTTAGAAAGAAAAAACCGCTTGAGTTTGCGGCATATAATGATGTAACTCTTTGGTGTAATAAATTTATTAGCTTTTGGCAAACGGCTTACCGTGATTGTGGATATTATGCCCCTAAAACAGATAAAGGTATTTTCTTGGAAGATGAATTTCGAAGAATTTATGATTCTTTGCAACTTGATGCTATTGCTCCTGTTACCCCAAAAATATCTTGGGAAAGATATTTACTTTCCGAGAATCAAAGAATGATAGATGGAGGAAGAGAAATTCTAGTGAAATATGCATATTACATTCCTCCTGAAATATATAAGGTAATATATCAGTTAATTGATTCTCCATTTATATATACAATTTGCAATATACCGGCAATAAAATTGTCAGATATTGAATTTAAAACAAATAGGAAGAATGTATTAGGAGCATATACGGCTAAACCTAAACAAGCAGAATTAGATTTATTTTTAAAAGTTCATGGTTGGTGTTTTACTAAACATAAGGAACTAGGGAAACTATTTAAAGGGGTACGTACTGTTTCTGCATTAATATAATTGTTTTTATAATGCATATTTAACCTGTAGAACATTTCTATGACATTTTAAAAGGGAAAGATTAGTATGTAGGACATTGAAAAGTCCTTTTTATTCCTTGGTATAGATATTGTTTTGAAAAACAGATAGTTATATTGCATTTTAGCAAAGCATGATTTTCAAGAATTTAGCCAATCGGGAAACCGGTTGGCTTTTTCTATATATTTGCTCGTGAACGTTCAAAAGGAGTTAAAATGCTTTGTAAATATGTACTTACCGTTGATAGTATTTCCTATGATATTCCCAAATCTTGTATTCAGAATTGGGATGAAATAAAGTTTTCCCGTAAACGCTCCGGACTTGAAGGAATAACTAGAACCTTTACTTCAAAATTCCAGTTTGTGGGAGAAGCCTATGATCTCATATTGGAGGAGTATTTGAGCAAATACCTAGCTTCTAATGCTAGTATCACTGTTTATACTATAACTAATTCTCATACTTATGAAGAATTCTTCAGTTGCCGACTGGATTTCGGTTCATTGACCTATGATGGAAATACTGTTTCTATTAATTCGATAGATGATAGTGTCGCTAATATCATAAAGGCTAACAAAGGAACGCAGTACGAATATTCGGTAGATGAGATAAAAGATGTATATCAGCTTTATTATGATAGACTACCGTTTAATTACTACGCGAACTATATATGTGGTGGATACTCTTTAGAAGATGGAGGGCAATATGTTGATTTCTCAAGAGATATAACAGGAAAAACTATATTCCAGTCTCTTCCATTGGAAGTCGTAGAAAAAGACTTACCAGAATCAGATAGTCCTGTAGAAATAAATTCTGTGACTTTAGATACTTCTGTACCTGCTTTTTTAAGGGCGCATAAACCAGTCAAGGTATATATAACCCCCGAATTCAACTTTTATTTAGGCAGAGGAGATGTAATGTTGACACTTGCTAAAGTTGATGGGAACGGTACCACAAGCACTATTGCGAGTTGGATAAATACCGATTATTCAGGAAATACACATACAACAGAAAAAGACACTTATAGACCCGAACAATATCGGGATGTTTATGCAATAGATCTTCAAGATGGTGAATGTCTTCAATTTGTCATACATGATCCGATAGGTAATATGAATGTTAACGGACCTGGAAAGGTGTATTTTTCTAAATATTCACTACAGATTAAATGGACTTCAATAGCATCACCTATCAATATAGATGTGGTAAAACCTATTACTGTTCTGAATAGTTTGCTCAAAAGTATGAATGGTGGTAAAGGGGGTATAAAAGGCGAGATAGCTTCCGGTGTAGACAATCGGTTGGACAATTGCCTTATTTTGGCTGCCGAAAGTATTCGTGGGATATTGTCTGCTAAATTATATACCTCATATACGAAGTTTGTAGACTGGATGGAAGCCTGTTTTGGCTTTGTTCAGAAGATTGAGGGGGATATTGTAAAGTTTGTCCATCGTGACAGCTTATTTACTTTTAATGGTAATAAGAATATATCAAGAAACATTTCAGATTTTCAATTTAAAGTAGACAGTTCTAGGATATATGCACGAGTTAAAGTTGGTTATGATAAAGTTGATTATGAATGCTTGAATGGTCGTGATGAATTTCGATTTACTGCTGAATATACTACTGGATTGCAAGTAACAGATAATACACTAGAGTTAGTGAGCCCTTATCGTGCAGATGCTTATGGCTTGGAAATCGTGTCACAGAAAAGGGGAAGTAGTTCTACTGATAACGAAAGTGATAATGATGTGTTTATCGTTGGCGCAATGCTCGCTTATAATAAGGTTATTGGGAAAGCGGAATATGTACTAGAAAGGAATGCGGATTGGAAGATTGCAGGTGTTCTAAATCCTGATGCAATGTTTAATGTTATGTATTGGCAGAAAGCTATGTTGAAAGCTAATGCTAAGTATATTGGCATGTTCGCTGATTCTCTTCATTATGCTTCTTCGGATGGGAATAGCAATGTTATAGTCAATGATGTGAAATTAACTGATGACTTTATACTTGAAGAGCATTTGGTCACTTGTGGAGATGTTTCATTTACAACCTTTGATGAGGATATTCCACAAACAGATGATGGAACGATTAAGATTCAAAAAGGTGGCCTTGTTTACGAGGGCTACATCAAAGAGGTGAGTAGCACAGTTGAGAGAAAAGAGGGAGTGAAGTATGATTTATTTGTCCGTTCAATAACAAAAGCCTAGAAATATGATTATAAGCCCGTTTACCCCACTGTTTTTTTCTCCGTCTACCGATAAATTTGGAGCGAAGAGTAAATATGTGCAATTATTCGCACGTACAGACAGGATTTTTGTTGAATTGATTTTGACAGCCAAAGAGCAGGAGCCTATAGTTTACATTAATAATCTTTTAAGTAATATATCTACACCTGTATCATTAAGCTCATGGAAGATGAATGATGATAAGATTCTTTATTTCTATAACATTTCATTGCTTCCATGTGGATACTATACTGTAACAGTTAATGGGAATACGAGTGAGATTTTTAAAGTTACGGACGATGAATGTGAGTTATCAGAAACCAGCCTTATTCAGTATTCAATGAAAGATAATAAGCAGCGTCTTGATGCTGTCTGGTGGATAGATGGGATGCAATACTTTTTTGATTTTCGCGTTCCTGGTGGTTTCAAAGATAACGGATGGACGTTCGGTGTGGATAATGAGCAGTTCGTGACCTCTGATGAGGATATTGTTGAGCTATTCAGCCACGAATATACAACAGTATTATTCACGCTTGGAAATGGGATGGGATGCCCTGTGTGGTTTGCTGAATTATTGAATCGTGTCTTATGCTGTAATTACGTCTACTTTGATGGTGTTCGATATACCAGAAAGGAAAGTAATGTTCCGGAACTTAACCAGCAAATAGAGGGATTGAAGAGTTTTGTGTTCAATCAAATGTTACAGAAGGTAAGAACGATGAATCCAGTTTTGGAATGGAATAACCAGCTTGCTATGAGGTGTGTACAAAGCGGTGCTTATAGGATAGCAGATGATGAAGGAATGCGTAGTATCAAGTATGGTTCAGAAAGTGGGGTTGCAGAGGTCGGAGCATATATCAATATGACTAAGGCTATTCCTAATACTGGAGTTTCTATTAATAGTGATACTATGGTTACTGTCAACAGTATTCATCACCCAGGTGTTGATGAAAATTCATATTGGGATTTGATTGCAATCAAGACGACTGACATAGATAACAAGTATATTGGTAGAAGAGGTTACGGTAAACTTACAGTTAATGGACTGGATAGACTAAAGAACGATTTGGACAACGGTTCGATAAATTTGCGTGCTGTACTATATAAAGGAGATTCGTATACTAACCTCATTGAAGGGAGTGTAATCAGTAGGGATGGTGTATGTGTCTTGAAAGGTATTAACGGTGGAGATATTGGTGCTCTGAAGGAGTTCCAACTTTATCTTGATAATGTCTATGATTGCGACATAGATAATCTTGGTATGACCATTGAGCTTGTATGGGTATATGAAAATGATTAAAAAAGAGAATTATGACAGAAACAGAAAAACAACAGATTATTAGCCTTGTGTTACAAGCGTTGAAGACAAACAGTCTTACAATAGAGCAACTGACTGATACAACAGAGCTATCCAAAGATATGTACGTTGAAGTTAGTGGCGGTCGGAAAATATCTATTGATTTACTTTCAAGTACCATTGCTAAAATGGTGAATGGTGATTTTGATGCATTAGTGGAGAATGTCAATAAGATTGCAAAAGATTTATCGGATGGAGACGCCGAGTTATTGAAACGTATAACAGGAGTGTCTGATAAATCCAATCCTTTGACTGACCCATTTAAAAGTATTGGCTCTTTTACTACTATTGGTAGCTTTAAAGATAAATTAAAAACAATGTATTCCGGGGATTCTTCTATTGGGAATTATCGGTGTATTTTGTCTGTTGATTCGTCTAAGATTCCTGTAAATATACAAATTGAACGGTTGGAGCTTAATAAGGTTTGTCAATCATTCACTTCGTGTATACAACTGGCTACCATGTCAGACAATGCCGAAGGTGTATATTTAGGTACAGTTTGTACAATCTCACGAATAGGTATTGTTTCCAATGAGAGTGTTGCATGGGGCAAATGGACTTCTGTAATAAATGACTTTGAGGAAAGGATAGGAAAAGCGAACGGTATCGCTCCTTTGAACGAAGAAAGTAAAGTTCCTTCTGAATGTCTGCCTGAACCGTTGTCTCTTGGGGAAGGTGAAGAAGAAGCTTTCCCCGGCAACCGTGGAAAGTCTTTGGAAGATACAATGAAAAATATCCCTTCCGATATAATCAAACCGGGTTCTTTCTCCGTCCTGTCTGACGCTTCCTATCTCAATGTGTATTTTAAGAAAGTGTCCAAAACAACCGGTAAAGAAACGGATGACAGCTTCCGTCTGCCTTCTGCTACCCTTGAACAAGCCGGCCTTTTGTCCGCCGAGGATAAGCAAGCCCTTGAGGATATGAAGAGCGGCACGCCCGCTGACGATGTAACACACCCCATCGTCATTGTTGATGAGATCCGCCCTCTGAAAGATGGCCACTATACCCTTGAAACCGCTATTGCCGCCATTGTCTCCTATCAACAGGAATCTGGCGTCAAATATGAGCGAACGGGTCTCATCATTACTTACAAAACAGGCGAGTATGAAATGGAAACCCGGCAGTTCCAGGGTGCTGTGTCCGATTTTGCGACCCCTTCTCTTTGGAAACCCTTCGGGAATGGTGGTGGCGGTTCCGTTTTTGAAACTTCCGATGAACCGGCGGAAGGGGGAAAGGACGCCTTTTCAACTGGTGGCGCCTATGCCTATGTTCCGGCTAACCTCGACGTAAACGTGGAAACAGAAGGCATTGTAAAACTTCAGATGAAGAACGCTGCCGGTGAAACCCTTGGCGATGAAGTGCAGTTCGCTATCGGCACGGGTGGCGGCGGTCAAACTGGCGGTACCATTGTTGCCATTGCTTTCCAGTCGACACCTGTCTATGGCTCTTACGGCTCCACGCTACGAACCTTTGCCGCCATTCGTTCCGTGACCTCGAACGGTGTCGAATCCTCTGACAACCTGATTGAGAAACTGGAACTCGTAGACCGTGAAAGCGGGCTTACCGTCTGGACTGAAACCGTCAACAAAGCATCTTCCGGTGACATGAAGGACTTCTCCTTTGAACTGGACTTCACCGCATACTTTACGGCTGCCGGTACTCGGAAATTCAAGCTGATAGCCACTGACGAAAGCGGCAACACCGGTTCCAAGAATGTCAATGTAACAGCTGTTGATATTACCTGTACCTGTGTGCAGGTGCTCAACTATACCCCTGAAACTCTGCTTACTCCGACAACTGAAAGTTTCAGCCTTCCACTCTATAAGTTCGGAAACAACACCTCTGATAAAGGTATCAGTGCCCAGGTTGACATCAAGATTAATGGTGAATGGCAATCCCTGTCTACCACCGTTGTAAATGACAACTACTCGCACTCCGTTGTAATCCGCCCTGCTTCCCTCGGCCTAGAACACGGTACCTATCCCTTGCGCATCCAAGGAACGGATGTCGCATCCGGAGTGAAAGGAAATGTCATCTACACGGCTGTCATGGTAATTGACCCGAATAGTTCCACACCTCTTGTCGCCTTGAGATACGATGATAAAAACGGTGGAGTAGTCCGACTGTACGAAACCGTAGAACTTGATGTTGCCTGTTATGACCCGTTGGAAATGACTTCACCCGTCAGCGTGAAAGCCAATAACGTGCAGGTAACACAAATTGCTGCCAGTCGTAACAAAACCTATCAGGTCAAACAACAACTGCAGGGCTACAAGGCTGACGGCACCGATACGGTCAACTATACTGCCGTATGCAAGGACGTGACTAGCGAACCTGTCCGGGTGACAGTTAGCGGTTCCGCCATTGACGCCGCCATAAAAGAAGGCGCCATCTATAACTTTGACTTCTCATCCCGTACCAATCAGGAAACTGACCATAGCATTGTCAGCGGTAATTATGAAATGAAAGTGGACGGTGCCAACTGGACTACCAACGGTTTTGGCACATTCTTGGGTGAGAACTGCCTTCGCGTAGCCGAGAATGTGGGCGTGTCATTAAACCATGCCCCGTTTGCCGGCTCGTCCATCGAATCCAACGGTGCCGCCATCCAGTTCGCTTTCGCTTCCAAGAACGTGACCGATGATGATGCCCTGCTCCTTAGCTGCTATGACGAAACGTCCGGTGCCGGCTTCTATGTCACCGGCCGGGTGGTCGGCATCTTCTGTAACAATGGCGTTTCCCGTCGTGAAGAACGCGCCTATCGACAGGGTGAAAAGATAACCGTAGCCGTGGTTGTTGAACCTGCAAGCAACTACGTTGAACGTGACGGCACACGGTATTCCATGATGAAACTCTTCCTCAGCGGTGAGGAAGTCGCCTGCCTTGGTTATGTTCCGGGCGGCGGCTCCCTGATTCAGACCAAGTATATAACGATGGATGGCAAACTGGGTGATTTGTATCTTTATTACATGATGGCCTGGAACTCCTATATGGAATGGGCACAGGCGTTCAAGAACTACCTTGTCCGTCTGACCGATACAGAGGTAATGGTGAAGGAATACGCCTTTGAGGACATCCTTAAAAGCCAGACAGCCGAGGGTAGTACCCAAAGCCGCCCGTCGGCTGCCGAAATCTATTCACGCGGTATGCCTTACATTGTCGAATGCCCCTATGAAGGCTCCGATATAGAAGCACTGGACGGCACCACTTCCACCAGTACGAAGATATACATCACGCTCTATTACTTTGACCCCGAACGCCCGTGGCGTAACTTCAAGGCCGTGAGTGTCCAAACCCGCAACCAGGGAACCACCTCTGCCAAACGCCCGGTAAAGAATAAACGCTACTACCTCGCCAAGAGCAAAGGCAAAAACAAGGACACTCGAATCATATTACTTAATCCGGACGATACGACGGAGGAAGGACGCCGTGCAATAGCCTTGGCTGCCATCAACAAAGTACAGGTCGGTGATAATACAATCCCGGTCGATGTCATTACCGTAAAAGTCGATTACTCCGATTCCGGCAATGCGAACGACTGCGGCGCCTGTGAAATGATGAACGTTACATACCGTGCCTTGGGTGGTAACTATATGACACCTGTCCAACGTGCATTTGACGGAACATTTGACAGCGGTGACTTGCATATCGAAGATTTGCAGATGAACCACTCTACCGCCAATCACCCGGTAGCCACCTATCGGTGTAAGGATGACAGCCTGCAAAACGTCTATTTCCATGCCAAAGGCAACTGGAAAGAAGACAAAGGGGAACAGTTTGCCCTCGGCTTCAAAGATACCCCCGGCTATAACAAAGGTTGCCTGAATTATGGTGACTTCATAGAGTTCTTCGGTACTCCTGACGAAACTTTAGACGCAATTGAGATACGCTTCAAACAGACTGACGGCCTCGATACGGACAGTGTGTACCTGCTTTCCCTGTATTGTGGCAGCTCATACCGGATAATGAGGTACCAGGATGGTGTCTGGAAAAAGCAGTCCGGTTCCATGAAGTATGAAAACGGCAAATGGAATGTCACCGGTGACATCCTGAATCCGGTTGAAGGCTTCGAACTTCTTAACTACCAAGGTATGGACTGGTTTCAGGGCGTCGGTTCTGTTCAGGATATGATGGCCATGAAAACGGACAAGTCCTCATGGGTTCAAAAACTCGTGGATAACGGAACTATCTCTGCTGATACCTTCCCGGCATGGACTTACTACTTTGAATCGCTTGTCGATGATGACCAGCTCGCCATTGATTACGCTTTGGGTAAGAAAGTGCCGTATAACCTCTACCGATGGTTGCGCTTCTGTGATTCCTGCGATTACTCCAAAGGCGGGAACTGGCAAAGAACATGGAAGGAAAACCTGTATAAATACGCCTGCCCAGAAAGTGTCTTGAGTTATGACATCTTCACCGACTACCTTGCCGCCACTGACCAACGCGCCAAGAATATGCAGCCGATGTGGTTCTTGGAAGAGTATGCTTCCGTAACAGACGGTGTGTACAGCTCCGAGGATGCCATGCGCATGTACCTGAATAAAATCTATGACTGTGATACGCTCAATAGCAAGGACAACGACGGTGGTTGCACGGTTGACGCCGAGGTGGACCCCAACCGGACGAGCGATGAAACATTCACTAACCCTTATGCTGGCTACGGCTCCGTTCTGTTTAATAACATCTATCTCCAGCAAGTAGTGTGGACTGACTCATCCGGTACGGAACTCTCCCTGCGTACCGTTGCCGCCGCCATGCGTAACGTTCAGGCGACCATTGACGGCGTCACCCTGCACCCGTTCTCACCCGAAGGAGCTACGCATTTCTTCATTGACAAACGGCTCAAAAAATGGCAGAAACTGGTTAGTTCTTACGACGGTGAACGGAAATACATCTCCTATACCGCCACCTCTGATGCTATTTACTTCTATGCCCTGCAAGGTCTTGGACTTACCGCCCTTCCGTCTTTCATCGAAAGACGTTGGCGTATTCGTGACGGCTATTTCCAAACCGGTGATTTCTTCAGCGGTGTAATTTCCGGGCGCGTATCTTCCAAATCAAACGCCACCATCCGGATTGTCGCTGCTAAAAACGGTTACTTCGGTGTCGGCAATGACGCTAGCGGCAACCTTTCCGAAAGCTGCTTCCTTGAAGCGGGCGAAGAATATGTATTCACCAACTTCTCACATGAGGAAGGCGCCTTGCTGTATATCTATCAGGCTGACCGCATGAAGCTGCTCGACCTGTCTGAAATCTCCCTGTCAAGTACGGTGAGCTTCTCCGCCATGCAACTTGTGGAAACCCTTATCTTGGGCTCTGACACCCATACAGAACAATCCATCGGTTCTTACGCACCGCTTACCTCGCTGAACTGCGGCGAAATGCCCTTCCTCGTATCACTCGATATCCGGAACACACAAATCGCTACGCTCGTCACCGACAAATGCCCACGTATCGCCCATATCAATGCGTCCGGTAGCAAACTGGAGAACATCACTCTTGCAGAGACTTCTCCGATTAATGACATCTCTCTTCCAGCAACAATGACAAGCCTCCGTTTTGTCGGTCTTCCTGAACTGACCTATACAGGTCTTTCCGCCCCGTCCGGCCTGCAAATAGAATCCATGCCGAACGTCCAACGCCTGCGTCTTGAAACGTCGCCTAAACTTGACGCCATTCAGATGCTCCGTGACGTCCTCGCTTCACAAGCGGCATCCCGTAAACTTTCCATGCTCCGTATCTCGAACATGACACTGAAGGCTGACGGCTCCGAGCTTCTTGCCATTCTCGAATATGGAGTTGCCGGAATGGATGAGGACGGCAACAGACAGGATAAACCGGTAGTCAACGGCACGTATGAACTGACAGTTATCCGTGAAACGGATGAAATCGAATCCCTTGAATCCGGTATCGACGGCCTTGTCATCCTTACCGTCATAGATGCCTACATCGACCTGATCAACTGGTTCAATAATGAGTCTTATGGCGGAGAACCGTACTACGATAACGTAACGCTGGACAACATCAATGAAGTCCTTGAATATTATAACGGCGAAACCTACGAAGAATATCTCGAACGCTTCGCTGAAGACAATATGGATATTAATGATTTAATCAACAAGTAACTATGACGAATGAACAAAGCGCAACGCTGCTTCGCTTGAATAAACAGGCACAAGTGGCAGCACTGAACGCCGTGGGCTTCTCGGATGTCACCGAGAATTCCCGCGCATCTGAATTTGGACAACGTATCAAGTGGGCCGCCGGTCTGCTTGATCTGCATCTTGCCTGTAATCGTATTTCGGATAACTCCAAGGCATACTTTACTGCTGCCGAATGGAACTCCCTTACGCTCGCTAATAAGCAACTGTATATCAAACGCGGGCTTCGTATCCGTGCCCATGGACACTCCTTCGTAATCGCCGCCCAGGAGTGCTATAATGCCGATATGACTACTACCTTCTATTGGGGCGGTCAGGGTAAAGCCATAGACGGCCTGAACCAAAAAGGACTGGGTGCCATGTACGGCTGCTTCACGGGTGAGGAAGATACCGACCTGATTATCACTGGCCTGAAAGACCAAAACAATAGCGGTGTAATCGGTGCGCCGGCTGCCGAAGCCGCCCGTGCATACCGTGCCTACACTTTGGAAAGTGACGGTATCGAGGATGAATCCAACTGGTTCCTTCCTTCATCCGGCCAAATGCTTCTGATGTACCGCTATCGCGATAAAATCAATGAGATGATGCGTACCTTTTGGAGTAGTGATAGTATGCTGATGACTGATAAATACTACTGGTCATCAACAATTTGGGATACTAACTCCGCCTGGGCGTTCGAACTGAATACCGGGCGTATTACGAATCAAAACAAAAATTCAGCCCTTCTTCATGTGAGAGCTGTTGCTTCCGAATAGTATTAACTTAATATTATACAATAAAATGGATAAAAATATCGCCAACGCCATGCTTCTGCGCTTGAATAAACAAGACCAGATAGAAGCCTTAAAATCAATAGGTTTTACAACCGTGAATGAAAACACCCCCGCAAGCGACATCGCCAAATATATGCAATGGTCAGGTACGCTTCTTGACCTTTCTTTGGCTACGCTTCGGATTGAAGACGGTGAACAAGTCTTTTTCACGGCTTCCGAATGGAACTCCATGAGCGCGAATAATCGCTCCAAGTATATCCGTATCGGCATCCGACTTCGCGCCGAATGCCACCAGTTCATTATCGCCAAAAGCGACTGCGTTGACGCAGGCGGCAATAAAACGTTCAAATGGGGCGGCTACGGTACCGACCTACGCGGCCTGAAAAACTACGGCAATGGTAACCAAGGACTCTATGATACCTTCGACGGAAAGGAAAATACCGATGTAATCCTTGAAACCCTCGCAGGCGTCAAGGACACCCAGGGAACTGTCGGCGCCCCTGCCGCCGAAGCTGCCAGAGCCTATAAAGCCTGTACGCTTGAATCTGACGGAATTGAAGATACAACCGTGTGGAACCTGCCCGCACTGGGCGAACTTATGCTTATGGCCAAGTATAAAACCGAAATCAATGAGCTCATAACTTCTATGTTTGGTAATCAAAATATATTTACAAATGACTGGTATTGGTCTAGTACCGAATGGGACGCTTCCAGCAGTTGGAGCGTGGGCTTCAACTACGGCTACGTCAACGCGAA